>Ga0233449_1000404_pt1 | contig 53048 bp, 45 predicted proteins | sample SI_124_October20_FD_183012 | JGI IMG/M metagenome (GOLD analysis project Ga0233449, IMG submission 183012) | Seawater microbial communities from Saanich Inlet, British Columbia, Canada - SI_124_October2016_200_MG | ecosystem: Environmental > Aquatic > Marine > Inlet | place: Canada: British...
CTCGGTGGAGCTATCTGGTCATCGTGTCTATTGACCGATAGTTCTAATTGGTTTATTCGTTGTTCGATAGGTTACTCCGTGTTTAGTTCTACTTTATCAGCTTCTTCTTGAACCCAAGCGCTGATTGCTGATAATGCGCCAACTGATGCTAGTATTATTTCTGAGAGTTCCATTCATATTCCTTATGCAGGTGTGGCCATAGCAGCCATTTCTGCTTCTGATTCTGCTTGACGTACTGCCGCTGACTTAATATCTGCTGCTAGTACCACTGCTTCTTTGTCAGCAGGGATAGATGTTATTGTAGGGTCTGCTGTCATACGAGCAACTTCTTCGTTATAGATTTCATCCATAGCAATTCTAGCTCTGTTTTGTAAGGCATTGTCTGCCCAGTCTTGTACGTCTAGTGCTACGTATTCCATAGCCTTAGTTTCTGCGTCTGTTAGTGTTATTGTGTAAGTTGTCATAATTATTCCTTTGTTTATTAAATTAACCTAGTAAGTACCCTGAGAACGATGTTCTTGTGTTGCCCCCACTTATTGAAAAAGCAACATCAGAGTAACATCGTAATCTTACAGTGTCCCCTGCTGCTAGATTAAGAATAGTCGAGCCTCCTAATGTGTTATCACTTGTGTACTCATCGTTGACTGTTCTCCTGCCCTCAAAATATGGAGTGCTATTCACATTATTTACTAGTACCCCTATATAAAGATAGTTTGTAGTTACGTTAGAGTGGTAAGTAGCAGAAATTAGATATTTACCTGATACAGGGGCGGTGAAATATCCTGTAGATGTACTATAATCATTCCCTACATTAAAATATGTAGTATTTGGTGTTACGGAATGCCACCCTGCAGCAACTGATACACTAGCACTCAAATACGCACTAAAAGCAGGCTGATAAGGCGTAGTCACAATACCTGCTGAGTCTATGCGCATACGTTCTGCGCCACCAGCGCTAAAGTATAAATCACCTGCTGCATCTTGATTCTTGATAGCAAGATGCTTAGTGTTAGCATAGCTAATAATATAATGAGTGCCATCAATAGCACTTTGTCTAAAATGAAGCTGTGTGTTTGCCGTATTTAATACATCGCCTACCCTCACAATACTATTTGTAGCATCAAGCTGTAAAAGTTCAGTAGTAGCGTTATCATCAATACCTGTTGAGGTGAAGCCATCACAAGTAACACTACCAGTAACATCAACACCAGTAGAGGTTGTGGCTAGTTTGGTTACACCAGCACGTTTAATTTCTAAATCACCACCTGCTGCATCTATACTTCCTCCACTACCGCTTTCTTCTTTGAATTTAATATAGTCATATGGACTATCTCCCACTCTGAAGGCTAGCGTGTCAGCATCCGTTTGATAAAGGTAATGTTCACTACTGCCAATCTTTACGCCAGTAGTTTTAAGAATACCAGTCATAGTACCACCAGCTTTAGGTAATGCTGCATTAGCAGTAGTTGTAGTAGATGTTAATACACCATCTCTAGTTGAAATATCTACACCATCCACCGTAAAGGTAGAAGTATCTAAATTACCACCTAACTGAGGGGTAGTGTCATTAACTAAGTCAGTAACTACGGTCTTCCAAGTGTTATCGCCTGCTAGATATGTTGTGCCACTCTTAGTACCTGTAGCGCTTAGTTGAGCAGTACCAACTACACCATCACTAGGCGTACCAATATCTACTGCTTGTCCTTGCCATACCGCCCAAAAGGTTGAGCCTGTAGCTGGTGCTGATGAGAATACAATGTTTGAGCCTGAGACCTTAAAGCCTTCAGTACCTGTGTCATCAGGTTCTTGTAATACACCGTTAATGCTTACTAATAACTGTCCTGACTTAGCAGGGTTAATAGCTAGTGATGATGCTGTTAGAGCAAATGATGTTAGCGTACCGTTGAAGGTAGAACTTATGTCATCAACGATTTGATAATTACCAATGTTGGCTGGACTGTTACCGATATAAGCCATCTATGTTTCTCCTGTTATTTCTACCCAAGAGGTAGTGTCTTCATCCCAAGAGTACATTAAGTCATCTGTTGGGTATGGTACGGGTGAATCCCATAGACAAGTGTCTTCGTTAAGAATCCACGAAGCGTATGGTTGAGGTGCGATAAAAGCATCACGAACTGAATCGTATGTGTATCCTACTCCTGCGTAATTCTTTCTTAGAGGTGTGCCACCTTCTGAGTGAACTCCACCTTGTGTGTTGTAAGATGTTTGAATCCATTCACCCGGAGATGTATCAACGAAGGTATCAAAGAACTCAGCTTCTGCAACTATCACTTGTGTTACTAAACCATTACTTACTTTTGCATAATGTGCCATATATTCTCCTTAAACTACGTAGCGAATAACTACAATGCCTGAACCGCCTGAGCCACCAGGTACACCATCGCCTGTACCTGAACCACCACCACCGCCGCCGAGGTTAGCAGTCGCTGGGATTGGGGTTCCTGTTTCTAAGATACCATTTGCTCCACCACCATCACCGCCTATCGCAGTTATGCCTGCTGCTTGAGCTGCACCAGCACCGCCACCACCAGCATAGTAAATGTTAGAACCTGTTCTTAAATTATTAGTAAGCCCATCACCGCCATAAGCTGTAGAGTCAGTGTTGCCTGCTTCTCCTGCACCTCCACCGCCACCACCAATACCTGATGAACGAGAACCTGCTGCATTACCTTGCCCTGCTGTTCCCGAGCCAGGTGAACCATTATTACGCCAAGAACCCCCACCTGAACCACCATTACCCCCATCGTACCCGCTAACGCCTTCGCCTGAGCCACCACCACCGCCGCCTATTGATGTAATTGTACTAAAAATACTATTACCTCCTTGACCTCCAATGGTGTTAAGTGAGCCACCACCACCTCCGCCTCCAACCGTGATAGAGTAATTTTGAGCTGAAACAGAAAATCCTGTTGCGGTTCTAAAACCGCCAGCACCGCCACCGCCACCACCAGAACGACCACCACCGCCACCACCAGCAACAACAAGATAATCAACAGACCCTGATGCTTCAGCAGTAAACGTACCTGATGATGTAAATGTATGAACTTTGTAATTAGTACCACCTGATGAATATGTTGATTCTGTACCACCAGTAGCAGAGAACTTATTACTCATTTGGTCCCAACCTGAGCCTGACCAAACCTTCATAGAATTAGTGCCAGTAGTAGTATCAAACCACATATCACCTGCAGCAGGACTAGATGGAGCGCTAGTAGATTTAGTTACTGTTTCGATACCAGTTAAATTAGCACCAGAGATAGCAGGTAGCGTAGATGGGAATCTAGCGTCAGCAATAGTACCTGTTAAGTCAGCAGCAGGTAAATCAATACCCAAGGCCTCAATAGAAGCTTTAGTAGGGTTAGTAGCGTGGGCTGTTACACTCGCTGCTGGTAATGTTACTGTCTTGCTTGATAGGTCTAATGTGCTGTCTAATCTAGCCGTAGGAATAGTACCTGTTGTAATATTACTAGCATCTGTAGTATCTGTTGTAGCTGATGTGGCTAACCCTGATACAGCGCCACTTGTTACTTTAGTTAGTGCCATTAGTTAGTCTCCTTGTATTTGGTAATTACAGCAGCAGGTGTAGCATCAACCACAGCCTGTGCTTCTACTCTTTCTAAGTTATCCTGAGTAATCTCAGGGTTCTCGATAATAGTAGTTACAGGCTCTGCATCAATATCTTCAGAGTATGTTGTAACTTCTACTGTAGCTTCTAAAGGCTCAATAGCAGTCTGAACAATAACCTCTTCCTGAATGAATGTAGGCTCGCCATCAGTTAGCACAAGCATACCTTCAGCATCAACTACGTATTCAGTAGTGTCCTGCATCTCAGTAAGTTCAACTCTACCGTCAGCTAATACATACGCCTCTAGTCTAGCTGTAGCTACTTTGTAGGCTTGTAGTTGCTCTGCGAATAACACCTTATCAGCTTCTTCTTGCACCCAAGCAGGTACATCAGCAATCGTTGTACCACCTGTAATAGTCTTAGGAAATCTAGTCTTAACGTCTGCTACGTGAGCCACCTGAGTGCCATCAGCAATCATACCTAGCTGTTCACCTGTAGAGGCATAACCATCTTCACCAGTTCTTAGTGCTACATAATCAGGTTCGATAACATCAGCACCTTCTACGATAGAGATACCTTCTTTCTTAACGTCTTGTAGGAACTGTTGGTAATCGCGATTTCCGTCTGCGATGGGTACTGAAGCATTATCAGATAATCTTTGTATTGAGTCTTCGTTTAGTTTATACATAATAATCTCCTGTTAAAGTTCTGCGTCAGCTTGTATATTATCGACTTTCGGCTCTATAGGATTACCTAATGCACCGTACGAGTTTATTGCGCCATAGCCAGTAAACCCTGATTTTGATTTAAATCTAAATTCGGTGGGTGTCCATGTAACAGCCCCGCTTATGTGTGTCATATCGCAGGACAAAGTAGTCCCACTTATTAGACTGACTGTGGGTTCACTTCGCATCTCTACAGGTAGTCGAAATCCAAAAGTAGCTTGTGTTGAATGAACACTCACGCCTAGCGCACCATTAGATATACCTCTCTGATAGTACCTCTGACACAAAGCCAGTTCCTCACCATAACTACGGTGTTCAAAGTCTGTGGCTACTGAGCCTAGTTCTAGTTGGACGCCTGTAAAACGCATACTATTAGAAGTAGAGTCTACATTATTGACTTGGTTTGCAGTGCCATATCCCTGACCCGCTTCCCAAGTATTTGCAGTTCCTTGATAATTTGCACCAAGATAGGTGGCAAAGTATAAGATCAATCCTGTGTTTGTATCAGTTGCCCAAGTTCCAGTAGTATCAACAGGTAAAGTCGTTGTTGCCTTTTCCCAAGTGTTAGAAGTTGTTTGTGTGTATTCTGCTGCATAATGTCTATTATTAGCACCACTCTGTATGCCAAAGCTATGTGTACCAGTTTTAGTATGCTTATGCCAAAATGAAAGTGTTACATACCTAACACCTGCCTGCCCAAAACCTGCGTGAGCGATATCTTGCCCCTCTAAATGCATTCTAGTGTAGTACCTATTAGTAGCGGTAGTGCTTGTGTCAATAGTTGTACAGGTAAATTTAAGACAATTTACAAAGTTTGTTCCAGCCTCTGCAGCTGTAGGGGCATCAGCCTCTTGAGTATAGTTACCATCCGCTGCGGTGGTGTGAATACCCGCACGCCATCTATCTAAAATATATGCACCTGAAGCTGGGTTAGTAAAGCTAGTTCCCCTCTGTGCCACTCGCATATCACCATTAATAATCAGGTTCTTTCTACCTGCACCGATAAGACTTCTTACTTCCTGAGCGGTTTCAGCTTGTAGTATCTCATTACCTTTTAGACCTTTGTTAGTCTCCAGTTCATTCAGCTTCTCACGAAGATTGATTGGTTCTTTAGTTACTTGTATAGTCATTATGCTTTCTCCGTAATGCGCATACCACCTTGTTGTGATACCTCTGTGAAATTACCTAACTCTTCATCAACCCTACGTAAACCTTTGAATACTGATAGAGATGAGCTAGTTCCAACAACTAATTCAGAAGTTGAGTCATCGTATGCTAGACACTGTACTGCGTCTGACGTTCCGTTTAGAGTACACTTAGCGTTCTCTTGGAATAGAGGTTTCTCTGCATTATAAATCTCAAGTATCTGGGCAGCTGTTGGAGCTGTTGCTGAGATACGGAATAGGGCTAGTGAGCCTCCATACGGCACAGTATTGTGGGCAATACCCCTACCGATACGGAAGATATGGTCAACGTCGCCTATGCTCCCCGTGTAAGCGAAGCTCCCTTTAAGAACCCCATCCACATAGAAGAACGCTGTGTTTGCTCTACCAACCAAACTGTAGCTACTCCAAATATTCGTCCCAGAAACTCCAGTACTATACGAAGTATTTCCGACAGTGAACCCAATAGTAGTATTCATCCATACGTAGAGCCTACCAGATGTGTCTGTAGGAGAACCAAACAAACCTTCTTGGTCTGCCCCTAACCTCTCAAAAAGTACACTTGATGAATCTGTGCCTTTTTGCCACCACATAATACTAAAGTCACCAGTACCAAAGTCTAAATCAGCGTTGTAAGGCTGTTCAAGATAATTAGATGCACTAAAGCCACTATAAGCTACAAGGTCTGCACCCGTTGCTACAGCAGTCTTAGTGATTGTACCGTTGACTTGAAGACCATTTCCGTTCACTGAGCGGTCTGAGTCGGCTAGGCGTAAGTCTAGTGTGTATGTTAGATTGCCACCAGAATAGCCACTATATAGGACAAGAGTAGGACTACCGCTACCAGCGGTAGTAAAAGTAATATTACCATTGAGCGTGCCTACCGATGGTGTATCAGTATATACAGTACCTGCTACAATGTTACCTATGTGATTTTTATAGATAACACTGTTCGGATAAGTAAAATCTGTTGACCAAGAAACAACATAACTTGTAGATGCCGCTAATCCATTTAAAGTAAGATTAACATAGCCATCGCCAGAGGCTTCGTCATCGTCTATAACCACTGTGGACGAACCAGCTACATAAGAATATGATGTTACTCTAGAGGCCGTATTGAAGGCAGCTCCAGACATTAAGTTTGTACCAACTGCATTAGTAGTATCAGTATCAGATAGCCAAGCACCTTTAATATCACCAGTCATATAACCGCTGTTGTAGGTTGAGGTTAGGTAGGCTACTGAGGATAATGCGCTCGATGTAGTTGGGGAATTTTCATTATAGTCTTTAAAGAAAGTAACACCGTAACTATGTGCTCTAATTCTATTTTCAGCAGTATGCACAGATTGGTCATTAGAAGCCCATTTAGTCCAATACGAAGGGATAGCGCCCACGTTATTAGATACTTCATAATTATTAAATGGTAGTGCAGTAACATCTCCCCAAAGCTGGTGATTAGTTCCAGCCATAAAGAATATATTACTAGTATTTGGTTGGAAAGTTATATTAGTAACAATAGCATTATAAACCAGTGTGCTATCACTAACAACACTACCATCATCCTTAATAACACTCACACCACCATCAGTAGCTACTGCAATAGTAGGTATAGGTAGTCCAGTTGTAGAGTCTATAGGAGCATTAGGTAGGACTGTCATTGCTACGTCGTTGGCTCTACTGTGCACAAGCTTACCAATACCATTATATTCTTGGTATGGTCCGTCAGCGGTTTTGTGCCTATTGGATATACTCGAGTATGACCTGCCATCCGCAGTGCTACTAATAGACCCCCAATCAGAAATAAACTGTGCAATATGAGCACCACTCCACGTTACATTCGCTCCGCTCGTATTCACAACCAATACACCTTGTAGCATTGCCACAGAGTTTATATCTTCACTTGCGGTATGAGCCCATACATAATTATTCGCCAAGCTAAACACCATCCACATATCTAAGTCAGGTGTATCACCATCATAAATAGTTAGTTTCCGTGCCTCAGCTACAATCACAGCAACACTAGGGAACTCTTTACGAGAACCACGAGTAGCTGTGTTTAAAGTTTCATTGTACCAAGAGGTAGCCTGTGTGCGTTTTCTCCAAGCACCACCATCTGAGTCATTCGAGGTATCGTAAATGAATACATCTACTGCGTTACCTGTGATGGCTGCTGTGTTGTTATAAGCTGCTAGGGTTGTGTCACCGTCTATTGCTAAGTCACCTGTTATAGTACCACCAGCTTTAGGTAGTGCGTTATCCGCTGTAGTACCTTGAGTAGAAGTAGCATAATCAGTTGTATCAAATGCCTTAACGGCTGCGAGGTTAGTTACCTCAGAGTCCATCAAAGCACCTGAAGAGGTTACATTAACTGTGTCTGTTACATCAGCCGAAGCCTCAATACCATCTAACTTACTAGAGTTTAACTTAGCATCAGTAATAGAATTATCTGCAATCTCTGCTAGTTCAATCGAACCATCTACAATCTTAGAAGCGTCAATACTGTTAGCTGGAATATCATCTGCTGTTACTGGTACCGCTGAGGGTGCTCTACCTACGTATGGCATATTAGTCTCCTAAAATTAAGTGATTTCCATAATTGATAACACTGCATCTAATGCAGAAGCCGTATCACTCTGGATTTTAATAATGTCCCCTGCCTCAAGATTAATCTTGTTGCCTGACATCATCTCTACAGATGAGCCAGAAGGTAATGGGATGTTTCTAATGAAGTACACATCGTCTGCGTTCTCTCCTGTGGTAGAAGCTGTCACAATCTGTGCACTAGCTGTTACTGAAGCTCCTAAGATATTAGCTACTGTCAGCCCGATAACTACCGTAGTGGTACTTGCAGGTACTGTGTAGACCGTAGTAAGCGCCGTGCCTACTGCTGCCTTTGTTTTTAATTTAAATGTATTTGTTGCCATTTATATTCTCCTATCCTAATGCAATTGCCATAGCGACGGCTTCTGCCGTCTTGCTATCTAGCATTGTCTGTAAATTAACCACCTCTGAAATTGAGTGAGTAGCTGGGTGTGTGTAGTTAGTGGCACTTTCTTCAATATTGTCTAATTTCGTCTGCAATGTAGTTGTGAAGTTCTTTTGCGTTAATCCATTGTCGCCCACTGAATAAGTTGTATCAGTGTAGTTGCCAGCATGTAAGTTTGTTGCGCCTTGGTCTGCTGTCCAATCAATATGCTCATTAGCCACAAAGTCACTTAAACCATCATGAGTCACTGATACTGCGCCTGTATCCCCATTAACACTTGATACTGCATCAGTAGGAGTTGCTAGCAACGTGTAGTCAGCCATAGTTCCTGCTGTACCCCCGTTATGGCAGTAAGTCTTATTCTCATCAGAGCGAACAACAATATCACCTTCCTGAGCCGTTAAGGCTAGTTGAGTTACTTGATTAGTCGCTGTCTGTACTGATGTTAAAGCTAAAGGGCTTGCTGAAAAAACAGTGCCTGCTAGTGTAAGACCTGTGCCTGCTGTATATGTCGTGTTAGTATTTGTATCAGTTGAAGATATTGTGCCGTCACCAGCGATAGTCACATTAGTTCCCGCTGTTAAAGCAGAAACAACATTAGTTGTGTCTGTCACATCAGCGCTTGCCTCAACACCATCAAGCTTAGTTTTAAGCGTGGTAGTGAAATTCTTTTGAGTCAATCCGTTATCACCAACCGAATAAGTAGTATCAGTTGAACTAACCGTACCCCCCGCTGAAATTGCAACATTAGTGCCTGCTGTCAATGAAGCTACAACATTAGTTGTGTCCGTCACATCAGCGCTATCTTCAATACCTGATAACTTAGTCTGTTCAGCATCACTGAATTCATTAGTATCTGTATTAGACTCGTAAGCTGTTTTAATCTCACTGGCAGACTGGTCAGCTGTAGCACTATCCTCAATATTCCCTAACTTAGTCTTTTCAGCGCTAGTGAAGCTCTTCTCCGATAACTCACCATCTTGTACAGAATAAGTTGTGTTATTATCAGGTATGGTAACTACATCTGTTGACCCATCTCCTCTCGTAAGAGTGATTGTATGGTCACTAATCGTCATTGCATCCGTTGAAGAGCTTAAAGACTGATTAGACGTTTTATTTGTTTTAGTACCTAGAGCTGTAGTAACAGTTGAAGCATAAGAAGCATCATCATTAATTGCTTCTGCCAGCTCATTTAGAGTATCTAAGGCTCCAGGAGCTCCTCCTACTAAGTCTGATATCTTCGTATCTATTGCAGACTCTGAAATAGTAAGAGTAGGTAAATTATCCCAAGGGGCAATACCGTCACCTATTTTTAGTATACTATTGCTAGTATCTTGTCCTATCTCTCCTTGAGAGAGTATCGGATTTACAGAAGCCCAATTTGCTGCTGTGTCTCTTCTAAATTGAATTTTTGCTGCCATTATGCGGCGCCTCCATCATATTGTAAGTCGCTTGAAGTGAAAACTGTACTAGCAGCACCTCCGTCTAAGTTTATATCTATAAGTGTAATAGGGCCGAAGCTAACTATAATTATATCATCCCCTACCGCAGCTGCTTCTACCAAAGTTATAGAAGTGCCATTGTCCGCTGTATAATCCGCTTTAGGTAATCGGAACCCGTTCAAATATACAGCTTCTTTGTCTATAGCGTAGTCTGCCGTAAACACGGTCTGCCCAGCAGTAGCCACAAAGTCTGTTTGAGTAAGTACTGCGTTACTTCCGGAGTATACCTCGTTCACTATAATGGAAATAACGTCCCCGTCAGTAGTAGTAATCCCTACTAAAGATACTGTAGTGCCTAAGGTAGCCGTGAAATCTTCATCTGCTAGCCTAAGTCCATTGAAGAACACTGCTGTTACGGTGCTTGCGCCATAAGGTACACCAAAGCTTGTTTGCCCTGAAGTAGTTGAGTCTAGTATAAACTCGTGTTGAGTGGATACGGAGGATGAAGTATCCCCACCACCTCCTCCAGATACTGGGAACCACTGAGAAACTCCGGCAGAGTCTTGAATATATTTATATAGTAAAGAGTCGTCGGTATCCCACCACTCATCTCCTAAAGTAGGGTTCGCTGGTTGAGAAGTACTAAAGCTATTAGTATGCCCGTCCTCTAGACCTATGATTAATTGCTTTGGAGTAGTGCTACTGTCGGTAGTAATAACAACGTTATTACCTGCCACAATTTGTAGACTTTCTTCTCCTGAAGGAGATAGTGTAGTTTGTCCAGCAATAAGCAGGTCTTTCCAATGAGAACCTAAAGATACCTTAACGGCTCCACCTGTTAAATCTGTGACATTAAAGCCAGTTCCATCGTCAAATCGTATCTCGGATACATCAGTTATTACATTAGTACCACTAACATCTTTGACCGTTAATGTCGATGGAAGATTTTGCCAAGAAGTTGTAGTACCATTTGTTGATAAAAATTTACCACTATTAGATGACTGTGCGGGAAGTCCTCCACCACTGGTAGCAAAAGTATGCCCTACATGTTCTGATATAGTGTCTGCAACAAATGTCTTGTTTGCAGCGTCGTATGAAATAGTAACATCATGAAAGTGGCTAGCAGCAGTACTAGAACGTACTGCTATAGTAGTTCCGTCCTTTATTAAATTGTAAGCTTGTTGTCCTGTAATTGACACAGAATGAACGTGCCCGTTAAAATTAGTTAGCTGGAATACTTCTCCAATACTAATTTCAGATATACTAGGGGTTACTCCGTCTGTTTGATGGATAAATATTTTTCCATCATGCGTATTGAGCCCTATCTCCCCCAGCTCTAATTGAGTTGTAGAAGGTATATTGTGTTGAACGGCAGATCTAATGTGCTTAATCAGATTTTGTCTTGCCATATTGAGCTCCTATATACTGTATTCAACAGTTCCTTTTTCTAAGTTCTTTTGTAGCTGGGTAAGTTTTTACAGCTCTATTTTTAAAATCAATTATACGCAACTTTGACCAAATTGTCAAGAGTTATTTTTCTTTCGTCAGACGTAAAAAAGGGGGCAACGAATCCGCTGCCCCCCTTTAAGGTCACTGGTTAGTAAGTCCCGCCGTCTAACGTATTAGACATCTCAAACTTGTACCCGCTAGCACCATCGGAAACTACTGTTAAGTGTTTTCCTAAGTGTGTAGCGTCCAAGGCTGAAGGTACTTCTCTTTCCCCAGATAGTGCTGCTTCGCCAATTGGGTTAACCCAAAGCTCTTCATACACCTTCTGCCATTGCTCAGATCTGTTAACCATAGTGGTTTCACTATCGCCCAACTTAATCTCTTTAGCAGAAATTGGAGCTGTTTGAACTGTACTGATAGTAGCACCTTCAACATGGTCTGCACCAAATATGAAGCTTTCTCTGCTATCGTCCCAACCCATGAAGCCCATTCGTGCTTGAGTATCAAAGTATGGGAATACAATTCCTAGATCATTAGTGGTAGCCGAAGTAGGAGTTTCATCTCCTCCAATACGGAAAGTAGCATCATCAATAGTAACCACGGTTGAGTTAACAGTAGTCATGTCGCCATTAACTGTTAAGTTGCCCCCAATTACAGTGTTGCCCGCTACATCCAAATTACCTAAGTTATCTACTGATAATTTAGTAATACCTGAACCACCTGAAACCTTGAATAGATCAGGGTCTTTAAAGATGGTTTGGTTACTAAAGGCAGATGAGATATCGTCTGTAACTACTAGTACTGTACCCGAAGTTACAGAAGTAACCGTAGTTACTTCAGCACCAATCTTAACAGACATACCTTCAGTAAGCCCATGAGTGCCTCCGAACGTCCAAGTCTTGTTACCTGCACCAGATGAAGTAGCAGTGTGTGCACTAGCAGGAACACTAAGATCACCTTTTGAGTATACAAGGTTATTGTCCGTAATAGTAGAACTATCTAGAACAACACTTGTAAGAGTACCGTCATTAATATCAACTTTATTAATATTAACTTCGCCCGCAGCAGATGCGTTAATATTGATATTACCAGAAATAGCTTCAATAGTATTACTACCATCGAATTCTAGATTACCAAAAGTAACTGCACCTCTTAAACGAGTCCAACCTTTAACATCAAAGTTAGGATCTGCTCTAGTTCCGCCTGTACCATGTACAATAACATCACCATTACCATTGACCTCAAATTCTAAACCACCCGCTTTGCGTAGTTGAATACCCGAGAATCCATCCAGAGTTAAAGCACCTGCTGTAGTCTTAATTTCAGTAGCTGCACTGAACGTTAAGTCCGTAGCTCCTAAATCTAAGGCCGTAGCTGAGTTTAACACAATAGAGTTGGCATCGATAGAAACAGTACCTGTCGCATCAATGTCTACACCACCTGCTGAATTAACAGTAATGTTCTTACCTGCTGCATCATTATTTAAGTTAATACCGCCAGCTAAAGTTTTGAGCTCAATTGCTCCAACTCCAGTGCCTTGAGTATTCTCAATAACAATTGTATCATCTGTACCGCCATTAGCCTGTAGGTTAATAGCGTTAGCACCATCTCGGTTAGAAGCTATCTTAACGCCACCAACATCTGATTGAATGCTTACAGAAGTATCCCCTGTGCCTTGATTAGACAGGATAGAGATCGTTTCAGACGCACCACCATTCGCGTGCAGCTTAATAGCATCTGCAACGTTACCTGTAGAGTATAAGTTTACCCCACCAGCATCGGAAGATAGTTGAACCGAAGCGCTGCCACTTGTAGCGGAAGTACCTTGATCAGAGTGAACACGTATAGTATCACTCGTACCACCATCCGTATGGATGTATACAGCATCAGCTTGATTACCTGTTGAACTGATAGTTACACCACCAGCTACTGAGTCAACTTTTACTGAGTCTACACTAGTACCTTTCTGAGCCTGTACTAAAATAGTTCCAGAGGTACCACCGTTTTCAAGGATAGTAACAGCAGAGCCATTATTAGTAGAGGTTAGATCAATAGTACCTAAAGCACTAACATCGATACCACCTTGTGAGGTAATATCAATTGCTTGTGAAGAAGTACCATTTGAATCGATCTTAACAGTTGCAGCACCAGTACTATTACTAGCTATTAGCTGAACAGCACCTGTGCCATTTTCACCACCATCTAGTATTACCTTACCACTTGTAGAATCTAAAGTAATAGTCCCAGCTGCCCCGTTGGCCGTTAAGGCTACGTTTGCTGCAGAAGTTACTGAGTAACCTGCATCGCCAGTACTAATACTAATTCCATTTCCTGTTCCAGTATTGCTAATATAGTCAATATTAAGTAAACTAATCTTACTATTAACATCTTTCTTATCTAGTACAACTGTACCATTTAAGCTATAACCATACTTGGAATCTGTACCATAAGTAGCTCCTGTTCCATCATCGGAACGAACTACTAATTGATTTGTAGTATTTTCAGAATCATATACTACGAAATCGGTTCCAGAGGTGAATAAACTAACATCGTAACTGTTAGAGCTCCCCTCTGATTTAAAGCGCATCGCACGAGAATTACCACTAGCAGCGTCCGCAGTACCTATTAGGAAGTCCTGCAGAATTACGTTAGATGATTCATCAAGTTTAAAGAATTTACCTTGTCCGCCGAGTTCTGTTATGTTCCCGTTAGCTTTAGTAATATATAGAGTTTCATTTCCATCTGAATAAGATAGTAAACCAAACTCCGTTGCGTTTGTACCCGGCGGGAGTAATCCCGTGGTACGTTTTATTTTTATTAAATTTGCCATTTAATTGTCCTCAATACTCTATATAGAGTCGTGTGAGATCCGATATATATCGGGTTAAAATTAATAGTTCCCCCCGTCTAGGGACTCCATATCAACTGTTGTGTAATCGTACACTCCTCCTACTGGAATGTCTCCGCCCGCTAGGGCTAAGACTCTCCAATCCAAGGTACCTGGCGATGTCTCCCGATAAACCAGCATTTGGTTATCGTTCGTGTCATACCAGAGGTCACCCTCAGACGCTGTAGTTGGGGCGTCGTCTTGCACAAATTGTTGATCCGCTATTTGTTCTAATGCAGCTTGTACATTAGTAGCGGTTATAGTGCCATGTGGGGAGAAAGCAAGATACTGTGCTTCTCCTATACCTGCTATCGTTGTTGCTATGGTCTCATTATTAGTAACCGTTACGTTACTAATAGTTTCAGTGACTGTTACCGTAATACTCATCGAGTAACTCCAGGAGATACTGTAACAGTTCCCTCGATAATTCGAGTAACTGCACCAGTATCAGAAGTAACCTCAACGTCGTACACATGTGTAAATGCCGGATTTAATGCATCTGTCTGGGTATCTGTTAATGAAATATTAAAAGACCCCATTGGCCCATTTACTAAACTAGTAGTAAATGATGCCGCCACATCTGACGAATAGTGAGATTTCCTCACCTGAGATTCGAAAGTATAGTTGGTAATGTCGACTGGAGAACCATTCTCCTCAACTCTGACTTGCATGTTGTAGGTAGCACCTTGCTCTAGTGTTATATCGTGCTTTCCTGCAGCCATTTGCTTAGCTCCTTTGTAGTTGCGCTTCTAGAGACTCTACTTTATTCGTTAATTCCTTAACAGCTTCCACTAGAACGGCAGTTAATCTACTATAATGTAGAGCCTCTGCTTTGCCGTCTTTCGAGCTGACTACTTCAGGAATAACATCCAGGACATCATCTGCGATGAGTCCCAACTCCTTTTGCCCGTTGGATTTCTTATTGTAAGAAACACCTTCGAGTTTGAGAACCTTGCCTAAGGCCCCCATAATTGGTTTAATATTTTCTTTTAATTCTCTTGCAGAACTTTCGTAGATTGTTCCACCTACGTATAAGTTCTTAGCTACTGTTGCTCCACCTTTAACTGTGAGGGATACAGAGCTGTCCGAAAGACTTGTTGCCTCTGCTGTATTAGATAGGTATAGCCTGCCATCGTTATACATATACAAAGGAGTAGTCGATGCCCCTGCTACAGTTGCCTGCCCATGCATAGTAAATTGACTATTCACTCCATACATAGTAGCATTTCCGGTACCTCCTGCAACTTTAAAGTACTGCCCAGGGTCTTCTGTGTACCACTTAAAGTCCCCATTATTATTGCCGTCACTTCCTGCAATAAAGCTATTATCATTGTCCATAGTAATAGCTCTAGTAGTTATACTAGAGTTGAAGTCTGCAGTTGAAGCTACTGTTAAGGTGCTTGATAAGTTTAAGGCATCTTTAATATCCACTGTGTTACTTGCACCGTGTATATCACCGTTAATTAATATAGTATCTGCAGCTGCGTTGCCTAAAGTAACATTACCATTTAAGGTAGTGGCTCCCGCAACTGTGATTGCGCCTCCTACTGTTAAGTCAGTACTTGTACCGGATAGAGTAACGTCCCCATTAAAAGTCGTGGCACCTACTGTTCCAGTTAACGTAATAGTATCGGAACTAGCGTTACCTAGAGTAGTGTTACCTAAAACACTTAGGCTGCCCGAAGTGGCTAAACTACTACCAAAGGAAGTAAGCCCGGAAACGTTTAGCGTGCCTGTAACCACAGCATTGCCCCCCACAGTAAGATCAGTTGTTGCCCCCTCTAGTACTACGTCCCCCTCGAAGGTGGTACTCTGAAACTTGCCGGTAACTGTGATATTATCAAGAACCGAGTCTCCAAGTACGGTATTGCCCTTTAGGGTAGTAGTGCCTTCTACTGTTACATTAGAAGAAAATGTTTTTACTCCTGATATAGTCTGAGTAGAAGCTACGTTAACGTACTCCGATCCAGTTAAGTTGTCTAGCTTATTTACGTTTATTTGATATTCACTACTAAGGTCTGACCAACCTGTAATAGTTTTCAAATTAAATTTATTCGTGCTTCCGTCCCACCCGATAACTCCAATAGGTAAGTTAGTAGTTCCCGTGCCGTTAAACATCTTTGCATGATCATCTGCTCTGTCTACTAGTTCATCTCTGAAATCTGTGTATAATGAATCTAGGGTTGGTTTATTCCAATTTGCTGCCATTTTATTGTACTCCTCGTGCGTTCCAAGTTAATTTTCCTTCAAAAGATTTTATAGCCCCAGTAAGGGTGCCATAGTCACTTTTATCTAATATGTACACATAAAAGAAGGATGGTGTAGGCACATCTTCGAAATCATGTATAGTGAACCTAGAAGGTACTACTGACCCATCTAGTTCTGTTGTGTAGGCTGTATTTAAGTAATTAATATCCTTAAAATCTTTAAGGAAAAAGACCCTAAATACCTTCATACCCTCTTTTGTGCTGTGCCACTCGCCTCCTTGGGTGTTACAAACCACTTCGTTATTATCTGGTTGGCGAGAAATTCCTGCGCCATCTGTATAATAAAAAGGAGCTCCGTCCTCTCCACTGCCGTAGACGTTACACAGCCCCGAATTTGTGTCAACAGTCTCGGACCCAGAGTCCGTGACCATCTTAAGGCTTAGCTTAAGCTTGAACTCGTCCAAGGCCATTAAGTCGTTATTACCCCCGTCAGTATTAAATACCGTATGAGCTTTCACATACCTAAAAGTGTGGAGTGCCATAGTGGAGGTACCCACTACTTTAGTCCATCCTGTCTCATTTGTTAGTACTCCAGCATCGGGATCAGTATTACTATAATATAAAGTAGTCGAAGGGGTCACCGCCCCGTGTAGTACCCTAGTATTCATAGCTGCTTGAATAGAGCTCGGGTCTAGTGTAACACCGAAATCCCACTTCTGCCAGAAACTAGCAGATGAGGTACCTGGTTCTAGGTAGAACGGGTACCCTGCAGAAACCTGCGACTGAGGACTAGTAAAACTATTATTAACAAAATGCTCTCTCCATGTCTCCACCGTATTAACCGGTAGGAACGCGGAAGTAGCTCCTTTATGTATACTAGTAGTTTCAATAGTAGTTACTTCTGTAGGGTAACTAGCGGGATTATCTTCATCTAAGGTAGAGTTTCTGTTTTCAATAAGTATGAAGTCAGGCGGCTCAGATACGATAGCTACTGTACTTAGAGCAGGAGACATATTACCTGCGCTATCTACGGACCTAATCCAATACTTAAACGTCCCTCCTATAGTTTCCATATGAGATATAAATAAGCCTGCCGTAGTAGACACAGGCTCTAAAACGCCCCATTCAGCCTCGGTAGACGAGCTACAAGAAGGTGAACCATCTGGGCACCTTTTTACTTCATAGCTGTTAATATCTAGTTTTGCTACATTAGAGGCACTTGGCCATCTAAGTAGTACGTTGTTATCCACTACTTTAATATTTAGAGTGGCAGGAGCATCCGGTACAGGTACATCCACAGCTATATCTGTAGCAACCCCGTAGTTGCCTGCGGAATCTTTAGCTACAATAGTAAAGGTTACAGGACTACCCGAATGCCAAGTAACAGGAGTAGAATATGAAGTAGAGTACGTAGTCTTTAGGACAGCCCCCGTACTGTCTCTAATCTCATATAAGTCTACAGGTAAGTAGCCTCCGGCGGAGTCCCCCGCATGTACAGGAGCTGTCCAACTTAATAGAGTCATTATACCAATAAAAGAATTAGATAAGCTCTGTACTTGTCCCAGTCTCTCTACTTCTGCTAATACCCATCCCGTTCCCTCTGCTTGCACAGAGTGTACGGGCTCCTCTGAGTAGTTACCTGCAGAGTCTATCGCTCGGACAAAGAATCTTGTATCATCAATATTATTTGCAGGGTCATAAGGTCTCCAGTCCACTCGTAATGTGTGGTCTAGTGTCAAAGCCCTGGTTATAGCCGAGTTAGCCGTGTTGTCTAGTCTCTTGGCCCAGGTTGCTCCACTTCTTAGTTCGTACTCTACAATATCTAAATCTGCGGAAGGGGCAGACCATTTAATGGTAGTATTCCCTCCTGAGATACTATAAGTTACTCCATAAGGTATTGCAGGATTATTAATAGTAATATCTATACTATGGTTGGTACCTTTATTTCCTGCGGAATCTATTGAGGTTACCCAGTACCTTCTAAACTGTCCTCCACCCCAGGTTACCTTTTCAGAATACCTAGTAGAAGACTTACGAGGGGATAGTATAGTGGCAGAACCATACGTGTCTCCCTTTTTAATTTCCCAGAATTTAACAGGAAGTAAGTAATCTACATTATTATCGTAGTCCGCCTCCCCTGCCGTCTGTACTCTCCAATTCGTTACTTGATCAGGCCCTACTAAAGTGTAGGCCAAATCCTTTATATCTACAGGGTTACGTATCTCTACAGAGTGTTTCTGCCAAGGGCTAAGGTTCCCAGCACTATCTATTGCTCTAACCCAGAAGTCTCTAGAGGGCTCTCCCGAAGAAGGGCCCCAAGTTACGTTCTCGGAATGAGTAGTAGTCTTAATAAGACCAACTAAGGTGGCAGAGTCTCCTGTAAGGCCTCCTTGCCTGATTTCATAGTTGGAAATAGGTAAAGACCCTATGGTAGGGCTTACCCAAGAAAGAACTGCCGCACCCGTCGAGTCCAAAGTATGAACTACAGGATTAGTGGACCAGTCTGGGCTCTCCACTAAAATGTCTATACTGGCTGGTGCGCCATAATTTTCTGCCATATCTTCGGGAGCTACCCAGTACTTTCTAGTACCTCCCCAGCCTACATTAATGCTAATGCTGGGCGCCCCTAGGTTGTGTATTCGGGCGGCGTAATTAGATGACCAAGTATCTCCATATCTAATGTCATATTCATTAATTTTATAAAAGCTATTTACTCCAGGTACCCAACTAATAACAACATTTGTACCTACGAAAGAGTAGGTTAAAGAAGTAGCAGGGTCTGGAACTGTGACTTCAATAGAAGCTTCTGCATCATACGTAGAGTACACCCCACTTGTATCTTTTGCCCTCAATAGGAAGTTATGTGTTCCCGCTTTTAAGTACCAACCCCCCTCTGCTCCAAATGATAGAGAGTTTTCTTTTAGTAATACGGTATTAGAGGCGTCTCCCCAAGTACTCCCTTCTTGTATCTCATAGTACCTTAGGTCTAAATCCTTAATAGGCTCCCAGTCCAGTCTAGTACCAGTACTTTTATCTGTGGTTATAGTGAACTTAGAAGAGTCTGTAGTCCACACGTTGCCGTCTGACACCCATTGGCCTACACAGGCGTTAGATACCCAACTATGGTTTAAATCACCACACCTAGTTTCGTCTGAAACGATGGCTCCGGTTGCAGGGTCTATAGGACTTTGTGCAGTACACAGGGCCTCACTATTTAGTATAGAAGAGCCATCTAACGTACTACATCTACCTTGGCCCTCACAATCAGACTGTGTTCTAGCGTACGTTAATCCACTACAATACTTGGTAACGGATGAAGGCGGTTTAGCTAGTCCTAGTACCGTTTTTGATACCTGCACATACATAGAAACGTTATTAGTTATAATACTCTGAGCTCTTACTTTTACCTCGTAGGTACCTTTAGGAGCGTCTAATACTTCTGTGTTTAAAAATTCGGTGTCTGGCAAGTCTACCCAAGTACCTTTATTAACACGATACTTTACAGAGTACAAGCGTATATAAGGGTAATCTGTTGGAGCCTGCCATTGAATAATAACTTTATTACGTACTTGACCATCTGACCCTACGTACGAAGTCTCGTACACGTCTAGGTCCGCTGGAGGCGGTGTAGCTACTAGAATATTAGGAACATTGCTAATATTTCTCTCGTCTAGCTCACTAAAGTCTAGTCCCTCTTCTATTATGCGGTACTTATCCTCATGGTACTCCATGGCAAGTACTTCATACTCATTCTTTTTTGACTCTTTAACCCCGACAGTGCGCCATACCTGCGCGTCTACTACACCTGTCTCTTCTAACAGCCACATATAATCTGCTTTAGGTTCGTTAGTCAAAGAATGATGGTACTCTATACTATCAGGAGCCGAGGCAAAAGACGTGACATCTACATGCACCTCATGGTCTGCAACTATATTAGTAATAGTGGCGGTCGCTCCTGTAGTTTTATTAGTTACAGTTCGTCCCAGGTACTTACTAGAAAAAGACATCTTGCTATCGTATATTGAGAAAGGTGTCCCAGGTACTCCTGTACCCCCCTCAGACGCACTAATTTCGGTATCTAAGTCTATGTCTTCAGTAACTAAACTGTCTATAGTTACAGGGTAATTCTCTACGAATAAATAAGGAGCCCACTGGCCTCCGTCACTTATACAAACTTCCTTAGCTTCAAGACCTGCTACAGGAGCGGTAGGGTAATAAAGCTCACCTGCGTGCGGGTGAGCCACCCCGGGAGAAGACTCCTGAGGCTTTAAACACGCTTTATCTGTGTGTATTACATTTAATGTATAGTTTGCTCCGGGGAGCATCTGTACAGCACTATCTAATATAATATTTGTTTTGGTGGAGCCCGACTTAATTCGCCCTCCGTATCTATTGCCAGAGCGAGTAGGGTCCTGTACTTTTATTAGGTCTCCCGGACGTAGTACTGCAGCTTCTAAGCCAGACTTGAAACTTAACGTCTCTGTCTCTAGAGTATCGGTTAGTAGAGTCCAAGTACCTATTCGGTGTGCTTGCCCCCTAGAAGTACACCCAAAAGATGTAATGTCTGTCTTACGTATACCGTATCTATCTACTCCTTCCCTGTCCTCAACATACTCTACTTTTCTTCTATAGAAGTCGTCAGGGTCGTTCCAGTTCACCAAAGCCACGGTCTTTCGTGCCTTCTGTGAAGTACCTGAGTAAGAGAACTCTCCTCCTAATACGTTAGCGGAGGTAAATAATTGAGTAGGCTCTTTTGGAGAATCTTGTACAGGCACTAATTGCCCATTAGCCCAGTAAGATAGCCCTCTAAATGCGAAGGCTAAATCTTGTATTACTTTTATAGCCTCTTGTTGGTCCTGTATGTACACGTTACACGCAAACCTAGGCTCCAACAAGGTAGCACCTGCAGCGTCTTTAAATCCGGATTTTACACCTACAAAGTCTCCTGCATCATCGACTGCGTCGCAGTATCTTGCAATCTGGTATAGGGCCCATTTATCAATTTGCGTACCTCTAATGTACTCCCCGAGTCCGTAACGTTTATTGGTAATTATGTCATAGTAGATCCACGCAGGGTTGCTGGTCCACATTACATTATTGAAAGTGCCGTCCCAGTGCCCCGAATATAGGTTGTCCCCCGCTGCTAAAGTGTCTGGATCATATCCGTGGTAGTTTGTAGGAACCTTACACTTTATGCCTCGGATATGGTAAGCTCTCTTAGGTATACTACTGAACTGCCTAGCATTAATTTGAGTAGCTATCAAAGCAGTATGCGGGTATCTTAATTTGTTATCAATAATACGGGTAAAACTTTCCCAGTAAATAGTATCATTTAAAGCACTATCACTAGCTTCGTCCGTTAGCCTAAGTATCTTTATAGTAACTTCAGTGCTATAAATCGTCTTATCTAAGTTAATTCTGTGTTGTCTAGTATACTTTGACGTGGTCTTTCCATCGAAAGAAGCGGATACAACTTTATGCCAGTTACTATCATTATTATACATAAGGTAGATTTCATAGTCTACCTTTGCACCGTGTATATCGCCATTTTCCTTATCTTGAGTCGTCAACTGATTACAAGAGATAGTTACTGCTATAGCATCTAGGTCTCCATTATATATAGTAATAGGAGGAGCGGTTCCCACTCCTTTTTTAATTTCAGCTTGCACAGCTTCCTGACCCCTAATACTGCCCGCATCCGGAATCACCTCTTGATCAGTTGTTCCCATAACTGAGTATGTCTTAACATTATCAAAGTTATAAGTACCGTTAGTATTCATCAGAGGGGTCTCATTATAGAAGATACTCTCATGGCCGGCTACTAGACCTACTATTTCTCCCTCAGAAACTGCGTCTAAAACCTGGGCGTACTGTACAGAATGGAGAGTATCTGGGTCCTCAACTGCCTGTCGAGGAGACCCTCCGCCTTTTCCTCCACCACCTGAGCCTCTTAATACGTTATTACTGGCCATCTGTTTCCTCCGTAGTTACTCCGGCGCTAATAAGAGCGCCACCAACTATTAATTCTCCGTAACACAAAGGTATTGGTAGTCCTTGTGCAGAAGTATTTACTGGGCCATTAAAGTTGTAAGACTGCCCGTTGTTTACCTCACTAGTCTGAGGCTTGTTTGGCTTAGGGGCCAGCATCTGCGCTATCCCTGACATCATTAAACTCATTCCCGCTTGAAGAGCAAAAGATGACAAAGATACCGCAGTACTTGCCCCAACACCAAAGGTACCCATGCCGACTGCCCAGGTACTAGCAAATGTTGAGCCAGTGCCCACGCCAGTAGCTAGCCCTGCCAAATAAGGTGCAAATACAATAAGAGCCCCTAGTAGTATCATGCCTACTCCAGAACTCTTAGAGCCGCTAATAATAGGTATAAACTTTAGGTCTCTCGAACCTAGAGGGTCCATTAAGTGCTGCTGCCCTAAGTATTCTTCTGCAGAGGTAACGTGGTACTCTCTGTCCATAATGTACTCGTAAAACCCCGGCATATTGGCCTCTATAGCCTTTGCTGCTTCGTGGGGGTTTGACACGTCTAACGTCCACTCCCTCCCGAACTTCTCTCCTAAGTCCCCGTATAATGTTACTTTTCTTAACATAATGATTTGTGCCTTAATACATGTGTGGTGTTCTTTTGGTATGCCTCTCCATATATATCTTTTGTAGAGAGCCTCCCCATTAAATGGTGTAGTATCATATTATTACCTAAGTAGATAGCTAAGTGGTTAGAAACATTAGATAGTACCTTCATTAATATTACATCATGTTTCTCAATCTTTGTGTGGTCTTTAACCTCTATAAAATCCCCCTCAGTCCAGCTATCCCAGTTGTCTGCATAGTAGTCTTTGCCTGTTGCCCACCAATCGTACTCAGAAGGGAACATCTTGTACTTAACACCGAATTCTTGCTCATAGTAATCTATGAATAAGGTTTGGCAATCTAACACCCCGTAAGCAAATACTCGCCCTGTTAAAGGGGCAGAGTAGGCTTCCGGGAGTAACTTCGACCACTCTTTTGCGGGCCAAGAGATTATGTGCCAAGGGAGTCCTGACCTACTGCAGGAAACCTTGTCTGCCTCACTAGGGGTGGAGGACGCATTTGGGTGGCTATGTATAACAGCCAGTATTTCTCCTAAGTCTTCAGCTTTTGCGTAATCATAAGGGTCTAGTACAAAGTCCTGCTCCTCATGGCCTTCTGCTATATTTTTACACTTAAAGTACTTTTGCTTACCCTTAATATTTAGCAGCAGACCACAACACTCTTGGGGAAACGCGTACTCAGCATGCTCTTCTATAGCCTCTTTGGTTTTATCTGATATCATCTTCGTAGTCCCAGCCCTACTCCAGGGAAGCCCCCGTAAGGTAGTATAGCCTTGTTTAAGTTCCAGCAGCTTCCTGTGGAACTATTCCAGTAGTGGTTTTCAAGCACACAAGCTGCTTCAGTTGTTGCTGAAACATAAGGTTCTGCAAACCTCAGCTCACAGCTTGTAAGCTTCTTAGCGCAGTAGTCCTTTGTTGCATCAGAAGTAGGCTCATCATCTTTAGTATAGTACTGGGTGCCCGTGTAACCACACTCTCCTCCTCTATACTTCCATAAGCAAGTATTCTGTATAATCTCTCTTTTAGGTAGTTTAATTCCTTCCACGTCCCAAGCAGGGGCTAACTCGAATTCTATTAGTATCTTATTTTCTGCCACCTTGCGGTCTATAAAGTATATATCATCTTCGAAAAACGCCTCAGGGTCTGAAGTATTGATAACTAGATTATTATAGTACGTTAAAGTGTGCCCGTCTGTGCCCGAGATACTACGAGTACGTAAGTCACCTCTAGCCCAGGTCTGACTTACTTGGAAGTTATCAACTAGTATTTCATCATTAGATCCTCCCGCGCCTCCAGATGCAAATATCTTGAAACGGGTTCTAGAAGCTCTGCTCCTATCTGCCAAATATAAGGTTGTACTAAAATTTAAGAATCCGGAAGACGTAGGTGAAGTGTATATGTACCCCGGCATAGTATACCCTGCTGCTACGTACAAATCAGACACTAAAGCATACGATGCCTCTGTAGTCCAGGTGCCGTCTCCATTATCTGTCTCTACAACTAACTTCTGAGTACTGCCTGTAACTATTCTGTAATCGAACTCTATGCTATACTCTCTATTAGCAAAAGTGTTAACGTCAATAAAGGCCCAATCTAATATGCCCGAGGCTTCCACTCTTAAACACGTATCGTGGGAGGTGCTGCTTGAGTCGTATACTGAGGTGAGTGTTGTACCGGCACTCCCGTACCATGAAGTGGTTGCACCTGTAAAGTTGCTATTAACCCCCTCGACTAGCTTCAACTCTTCCGAGCCTTCATACATATATTCTAGTACTATATTATGGGCATGAGCAGTAGGACGAGGGAGTAATACAAGAACAGCATCCAAACGGTATCCTGCTCCCCCACTTATAGTAGTATAACTTTTCAAAGCCCCTTCAGGGGTTAGTTCTATGGAGTTAAATGACGCAGGTACTAAACTACTAGGGTAGTACGCGTAGTGAGGGACTTCTCCCGCCATAGGGGTATGATTAGTAGTAAATAATATAGTAAATAGTTTGGTAACGTTACTCCACTGCACGGATACATTATGAGAATGGCCCACAGAACTACTAGTTACGGCGGATATAGTTAGCCCAGGGGTTTCTAATAAGGAGTATAGCTCTTCGTCTGTAAGTAGTACCTCGTGTGCGTGAGGGACGGAGGCGGGCCCTACTACTGCTACCCCGTCTGATAGCAAAGGAGGCTGTGCAACCTCTAAATAGACTCCGTCAGCATAATTATACCCCATACCTTGGGTAGCTTCTGCATTACTAATTTCAAGTATAGACCCCGTACCATCAGTCTGAAGAATAGGCTGGGACACTAAAGAGATGCTGTTAGTACTTGCGGTTGTGGTAATTTGGGCACCATCGCCTAAAGCACATACTTCAGCATTAGTAAGGGTTACTTTATGCGAGTGGTTATGTGTAGCCTCTGGCTCAAGTCTTAACCCCTCAGGGGCGGCTATCTCTTTCCACTCAGTATTATGGTTTACATACCAAGTACCCCCAGCAGCCGCACACGTAGCACAGTCGTACTCCCCCCAGCTATTCCCAAAGCTAAGGCAGTCAGACTTGCTATCTTGGTAGGCTGTATCAGTACAAGTCCCTGCCACTACAGTATTATCCGCTAGTTTACAGAAGTTATCTAAGAACCTGCCATAGGTTCTTTTTCTGTTGACCTGTACACCCACTAAATCATTATAATCTCTAGTTAGCCCCGATATCACCCCTCTAGCATCTCCAGACGCCGTAGTGGTGATATTGGCTAAACTCATACTTGGTCTAGGTATTTGTTTAGACCCTGTGGCCTCAAAACCCTTAACCTCTATCGGATAAGGGTAGTATACGTCTCCTTGCCATATGATTTCTCTGTCGATATTATTTGTACCAGCGTGAAATCGCAGTATATCTGTATTCCCTATAGAAGGTACAGAGCCTACATCCACAGTAAATAGCTCAATTAAAGCATCCGTATTAAGGGACGACGATATTTGAGATATAGTGGACCTCTCCGCGATTTGTACTAAGGATTTACTCATAGATCATGTACTCTAGTGAACTTGGCTTGCACAGTTAGTACACCTAGCTGAGGGTACGACACGCTCCAGTTATTTACAATTACTTTAATAGCTTCTGTACCATAAGGGGGTGTCCATGTAATGGCTTGGATACCTCCAGTACTGTCAAAGAAATTAGTTAATTTCTCTCCATCTGCTTGTTTGCGGTTTTTCCACGTTAAGTCCCAGGTTTCTGTTATAGTATTAATACCGTCACGAGACCTTTGCATATACCCATCCCCAAATTGGGCGGCCAAAATACGGGGCTTCATGTCCTGCTTTAGTGCCTTATCTGGGTTAAACCCTACTGTTACATCATAATTATATGCCATATCTTAAATTTCCGAAAGTATTCCACCAGGTCTCTTTTCTTCCATAAGAACCTGTTGTACTTGTCCTGCAATCATATCGCCTAAAGCTTCTATGTCGCCCCCGTTATCCTTACTGGAAGAAGACTCAGCCTTCGCAGTACCTTGTTCCATATTGATGGTGACAGCTACATTATTGTACACTTCCCCACCTGAACCCCCTGGAGGGGTATTCTGTATAACTGGAATAGACTTACCGTCTGGTAAAGGTACAATTGCTTCATTGTGCTTACCTTCCCCTACTAAACCTAAAGTAGGTTTATTTACTAAACCTCCATTAGCGAAAGCTTTGAAGCCTCCAGCAGCAACTCCGCCATTTGCGAACATTGCCCCTACTAACAGGTCTACTCCGGTATCTACCGCTTTACTCATCAATACATTACCAATGCTAAAAGCGATGCTGGATAGCATTGTCTTCCACTCAAACTTACCAGTTCTAAGAGCTTCGCCCAATGCCATTTTCATGCTACCAGCTGCAATACTATTTATCTGGGTCATCTCAATACCAAATTGATGAGTAAGTTTGCCAAAGTCTGAGTTATTCATCTTCCAGTCTCTAGCTCTTTTATCTCCTGCTGCTTCGTTGTCTTTTGCTTGTCTATTTAAAAAGTCAGTACCTGCAGCAGAATTATCTGCCGCATACTTTTCCGCATCCTCTTTACTAAAGCCATTTCTTGAGGCGTCTCCTAGAAGCTCCGCTCTGCTAGTAGCTTGAGCTTCTATACTAGTAAGTATACTGTTTAAGGTTCTATAGCTATCAGCACTTATAGTAAGTTTCTCAGCCTCTGATATCTTACCATCCTCTCCTATACCTATTAAGAGTTTAGTGGTAGCTGCGTCTTCGCTTAGGTATCTTACCTGAGCCTCTGCTGCCGTATACAAGTCTTTAAATATAGCAGCTTTATCCGGAGATATATAAGCTTCTGGGTCTCCTCCCGCATATTCAACTAACCCCGTGGAAGGGTTGCGAGTAGCTGAACCGCCTAAAGCTCTTAATAAAGCTTTTTCACTTTTATTAACATGAGCTAACTCAGTGTCGCCGTTGCGTCCTCTAGAAGCAAGTCCGCCATTTGCGAACCCGAACATTCCTTTAGTCTTAGAATACCCATTTTCTGCTTCTTCCGTCCAGTACTTATCAGCGTCTGGGCTAAGTAGTCTACCTAACTCGAAACCACCCCAACCTGCAAGTCCTACAAGTCCTACAGTGCCTCCCATGGTAGGCTTAGCGCCCATGAATGACCCTTGTAATCCGAAAGGCATTTTTCCAGCCTTCCACCATGCACCAGTACTTCCTTTAGAACCGAAGGCGCTTTCAAACATTCCGTTTGGTAACCACCCTTTACCCATTCCTTTAGAGTTCATTAAAAATTCTGCGAATTTAGCCGCAGAAGCTCCAAGACCAAAGTTAGTCCAGTAATCCTGGTTAGCCTTGTTAGCGTCTTTATCAATTCCCCACGTATTTTTGTAATTCTCATTAGCAGCTTTACCACCGTTAGAGAACTTCTTCATAGTTATAGGGTTAATACCTTTAGTAGGTACAGAATCCATAACACTTTGCTGTTCTTCGTTAGACTCCATGTACCAGTCAATTAACTCTGCTATAGAGAGTCCGATACCTGCAGGACCTAGGCCCCACTTTAGGAATGACTTACCGAATCTAGCTGCATTAGCTCGCATAGAAGGTCCGCTGCTTCTAGGGATACCTGCCCCTTTGAAAGGTAGCTGTCCTTGAGGGAACAAGTCTAGTTGACCTGTACCTCTATTAACATTAGCTAAATCTTTTACAAACTGTTTCTTCCACTTATCAGAGTATACATTCTTAGAGTCTACACCCGGTAACCCTGGTTGATGGCCTGCGCCTTTCAACCACTTCTGGTCAAAACCTTGGTTACTCTTAAACAACGAAGACTGTGTAGCTTTAGGCTTCCCGAAGGCACCTCTAGCTTCTTGTTCCCCTATAGTCTCAAGTACATTAACACCGTGCAACGCAGCCATAGACTTCCAACTATTAAGAGCCTGAGTCCCCCCGTTCACACGCTTATTAATACCGTATCCTTTCTTATCTGCAAACTTACTTCCAGTACTTGTTTCTAATGGGTCGATTTGACTAATGTTTGGGTTGGTATTCAGTAGCTTGTTTAGTAACTGTAGAGAGTTTGGACCCCCTTTAGGGGCGTTCATACTTATAGAAGTTACTTTAGTACCTGTCTTATCTAATGTGTAGGTTAAAGAACCTTTAACCCCATTCTTAGTGCCGGAGACTTCCCCTGCTCTCCACTTATCTGCAGGGTAATGTTGCATAGTTACACCTTTACTAAATCTACCGTCGAAGATAGCCTTAGCGGAGCGCATATTATACTTACCAGTAGGGCCGCCTTCTGAAAATCTAGGTACTCTATCTTCGTTAATTGCTTCGATTAGCCCTTGATGCTTCTTGGTCGCGGCTGCATTAATTACATACTCACCATTAGACAACCAAGCCGGAATCTTATCTTCTTTAGGACCGCCTGGTCCAGCGATGTGTCCACCTGCAGCAAAGGTATTAGGCACTTTATTTGCCTTATCACCTAAGGTAGAGGTTACCCCCGCGCCTGTTGTAAGTTCTTTAAACTTATTGGAAAGTGCTAGTACCTCCATCCCCAGTGTTTTAAAAGGGTTTGCCAAGTCTGCAATAGCCGTAATGGTATTAGTTATACTACCGGAAACCTGTGGAGATAACCTGTGGTCTATAGAAGCCAATAAAGAAGCTGTAGTTACCAAACTCTTGGCACTTTCTTTTGCTCTATATAACTGCTCTGCAGCTATAGCTTCCGCCTTAGCTAGTTTATCCTTCTCGAAGTCGGATAACATAGCCTGCTTAATCTCTGAAGCACCTTGATCAATGAGCTGGTCTCCCAGTCCTCTCCAAGTGTCGTTCCAAAACTCGTTGTACCCGTCTTCCCCGTATAAGCTGTTGTCCCCTTTTAGATTTTCTGCCATCCTGTCTATAGGGTCCAAGAAGGCTTCTTCCCACAAGTCTGCTGCGAAAGTAATGCTGTCTCTGAAGTCCTCCTGGAACTCCACAAATCTATAGTGCATTTCATCACTGAAAGCACTTCCTGCAGCAGAGGCGCTCTCTTTGCTAGTAAATACAGAGTCAGTTTTGTATACTTCTTTAGTTAGCTTGTGTTCGTCTTCGAAAGTATCTAAAATACGTTTACGATTTACTAAGAACAACTCCTGCTGCTCTAATTGTAGGGTGCTTAACTCTATCCCCGAAAGGGTCTTAGTGTTAAGGTCGTCCCCTGCCTTAACTATAGTATCCTTAACATTCTTTATCTTCTGTTCTATAGACAGGTACTTCTTCTGGTAAGAAGCTGTCTCTGCTAATTTCTTAATTGTAAGAGTATTAATACTGTTAAAGAACTCATACTCTTTTGAGGCAACGTCTAATGCTTTATCTGCCAAGGCACTCTCTGCCTCTCTCTGTGCGTTTAAATCAATATAAAGGCTTAGGTACTCTTTCTCTACTCGTAGCTTCTTCTGCTTTAAAGACACTATAGCTGCTTCTTTGGATAGAGAGTCCTGTAGCTCTTTGTTACCAGTTTCTTGTGCTAGTGAGTACTTTAACGATGTCTCCCACGCTGCTACTTCTAGCTTATTTGTTCTATCTTGCAGATCGTACCTGGTCTTCTGGCTATCAGTATGCAGGACTCCGAAGTCGTAGATCTCTTTGTGTAGGTCCGCAGTAGCACTGTAGTGGCCAGTTTCTTTCGCCATCTTATTACTTTTAACTTCTACGGTCTCCCTCTCTTTAGCTAGACGTAAAATTTGCCCCTCTACCTTGTACTGTGCAAGGTATAGGTCTAGTTTTTTGGTTAGACGTGCTTCTTCAAACTGCAGGAATATTTGGCGATCCTGAGTCTGCTGAGCACTAGGTTTTTTGCCTCCAGTTTCTGCATAAAGTTTCTTCTTCCTGTTCTCAAAGTCAACTAAATCTTTTGCTGCTTTATTAGTATAGTCCTGGAAGGACTTAGTAGACCCGTGATTAGCTCTACTAATTACGGCGTTCTCTTTTGAAACAGTCCCTGCAGCTTCTTGTGCTGCTAATAATGATCTGTCTAGCTCTAATTCTTTTGTCTTTATGTCTAAAGTGTTTTGGTACGCCCTGTAATTCTTATTTAAAAGTATGTTGCTAAGGCCATGTAACTTGGCTTGCTCTGCTTGTATCTTAGCCCCAGACTTAAGGATACCTAGTCTGATCTCCTCTCTTTTTGCCTGGGACAGTTCCTTCGCAGGGTTTAGTAGAGATGCTTCAGCTAACTTCTTCTCGTGCTCTAGTTTTTTAATATTGGTGTTAACCTGTGCGTCTTCGTGTGTCATTTTCTCAGAAACACTTTGAGCAGACTCAAAAGGAGCGTAAATTTTTGAAAGTCTCCCTTGTTTAGCGGCTAAGTCATTAAGAGCTGAGTACTCTGCTCTTAGTTTAAATAAAGCCATCTGCAAGGCTTCTACAGCTACTTTTGCCTCGTTGTGCGTCTCAGCACCTTCTAGAGCTATAGAAAGCTTGCTTCCCTTCAACATACTATCTACGTGTTTTGCTAGACCTACCCAAGACTCGGTAAACTGCTGTAGATTTAACTTAGACAGAATAGTTTTTAGTTCCTTAGAATCTTTTGCAGCGTCTAACGCAGGTTTCAGTTTTGTGAAGTCTCGAAGAAGGAAGTTATCCTTAGCTACAATATTATTCTGGCTATCAAAAGAACGCTTTATTAGCGCTTTAATATGCATAATATGCATGGCACCATTATTACTTTGGCTATATAGGTGCTCGGAGACCGCGTCTTTAATTATTTTTTTAGCCTCAGGGGTGTCTAAAGACGAAGCGGTGTCCCCCTTCAAGTTATACTTACTTTGGTAGTAAGAGGCGCCTTGTGATAACTCTACTTTCTTCTCTTCCTTAGGTGAGTATATACTATCAAAAGCAGACGCGGCGGCCTTCAAGTCCTTAGACATACGCTCAGTTAGCTCAGCAAACTTATCATAGGGGGTAGCCGAGAATGCGGTTGTAACTTCAGACCAGGCCTTGCCCAGCTCTTTAGATACATCTTTCATGCTCTTCAAGGCAGCTTCTAGGTTCTTAAACTCAAGAGTACGCTTCTTAAGTGCCTTGTCTCCTTTCTGCAGGACTTTTAACATCTTCGCTTCACTACCAGACCAGAATCCAGTAGCGTCCTCTATGTCCTTAGTATCTGTACCCAAGTCTTGTAAGGTCATACCATGTTTGGCAGCTGCAAAGGTTAGAGCCTCGAGACTATCTCGTGCTGCGTCAAATTGAGTTTCAGAAAGACCTAAGGAAACTATGTCCAGGACATCATCCCAAAAAGCTCCCCATCCAGTACCTAATTCTTGCCACTCTTGAAGTTTAGTAACGTTCTCTGACAGTGCATCAGACATACTAGAGTATGCGTTAGCTGCTAGAGAAGCTAGTCGTATCTGAGAGTTAATGCCTCCGTCCGCTTCTAGCATAGCACCTGCTACATTGTTAGCGGCAATAGCTTGAGTATCCATGACATTAACTAGACTCTCGGTAGAGTCTGCGTACTCGTCTGTGCTTATCTTAGAAAGCCCTAGTGCTTTCGAAGCAGAATCTAACATTGCACCTATCATTGGCACTATAGCGAAGGCTGCTAAAGCTCCCATAGCTAAGCCCTTTATTGCGGAGCCAAAAGTATATAGGGCTAAAGTGGAGGTTTTTAAACCCATCTGCAGGTGTAGTAGGCTCTTATCTACGAACCCGCCCTTTCCAAAACCTTTAAAGTTCTTTGCTGTGCGGTTCATCTCACGATCGAACGTCTTATGCATCTCGCTATACTCTGTAGAGATATTCTTACGCATCTTTCTATTTTCGTGTAGGAATGCTCGGGTCTTAGACACGCCCCTACCCGTCTGCTTATCTACCTGGGTCTTAGACTGTGATAGCTCAGAATCGGCGTAGTTAGCTACTGCCTTATGTTTTACTTTATTTAATGATTTTTGTGCCTTTACTGCTTCCCACTTAAGTTTAGTATTTCGGCTTAAAGATCTGTTTTCAGCGGCAACAAAACGTGCATTAGCGTCTCTGTCCATAAGACCTTCAGGAGCGAATTGACCCTGTGTAAAGCCTCCAAAGCTGGAGTTCCAGCTGGTTCTGCTATAATGGTTCTTTCCTTGGCTCATAGCGCGGGTTTTTTTTGCTGCGTTAAGCTTTTGCCCCATTAGTCTCTGGTACGCCTTCTCTTTGTTAGAGTACCCTTTTGCAAATTGTTCGCTATTCTCTGGAGTGCCTTTGCCTAGAATCTTACTCATAGGGTTTTTGAGAGTATTTTTAGCTAGGAAGCCTAGTAGGGTGGCAAAGGCTGCTACTAGCAGTTGAGGAACTGCCAGTATCCCATTAATAATTGGGGAGATGAGCGTATTAATGCCCTCGCCTAAACGAAGACCCATCTCCATCATCTGGGCTTCTAGTCTACCAAAAGGGTTAGACTCTACTGATTTGCCCACATTACCAAACTTCTCTTCTGTTTGAGTAAGTACTTCGTTTAGTACTGCCTGAGATTTTTCGAATGTAGTCAATTCTTTTGCAGTCTTGCCTAACATTTCCGCATACTTTTTAGTGGCAGGCTCTAGTCTTAGAATGATACCTAATTCGTCTAGCACTTCTGGCTCCGCTTTTACTACACCACGTGTTAAGCGATCTAGTGCATCTCCCATGTCTCTACCTAGTGCAAGAGCTGCCATTTTTGCAGCCTCTCCCATCTTCTGAATTTGACCTGCATCAAACCCTGCAGCAGTTGCTAGCGTAGTGGTTTGGGCTGCTTGTTTAAAGTCTACCGTCATATCCACAGCTTTCTGTAGGTTCTTAGTGATATTAACTAAGTTAATATTCGTAGAGTTTCCGTATGCTTCCATACTACCTATAAGCACCGTCATGTCCCCTGCACTCTTTAAAGCACGAAATGCTGCACCAATTGCGAATACTTTCGCAGCGATGTCAGCATATACCCCTACTAAGGAGTTGGGAGCATCTACCCCGCCCTGATTCATTAAGGAGAAGCCTTTTGCCCCTCTATTAACATTTCCAGCTACAGCTCTATTCCTACCATAGTTACTTTTTTCAGGTGCCTTAGCTGTGTTAGTGCGCACTGCTTTAGAGTTTGAGGCAGTTGCACCTGTGTTTTTTTCAATAGCAATCTGTAAAGACTTAGAACTTTTTGCGGTACCTTTTTGCGTGGTGTTTCTAAGTGTCCAGGCAGAGTCTGCCTTGCGGGCTTTTCGGACACTAGGGTCTTTATTTAGTTGTTCTTTCCACTGCTCCCGAGAAACGACTGCGCCATTAAGAAGGTACCCTTCCCCTTTATGAATCTGCTGTCTAGCGGCTTTACCTACGGCAACTTGCCTAAGTATTCTCGTTTTGGCAGCAGGACTTACTAGAGCACCTACTAGATCCGCTATGCCGCGGGTTAGCATTTCCATATTACGGTTTAACAGGTTCATCTGTCTGTTTTGCTTACTAAAAGTAGTATCCATCTTCCGGAAAATAGATTCCATCTGCTCAAAGGCTTTAATAGACGTCTGAACACCTACCTTAGTGTCTTTCTGAAGCCCTGCGCCTGCAGCTATGCCTAAGTTACTTCCTAAGTTGGCTCCTTGTGTAGTAGTACGTGTAGTACCTCGGCCTGTAACTCTAGCACGTAGATTGATGCCTCTTTTCTCTAGTAGTTTGATCTGACTAAGCATAGAACTACGGAATAGGGTCTTATTTATGGTAGCATTAACCTTAAGGGCACTCGTGCCTCCAGTCTTACTAATAATAGCAAGAGCTTGGGATATACTAGACTTTAGATGCGTTCGGTTAACCTCAAGTTTTACCTTTTTGGTCCCTTTCGCCATAGTATTTAACTGTTTAAGGTCCTTTAGTACGGGTTTTAGCCCGCTACTGGTTACTTTAACTACTACTTTTTTCTGTTTATCAGCCACTATATGATACCTTATTAGGATTCGCTTTTTTATCGCGCTCCTTGGCCGTTCTCTCAGCCTTTTTAGTCAGTATGCCCGAACGGACATTGTCAATCATTTTTATAAATTGGAGGGTTATTTTCTTATCTAGTACTTCTTCTATATCACAAAAGTCCGAGAAGGGACCTAAGTCTTTACCCATGTAAGTACCGGACATGCCTTCCCATTTATCCCCTAAAAGGTTGTAAATGTTAAAAGCATCTTGAACTTCATAAGGAAAATCCTCCATAGTAGGAGGTATATCTTCCTCATCGGGCTCAGTGCCTAACTGTTCGTGGATTCGCATTATACTATCTAAATTGAATCCTTGTTCTTGGAACTTGAACAGTTTGTTAACTAAGTCCTCTACAGCTTCTAGCTGTTCTTCGTAAAATTTTGCAGGTCACCTACAGTCTCAGCTACGAAGTTATCAAAGTCTGGAGAATTCTTCATTAGTGTGTATGCATTATCTTCTGAGTAATCCATCATAGACTCCCCATCTACACCCTCTAATTCTACAAGTAAGAAATCACCTAAATACTTATACTTAAATCCTGTCCAGCCTTTTACTACTGCTGCTACGTATAATTGTAAGAATAAATCATCATCTACTTCTTCAATTGGTTGACGCGTTTTACGGTCAAACTTAGTTGTAGAAGACTTCTTACGTAACTTTAGTAGCTCATCACGACCTAAGAATGTTAGTTTAAGTTTAAAATCTTTGTATCCTGGGAATTCTACTTCCGTAGTCTTACTTGGAGTCATAAGTGACTCTAGGCTTGGCTTGATAATCGGGGTTGCGGGGGCGTTTGCCATGTGTGTTTCTCCGTTGTTAATAATAAATTGGTTTTACATAAAAATAACACCTGTTATCCTTATGGAAAACCACCTGCGCCGAAGCACAGGTAGTTCAAAGATTTACAGTTCTATGTGATAGAGTTGTAGTATGCTACAGTCATCTCATTGTCTGAACCAATCTCGTAGTCTCCAGCACCATTAGTACCTTGTGCACTAAATGAAATAGTGGTGGCAATAACGTCCTGAACGTCTACTGTTGGAATCTGTAACTGACAAGCTGGAATGTCGAAAGTAACTGAAGGAGTACCCTTCGCACCTGTTCCACCCATAATCATGCTCAATGCATGATAGTTCTCAGTTTCAGTAAATGCAGCCATATCATCAAATAGATCGCCAGTGTCGTTTGCACCCGCAGTACCTGTTTTCAAGTAAGCATTTAAAGTTCCACTGATAGTACGAGAACCAGTAAATGAACCAATAGGCTCGTTACGTACACCCAACTCTTCTGGAGTTAAGTATGTGATTCCGTTATCAATAGAAATAGACCCGCCTGTTAGAGCTAGAGTATAAGTCTTTGCTGTGTGACCCGCAATCCCTGCTTTTGCAGTTCTAGCTAAAGTAACAGTTGACAACTTGTTACGGATGAAGTCTGCTGAAGTAGGTACTGCCATGTAGTCAGTTCCTGCAGTCCACGAACCTTTAGTAGCAGTGAAGTCTGTAATCACGTTAGCGAATCCAGACCAAGTTGCTTGTGCAATTCCATCAATACTAAAGTCAATCTCTACAGAGTTAACAGTAGCATCAGATAGATGGTACACAGTACTATCCATTACGAAGTACAATTGCATCTTCATAGCTTCCGCAATATTAGATGTAGAAGTAGAGACACTCATTGTATCTTTCGTACCGTGTACACCTTCATCAGCGTCTGCTAGTGCATCACCCCAAAGGCCTGCCCATAAGATACGCTCGCCAGATGAGTTAACATCGTCAGTGCCATCATTACGTTGGAAAGGACGTACGTAAGTTGTGAACGACCAGTCTACTGGTGCTAAACTATCATTGAAAGAACGGTGTCCACGTTGTGGAGCTGTTCCTGCTTCATTTAAAGTAATGTCTGTTGCGTTTGTAGCCTGTGAAAAGCTATACCCGTCTAAAACATTAAGTTCAAAAGTATTAGCTGTTGCTGCGGCACCCGACCAACCGGATGATACAGTAGATGCTAATACTTTGGTATTACGACTAAGATTTAAAGCCATTTTTATTTACCTCTTATATACTTTGAGCTGTGGTATGTTGATCGCTATTGTCGTCTCACCCACTTAGCTCAGTTTAAGGACTTACTTCGTATAACACTTCTAAAGTTAGTTCTCCTACTCCATAGGGAGCAAGTAACCCTTCGTCAGTGGAAATAGAGTTAAGCCGTATTTCCTGAGTAACCTTACCTGTATCATAGGTTAACTCATTATTATCGTCGATAACGCGTTCGATATCAACTAATAATTTCTCTAGTTCTATTACGGGCTCTTCTTGCTGTACGTAACATCTGATTGTTACTGCAAGATGCCCCCATTTAAAACCGCCAGGGAGATAATCCCTAAATTCGTTGCCAGCTACTACGCTGACGGAAGGAAAGTCAAATACTTCGTCCCAGAACTCTAACTTATTAGTAACGTTACTGTTAACGTCTATGTTATAAGGACTGGAACCATTGATTCCTTTTAATTTTGCTACTAGTGCGTCTACTATCGCTCCACGGGCTTTACCTGCCATTACATTCTCCTAGTTCTTAAATCAAACTTGTTGTGTATGTACATCTCTGCTACTTCACGTATTGATTTATCAATTAATCTTCTAGGGTCTCTGAATTCGTTTCCCTGCTTATAGCCTCTTTCGAAAGTTTGGTAAGGTCTTTTCATGTACTCATAAAAAGCGGTAACTTGGCCCTCTCTCGTAAAGCTCATTTGAGTAACCTTAACACTTGAAGCAAGTCTCCCACTTCTGTAAACTAGTGCAGGGGCCTTCATGTTCTGCTTCAGTTGACCGTGTAGTAACGCATTGATCATACTGGTCACGTTTACTAATGAAGTAAATCGACCTCGTGGATCTTGAAGCCTTTGTGTTGTGGCCACCTTCTTAGCTGCACTCTTAGCTGCCATGCTCTTGGATTTAATAGAAGCTAAAGTAGGTACGACTAACCTCTTTTTTGCTTTCTTCCTAGATACCTTTTTTGAGGCTTTGGAGGTAGAAGGGGTTTTCTTTGAGTCAAACCCATCTAGTGCTTTATCTATTGAAGTATCTACGTACTTTAAAACAGAAGGACTGGCTTTAGTGTTCCCCCAATTCTCATCATTTGCGATAGCTAATACTGCTTTCTCAAGTGCTACTTTAAACTGTTCGTTCCCTTTTCTCTCTGCCGCAGCCAGCGTACCTTTATTATCTTTAGCTAGCTGTAAGTCTACGTATAGAACAAAAGCTTTTTTTATGTTACCTGCAGTAGTGAAAGTGGTAGATGCCTGTGTCTTAATAGTAACACTATCTAAATCCAGCTTTGTACCTGCTGCAGACTGTAAAAATACTGCATCTAAGGCATTTTCTGCTACTTGATACTTTGCTGCAAACTTCTGCCACTCTTTGTAGGCCAGTAGAGTTCTGTACTCTACTGCCGCTAATACTGTATCGGACCCGTGCCCTATATTAAAAGCAGTGGAAAACTTAGGCGCACCCTCTCCTAGTATATTTACAAAATCAGGGTCTGTTGCTAGCCCAGCTTTCCACTTGCTTAGCACACCATAGCTTTTTGCACTATAATAGTTATATGCTCCAGAGGAAGTACGTGTATCTTTGAACTTAGTATTTAGCGAGTTAACTACCATAGTAGCTGCTTTAGAAGCAGAAGCTCTGTCTAAGTCATACACCCCTTTATCCATAAAGTGTGTAATTAAAGATGCATGCCCTACTCGAAAGCTATGGCTAACACCGCCCTTTTGTAGCTTTGGCTCTCTTAGGTCAGTACTTAATCTTCTTGTTATTCTTTTTACTAATAATTCTAGAGATTTTTGAGACACTAAGCACTCCTGTACAAATCAAGTATACGTTTGATATGTGCAGGAAAGTCTTGAGGTTTATCTGTTGGAGACGTTTTCGACGATATAGTCACACCATCAGAAATTGCTTTCCTAGGTGTAGACTCTTTCTTGTAATAGTACGTAACTAAATCGTAACAGGCAAGTTTTAAATCATCAGGAGTAGCTGGGTAGCCACCCTTGTATGTAACTTTAACCGTGTCAGGTCCAGTAGGGAATTGTGAAATTAACCCTTGTGGTCCTACTCTTACTAAGCGGTCTGATTCGGCATCGAACATGTACTGAGGCTGGGCAACCCAAAAGTTGCCTGCGCTAGTACATGCTGCTGCGTTAGTGAAGCCAGAGGCACTGCAGTCCCCGGTCCATCTGTTGGCAGTAAAGTCCCATGTGTCACCTGCGGTGTGACCAGTAGTTGCTCCAAGTGTAACAGACAGCCCATTCTCTAAAGATTGTTCTGTACCTGTTACTGCGATTCCCGTTTTATACCAATTTGCACCCCCGTCTCTAGACCACTTTAAAGTGTCCGGAGATCCTGCGCTTTCGATTTCTACTCTATATTGACGACCCACCTCACCTGTAGTAGTGGTGGACTGGTAACTTTTGAAAGACAAGTCATTTAAGCCTGCCCCCGAATAAGTAACTGCATGACATGCAGCTTCCGTCGTCTTTGTAGAATCACTACACTGAGGTTGATTAGATACTAATAAGTGATAGTTTTCAGCATTTGCTAAATTATCTTCAACTGTTTTCTTATCTAATGTGTTGGTTTTACGTTCCTCAACTGAAACAATTTCCTTGATAGGAATTTCTGTAAGGTATATAAAGTCGTGACCTCCACCGTTAAAGTATTCTACTTTATCAGTTGTATAGAAGTCAAGAAAAGACCTATTGCAATAGGTTTTTACAAGAGCAGAAACATGGCCGATAAGCGTATTAAGCTTAGCGTCAGCAGTAGTACTATTTATATTTGTGTAGGCTTTATAATCACCTAAATCTACTAAATTTGCCATCTGATTCCTTCTGTCCTTGTAAAAACCTACAGCCCCCGTAGGGACTATAGATTTCTATATTACTAAGTGTTAAGTACGATTACGCGAATGTACCTACAGCTAGTCCACCTGATAAGTTACCTGCACCAGTTCCGCTTCCAGCAATGATTTGCTTGAAACCGAAGCGCTGTGTAGCAACTAATACACGTGATTGCTTCTCTACGTAGTACTCAGACTGAACGTTGAAACCACGTTGACGAGGCATTAGGAAGTTAGCTTTATCAACCATTACTCCCCAAGTAGAGCCCGCAGTAGTAACATTAGGCATCTCTGGAGATACAATTACTGCCATGCCGAACACTGTACCAACTTGACCGTTAAGTTTAGTAGCGTTATCAGCACCTACTAAGTTAACATCAGCAAACTCAGTATCTTGTAAAAGATCCCAGTAAGTATTCTGAGAAACAACACAAGCTAAGCCATTAGTGTTTAATCCGTACTTACCTAACTCACGACGTAACTTAAGAATATCAAGAGCCTTCACTTCTGTACCCGCAGCTACAGTAGTTCCACCTTTAACAGCGATGTTAGTTAAACCCATAAACGGATCACCTGCACCAGTGTCACCAGCTAATAACTGCTCTTCAACTTTACGTGCATGACCACGAACTAAAGAATCTTTAAGTAAAGGCATCATAGCGATAATTGAATCTTCATCAAATTCGTCGATCATAAATGTCTTACTTGCCATCTTAGCAGTTGTTAAGTAGATTTCACTCAATGTAACTGTCTTCTCAGCACCAGTTGTAGCGTCTGTACCATAAGTACCCGTACCAACCCAGTCAGCCTTAGCAGCATCAGGAGCAATTGGTAAAGTCATTTGAGCCGCGTTTAATTTGATTTCACGGAACAAAGGAGCAACTACTAGATTTTCTTGAACTTCTTTCTCAATGTTATTTGAGATAATATGCTCATAATCTGTAGAAGAGATTTGACCTGATTGTGCACCACCGATTAAAGAAGTTGCTGCACCACCGGCTTTAAGCATTATGCCTAAGTCACCAGCTTTCTCAAGCATTTCACGACCGTGCTCAGTTTCGCCTAGTTGCTTACCAAGTAAAGAAGCAGTTAAAGCTGCAACTTCGAATTGACCGTAGTCTACTTCGAAACCTTTAGTTCCTGCATGGTCAGAGAATTCCATCTTGTTTGAACGTAAAGCTTCGATTTCAGCTGCTTTTTCAGCGATCTCGTTCTTCATTTCAGACATTACAGTCATTGCGTCTTCTTGCTTCTCAGTAATACGTGCTTCTAGTTCTTTAACTAAACGCTCTGCACCTGTTTGGCCCATTTCGATAATAGCAGCCTTTTGAGCTTCAGCTTCTGCTGCCGCTTTAGTTGCTGCTTCAGCAGTAGCTTTAGCTTTCGCTGCAGTCTCTGCTTGTTTCATAGCGATATCAGCTGCAGTTTTCTTTGCTACTTCTGCCATCATTTCTTTGATTTGATTTTCATCCATTGTTTTATTTTCCTGTTCTAAATGAGCACCTATGGTGTCATCCTTAGCACCAGTCATTGGTGCATCATTTTTTACATATTGAGATTTGAAAGCCTCAAACTCTTCGTTAGACCCATCAAAACCTTTAGCCAACGAAAAGAGGCTATCAGCGTTTGCTGGTATTGATACTACAGATACTTCGTGCAACTCTAAGTCTTTAATAACGAAAATATCTGTATCAGCGTCATAATCAGCGTCTTTAACTCTAAAGCCGACTGAGAATGCTTTGAGTATACCTTCTTTTACAAGATCGTATACTACTCCGGCAGATTTACTGATCTCTGCCACAATCTCTAAACCCTTATCTGTAACACTATAATCGACCATCTGACCTATTGGTTGTGCTCTATCATGGTATGCCAGGATAATTGGGTTTTTGAGATAATTAGTTAATGCGGACTCTGTTCTCCAAGCCTCTTTTACGATAACATCACCAACTCTATCTTTGCTGGTAGTGTTTGCATATCCACGTACTGTAATAGTACCGTCTTCTGCCTCCGATTTTGAAGATATTAAAGAGTCTAAATGAAAAGACTTATTTAGCATCTTTAACCTCCGCTTTTGGAGCCGCTTTTGGAGCCGCTTTTGGAGCCGCTTTTGGAGCCGCTTTTGGAGCCGCTTTTGGAGCCGCTTTTGGAGCTGCTGCAAATTGCTTTGCAATAAATCTTTGGAATCTAATATAAGACCCATAAGCTCTATTAATTACTGCGTAAGGGACAGGAACTTCTGCATCACTACGATACTCGCCTCTGTCCAATACTTTACCTAGCTTTTGAAAGTAACTTAGTACTTTTGATTCTAGTTCTGTTTTTGTCATTGTTATTCCTCTGAGTTTGGTTTAGGCTTTTTCGGAGCCCCACCTTCCTGACCTGAGACACCAGATGCTGAGCCAGATACATTTGCCGGAATTCGAACTTTTTCTAGTTCAGGATCCGATATATCCTCAAGTCTAAGCCTACTTCTTGCCTCGGCACCCGTCATAATTCCATTATTAACTAGTGCTGAGTAGTACTGGGCTTCATCTTTAAGTTCAGGTCTTAGGGCTTCTACACCTTGCACAACAATTTCCATGTCATACGAAAAGAACCTTTCTAAACCTGCTACTAACTTTCGTACTATTGGAAGTACTGTACTTAAGTAAAATAGTCGCAGATTCGGGTTTATATTAGCATTGTTACCGGAGTCTAGAAGGATAGGAGGAACTCCTAATGCCTTTAGGATTCTAGTCTCGTGCGCAGTAACTGCGTCTTCAAAATCTAAGTCTTTAAACGACTTCTGATTTATAGTATCTAACTCTAGTCCACCATCTAAGATTAGAGGTCTTCTGCCTCCTGATCTAGGGTTATACTTTCTGATCCAAGATTCTAGTAATCTTTCTTTAACTTTGGCAGATAATGTATTAGGACTTTTTATTACAAGTCCTGGTACTGCGCCGTTGCTAAAGAAGTTATCTTGGAAGTCATGCATTTTAGCTAGTGTATCTAATGACCTTGTAGCTGAGGACAGTCTGGAGTCCCCTCTAAAGATAGAGTTTGCAGAGTTCTCCTTTATATGAATTATCTCTTCTGGCTTAAATTTCTTTTGCTCGTACTTATAGTGATTAATAAAAGTTTTTTTGTCTGATATAATCTCTACGTTCTGTGCGGGTAGATGGTATAAGTGTGCTCCATCAAAGTACATAAATATGTTACCCTCAGTAATAAAATCTAGGAATATAGCGCGTCTAAACGTACTACTATCCTGGTAAGGGTTCGGTTGATAATTTATCAACTGGTCAATTTTGTTCTTTCTAAGAAGAGCGTTCCCTGCGAAGGGTAACTTATCTCCTACATCTATGTTAATTGAAGCTGCGGCGTCTACAATAAGGTTAATACCTCTGTTAACTACCTCTACTTCTTTGTATGCTACGTTGTATCTTCTCCACGGTTTCGTCGATGCTGAAGAGCTTTCAGATCCGTGTATATCAGGCTGTGCTGGATTTAGTTTTGATACAAACTTATCAAATAGTCCCATATTCTTTTTTCCTACGTTTTTGTACCCAACGTTCTTGCTTTGGGCCGGTAGTCAGATTAGGCTTCTTACCATATATACTGTGAAGTTTCAGATGGTGCGTATGGCAGAGGGTTACTGTTTCGTCGTACACTTTCGCGTGCTCCTCTTCAATAAATCTGTCACGAACTCCCATGATGTCATCTACAGTATTAATAGTAATTCCGTTCTCTTTCAACCATTTCTCTAATAACTCAGTCATTCCATAAAAGTGGTGAAAGTCTAATTCCTCAGTACTGCCACATATTTTACACTCAGAGTCTTTATCGTATGCGCTCTTAGCGCGGTCACGGACATACTTTACTATGTCCCTCTTTAATTCTGTCATATAATTAACCTTGAATAATCAAGTATTTTTCTTATATCTCTAATTTTTATACAGTAATTATACTTGTGTTGGAGCAAAAAGTCAAGACATATTTTTCCGGTGTCCTTAATCAAAAGGTAACGTACGCAGCTACGAAGGTATATAAACTGTACCTAAGAGCATCCGCCATATGCGAAGCCATGTTATGAACGGGCTTCTCCTTTAGTAAATTCAAATTTGGATCCCATTGATACTGATCCAAGGAAGCTAAGGACTTTTTACATCTCTGATCTACTATAAGTTGGTTGTTCTCTACTATTGTAGCCACCGAGGAGATTCCCGCCAAAACATCTTTTGTAGCGTTGACCGTCGAAATATCGTAGTCTTGAGCCAGGTCCCACCGCATTTGCTGCGCGGCGGAATCAATGTAAATGACATCGATGTCCCACTTCTCTATTAAATCTCGAATAACTTCAGCATGCTGCTCAGTAGTTTTCTCGGCTTCCATGTATTCGTCGACAAGATAATATAGCTCTGTTTCCCAATCGTAAGCCATTACACAAAAGGCAGTAGGGTCTCTATATCCGACATCGAGACCTGCAAACACATCCATATTGCTAACATCTAGATCCTCTAGGTCCTCTACACAATTCTCGAAATCGAAGTCCCAAATCTGTCCCTCAAACTGGTTGAAGTCCGCAAGGTACTCCTGTGAAAATTCAGCCTTCGACATTCCCTTTTTAGCTTCTTCAATATCTTTAGCACTTACACGGGGATTTTCATGGTATGTAGCATGTATACTAGCCCAGTCCGTGAATTCTTCACTAAAACCTCGATGATAGAAGTCTGCGAACCAGTTGTTTCTACCACGAGGTGTAGATATGAAAATAGCCTTGGAATTTGGCTTGTCAAGAGTAGGTCTAAGAGCAACATTAAATGCCTCTAAGCCGTCTGATAATGCAGCCTCGTCGAAGATAATCAAATCATACGAACGACCAACCACGGAATCTACTTGATTCACAGAGCCCATACGAATAGTAGAGCCATTGGAAAGTTCAATAATTTTATCCTTCGCATTGTCTCGAGTTACCTCAAGATCGAAATGTTTGATCAGGCTACGCTGTAGATCGAATGAAATTTGAGAAAGTGAGTAGTTGGGACTCATTATCAGGATATTAGTACCAGGAACTAAGGCAGATAGCTGCCCTATAATATTTGATATATATGTTTTGCCCTGGCGTCGAGATAGTGCAGCAACAATAAACCTATACTTAGGGTTGTTAACTGCATTAAGTAGGGCTACCTGGGACCTAATCGGTTGAATCCCTAGTAACTCCATGTAACTATCTATAGGTAATTTAATAAACCTATCTGCTTTGTCGAAAGTTTGAATACTTTCGGCACTAATATCATCTCTGCTAATCTCTAACATTTATTATCTCTTCATTGCGGCTGACCCAAAGTAAAAGCCTATAATATTCATAATAGCTACAGGTAGCCACTCTGGGGTTACAAACCCCTGTAAAGTAATGTACTCAGTTACAGTATGTGTAGTATCTATAAATAGGAACTTAACCCCCTCTGTAATCTCAATAGGTACATTGGTTTGAATCCCCAGAATAGGGGCCAGGAATACAATTCCGATCCCTGCCATTAAACTCATAATAACTATGAAGCGCCTAATCCAGGCTGCATTAGGGTTCTGCATCTGACGTGCATTATTAACGCCCTTCTCTACTTGTAGATTAGACTGCATTAACATTTTATGTTGCTCAGCTTTATCAGCCTGCGCCTGCCCCCACATCTTCATTAGTCCACCCATTGCGGTGGACCCTAACATACTTATTGCTTCAATTGGTAATCCAAACATATATTCTCTCCTATTTCTTGCAATTGCAAGTAGTTTTCTTAGGTGTATCTAGCAGCTTATCAGCTACTTTGTACACTACTGCTTTTAGTCCAAAGATCACTAGTACTAGTATGCCTACGATAGTAGTGTACCATTCTGGTGCTTTGCCTAAGTTTTCCCACGCCTGAGCAAGAGTTACCTCGCTAAAGATAGGGGCTAGAAAGTTCATGACAATAGGGAAAGAGAATACAATTACTATTGCTTCATCCTTCCAACTATTGTCCATGCTTTCTTCTGCAATTTGATGATCTAGTTTCTTTTCTTCTTCCATATTCATACTCTCTTACTCCTTGCCTAACAACAATACATAAATGGGGCCCAATCACAGGTCGCCATGAGTAATTCACCATTTATATATGGCAAAAGTGCTACCCCTCCCATATTAATTTGCAAGAGGATTGTCTAATGCTCGTTGTACCTTAGCATTTAACCTATCCTCCAACTCTTTTATGTCTGTTTTATTAGATGCCCTTAATTGGTCACGTTTAGTTTCAAATCGTACTTCAGCATCATCAATCATATCTCGTACTTTATCCTCTAAAGCATTAACATCATCTTCTGTTCTATCCGATACCTTTTCAATTCTACTAATATCATCACGTAATCCGTTTTTGATATCTCTTGTATAATCCAATGTACTTTCAATCTTAGCATCCATCAAATCCATTTGAGTTTGATAAGCACCAACATCTAAGTTAGCAATACCTTCAATCTTCTGATACATAGTGAATCCACCATACAACGTACCCATCACTGTAGATAATACAGCGAATGCCATACCTAATTGTGTAGGGGTCAGTTTATAACCAAGGATACTAAATTCACCGTTGGCGAACTTATCCTTAATTGCATCAATTTTATTTAAGTCTTTGCTTAGGTCTGACATATTAATTCTCGAATTGTAATCTTCTAAGTTTCTTCAACTCTTGTTCTAACTTCACCACTTCTAATCGTTTCTTTCTAAGTTCCAATTGGTATAACGTGTTACAGTTTATACGTTCCTTTGGAGCATTCAATGGTATTACTATCCTTGCATATAAACCCAAATCCTTTGTTGTAGGATTATCTGGATCATCAGAACTAAATGGTGTTTGAGCATTATTAACAATACCTGTTATACCAAACTCCATATTCATTGTACCACCAATAGCATTAGAACAATCTAAATTACCTGCTCTAAACTTATCAGATGCATAGCTATTTGTCATAGATGGTAACTGTAAAGACAATGCATTATTAGCATTCACATTTAAACTTAACATCATTAATATAAAGAAGTATCTCATTTTATCTTAGAACAAATCCTAGATGCTATACCTGTTGATATAACATCACTCTTAATTAGTTTAGACTTAGAACAAATATATGTTGAATTACTCAAGTCTTTAGTATTAATGTATAAATCAAATGACACCGTTTCAAGATAATCCATTTTCATTATCTTATACGTTGTTACGAAGGGTACTGGTTCCCATTCAGAATCAAATACCCCTATTTCGTAATATGAAACATCACTTCGTCTATTGAATAATCTCATCTTAGTTTTTTGAATACCTGAAATAAATGAGGATTCAAATTTAGGATAAGTTGGAGTCATCTCATGTGCTTTCGCGTCAACTGTCAATACTAGCCCTGCAATGAAAAATGCAACGCATATTAATATTGTGACTCCACTATTATTCATATTACTTAGCGATACACTCAGCAACTAATACAGCACTGTATACACCACCTGGGAATGCTTTGTCATACCCGTTTGTGGCTGATAGAGTGGCAGAGAACCAAGTTGAGCCAGCAACCGTTAGGTCGTATTCAGTAGTAGCATCATATGTTACCTTTGCCGCTTCATAACCAGACATACCAGCATCAGAAGTTTGTGCTACCGCAGTTGAACCAGTCCAAGTAACTGTATCAATTAAAGCAGGTGAAGATGAGAAACTTGTAGGAGTTGTAATCTTTGCTTTGTATGAATCTGCTAATGTGATATCATATCTTACAACTGGTAATACACCACCTGATGCAACTGCTGTACTTAATGTATGTGGGGTAGGGTTGCCATACACACCTGGAATATCCGTTGTGATTAGACATCTCATTTGAACATTACCTTGTACAGGCACATCTGTTGCCATTACGTTTAAAGCCAAAGTGGCTGCTACTACTGTTAATACGTTTTTCATATTATTCTCCGTTATATTGCATTTCAACCATTTCATTATGTTTTTGCTGTTGAGCAAGACCCATTCTTGCTCCTTTCTTATTATCGGGTAAGTGTTTATCCTTTAGACTTATTGTCTCTTTGTAAACACCACCTTGAATCTTTTTATCGTAATAACTTTGTACGTTCACACTTAAAGTCATTGCCTTCATTAAATGATTTTGAGCAACAGTTTGTGCCGCCATAATACTATTATCAATCTCAGATAATAGATTCTCAATATCAATTTCTTCTTCCTCTTCATCTTCTGACACTTCATCAGTATCATCGTCTTTTAATTCTGTTTTACTACTTAATGCATTCTTAACATTATCATCATCCATTGCATCATATGCTTCTGCTGTTGGAATACCTTTTAATGTACTCAATAAAGCATCATTGTATCCAGGACAACTCGGATCTGACAATGCTGTAATACAAGAATCGTCAAATTTATAACTATAAACAACAGAAGCATCAACAACAGAACCTGTGCCTTCGACTTCAATAGAACCATCCCCCCAATATTCTTGAGGAACATTTGGTACACCAATCACTTTATTAATAGGTGTGCCCCCTGGTCTGCCACTCCAATCATCTGTCTCTCTAAAGATATATCCACCGTTCACAGCATCTTCATTCTGCACGTGGACTTTCATATCATCTTCAGTATTCTTAATTGGTGTATATTGATAATACACACCGTTAACACTTAGGTTATTTGCTTCAGGAAACAAGTCAGGCATTCCCCAACTGCTACCATTTGCTGCAGCATTACCTGTTGTTCCGTATGTCCAATTAGAGTAAGAACAAGACGCCGAGAACAGTACTGCCAATGCCAGTAAGTAACTCAATCGGATCGATACCTTCATCATCGTTACCCTCCTTAATAGGTTTTGCATCTACATCATTATCCCAAGCAATTCTAGCATCAGAACCAATGATACCATTATACGGACAAGGTGTTCCTGCCATCAGCATAGCATCAAATACTCTAACGTCTTGGCATAGTACTGATACCGCGGCAACTTTCATTCCCATATCATATAATGTTTTTGCATTCTTTAGACGTTCACAGTTTAAATCTCTACTTGTTGTACCAGCACTTATACCAAGTATCTGTGTTTGAACAGCACCTGCTACACCAACAGTACAAGAATCTGAATTAGAACTACCATTGAATGTAGGTGTAATTGCAGAAGGGGGTGGAGACTTCACCGTAGTTGTCACGTCACCTGTCGAGTGTACTGTACTGCTTGTTGTTGAATCTGTTACAATAGGGTCTAATGCCACTACTTCCGAACCATAGAAAAATAGTGCTAAAACCAGTACTAACCAGGTCCACGCTATTTTCTCTTGTGACTGCATATTAATACCCTCCTTTATGAGTTAAATATTTAGCCTGAATATACGCCTTTACTAAACCACTTCGAACAATATCTTCTGCTTGGAAGTGGTTGGTAGCAAACCATCTGGGCATCGAACTCAACACATCTACAAATTTACAAATGTTTTGATCTGATCTTTTTGTAAAATCAGTCTGCATAAAGTCTCCACAGAACAATGCAATAGAGTTCTGCCCTAATCGTGTTAATACGGAATCAGCCTCATGGGACGTACAGTTCTGAAACTCGTCCATAATCAAGATGCAATTGTCTAAGGTTATACCTCTAACATAAGAAGTAATCATAAAACGTATTACACCATGCTTTATTAGAATTTCGTACGCGTCATCTCTCCCGAATAATTCTGAGCATATCTTCCTATAGGGTAGTTCGTAAACTTGAGATTTCTCTTCCAAGTTACCCGGTAAGAATCCTATATCACGCGTAGGAACAGCACTTCGTACTATTACCAACTGCTGGACGTCTCTTCCACCTGTCATAATGTCTTCGAATGCTTTATACATGCTAAGGAAGGTCTTACCCGTTCCTGGGAACCCCATAACTAGTTGGGATCTACCCGTATCGTAGTTATCGAAAAAGCTTTGCTGTGCCTCAGTCATTGCCTCTATTGAACATAAGCTAAGATTAAGTTTTGCTATAGCGCTTGACGCTGTTATTTTTTTCTTTTTGGACATTAATTAATAGTGTGAAACTACAAAGCTGAAGTCGCACGAAACACTGGGACCGCCTACGGTTGCAGGTGCGGCTGCTATAAGGTCGGCTATAGAAAAGGTTACGAAAGGGCCATTCAAGAACGCAGGTATTACAGCAGCAGCAGTTCCCGGCCCTGCAAATCCTCCCATAACATCATAGGTTACCATCACCCCGTGTAAGCTTGAAAGCTGTGACATACCGTTTCCCATGCCTGCAGCACTAATTTCAATGCTTCCCATACCGTTATCTATAGCAGTCCATAGCATTCCTGTAGTACCTGGAGGGTTACCAATAAAGTTTACAGCTCCATTTACAAAGTCTACTACTAAGTTAGCGCGGTATGTAGTAGCTATAGGCGGCAACTCTCTTACCGTCATAGAATTTAATAGCGCGTCCCAAACCGCAGAACCGTTAGTCATTAGCCCTACTACTAAGGCTTGCTGCCACGCCGAACTACTAGTAGAAGTGCTAGAGTCCGCTGGGTCGAACACCCAAGGGACAACATCTACAGTACCAGAGGAAACCGCCGTATCGGTAAGTCCTATCATAGTGTTAGACCCAGCAGGACCGGTAGCCCCGTCATTTCCAGCAGGACCGGTAGCTCCGTCACTTCCAGCAGGACCGGTAGCCCCGTCACTTCCAGCAGGACCGGTAGCCCCGTCACTTCCAGCAGGACCGGTAGCCCCGTCACTTCCAGCAGGACCGGTAGCTCCGTCACTTCCAGCAGGACCGGTAGCCCCGTCATTTCCAGCAGGACCGGTAGGACCGGTAGGACCAGCAGGACCAGCACTTCCTGTAGCTCCGTCATTTCCAGCAGGACCTTTCCCGCCTTCATCGTCTACAAAGTCTGTTTCGGAGTACATACTAGGAGTAGCTATGTCGGAGAAGCCAATATCAGTTAGGAACTCAGTCCAATGATATAGAGCAGGGTTATATGAAGCGTCCGCAGGGTCACATAATGGATCTCCTGGGTAGTACGCGGTTAGTGCAGCAATCAGGTAATTTTCGTCCGGGTACGTACCTGGTACTACTCTAGAGTCCGCTAAGATTCCTGCAGGGGTGACTCCCGACACCTTCTTAGCAATCCTAACCTCTCCTGCAGAAGTAATGGCAATCTTATGCTCATCTCCAATAAATAGGGAGTTAGTTGATACGAAAAGGTCTTTTACTTTCTTAGAGGCTGTTCCTATAGTGAGTGTGTCGTCTCCTGAAGGAACTAAATTACCTGCTGAGTCCTCTGACCAATTAGATAGTGATCTATCGTTTAACTCACTAAAGTTATTGTCCATTTCGGCATGAGATAGCTCTATGCCTTTACCAATTCGTGTTACTATTGCCATGTTTTCCTTTTTTGTTTAATGTCAGAGCACTACCAACGCTAAGAATCCCCGATTATCCTTAGTGTAGGGTAGGTCTCTGAACCTCTGTGAAGCTTAAATGTCCGTACGTGAAAAGAAGTCCATTGCATAAGTTAGACACACCTTCGTCTTCTATTTCCAGATCTTTATCTGCACAATAGTCTAAGTGTTCTTCGCATATAGCAGCTAGACTGTCTAGCCAGTTCTTCTCGTCCGTAGTTATTTTCATTTAACTGCTTCTGTTCCTATTAGCATCAATTTCTTCTCTATACGTGTTAGAGCCTTTTCGATGAACAAAAATGAACTTTCAATGCGCACTACTCTTTCGGTAATATCTAAGTGTCGCTTGTTGTCCATTTCCATATATACTTTCTCACGGGCAGCTATAAAGTTCTGAACCTCAGTCTCGACGACATAAGGTTCTTGCTGTAACTGTCTGAGGTCTTGGTGAACCCCCGCTGCCCACCATATAACTGTAAATGTTTGTACCAGTAAGGCAAGTATAATGCCTGCGGGTACTTTCTTTGAGGACCCGCATCCTTCATCACATCGTTGTTCTAATCTACCTAGCTGTGCTAGTATTTCATTTGTTGTTTCCGACAAAATATCATCCCTCTTTTAAAAGCTTTTGCATCAGCTCTCCGTAATTGCCAGATCCGAAAGGGGTCTCATTGATCTGTACATTTGTTTGTTGTTTTATTTGGCTATGTTCCGCCTTTACTAGCTCGGTTTGAGCCTTTAGTTCTTCCATACGCATCTTGTGGGCTAAAGCCAGCAAGTCTGCTATATCTTTATTAGAGCCCATTTCTGACTCGTCAAGTTCTTCCAGTTTTTGTTCAATTATGCCATCTAAAGCCGAGGCAAGTTTAAACTTATTACGATATCCTACATCCATAAAGACTGTATCAACATACCTCTTGACTTCTTTTTTGGCAAGGTACGTTGTTACTTCTTGCTCACTGATGCCCAGGTCTCCTGCAGTGTCTGCTATGTTCATGGATTTCAGGTAAGCTTCAGCCACAGAAAGTGCTTCGGGGGCAATTTGCGTAACTAAAGCTGGTTGATCGGTCATTTTATTTCTCCAAAATATATCTGACTATTATATCAAATTTCACCAAAAATGTCAAGCGTTATTTTTACCCAGGGGTGGAATAAATTTGAAAAATTTTTGGAGGTTAGCCTTAGGGGAGAAAAATTGGGGTAGTCTGTTTTTAATTGTGGGTGTACCATTGAAGCATCATTGGCTTCTCGCCTGCTCAGCTCGCGTCAATTAGTGCCTTTCTTGAAATAATTGAAAAGTTTACATGTGGGGGAGCCCAGCGAGACGTGGGTCATCTTGGTCTAATAACCCCCCTATTCGATAGGGTGGGGTAGGCTACCCCCGATTATTTATTTCCACATGGTGAATCCATCTGAAATCCAATATGCCATAGCGAAAGCAAGAACAACACAACCTAATAAAACTAAAACTGGGACTGGGATAAAAACCATTTTCTTTTCCTTTTCTTATTTAATATATACATATTATACCACGAAAAACACACGATGCAACACTTTATTTTATTTAATTTAATTTCACAAATAGGCTTGACTTCCTTTCAAACTTCTGTATAATGGTATTCAGAGGTTAAGCAAAGGGCGTAACCCAAAACTAGATAAGGAAATACTAATATGAATACTACTGTTAAGAACTACACGAAAGAACAAGAGGCTCAAATGATGGCGGACTACTCACTAGAGCCAACACGCTCAACGGTTGATGCATTGGCGGAGGATATGGGTAAGAGCGTGAAATCAATCATCTCTAAACTTGTAACACTTAAGGTATATGTTAAGGCTGTTAAGGTAAGCAAATCAGGTAAGGAGGTTGTGCGAAAATCTGCACTGGTTGAGCAAATCAATTCACACTTTGGCTTTGAAATGCCATCTTTGGTTAAGGCAACAAAGGCGGACTTACAGAATATGGTGGATAATTTAGGATAATGTTTAACGAAAACCTCTGGCACTTAATCCATAGAAAATAAGGACTTCCCCGAAAGGGGATTTTTTTTCGCCCACCAGATCCCAAATGCGAATGATTCTCATTCGCAACGCGCCAAAATCTATATTAGAATATTATAATATAATGATACTCTAATATGCGCCGATTTTACACTAAAAACAAGGCGATGTCAAATTTATTTCGAAAATAAATTCAATCTATATTAGAATATTATTATATTAGGATAT
>Ga0233449_1000416_pt1 | contig 52191 bp, 42 predicted proteins | sample SI_124_October20_FD_183012 | JGI IMG/M metagenome (GOLD analysis project Ga0233449, IMG submission 183012) | Seawater microbial communities from Saanich Inlet, British Columbia, Canada - SI_124_October2016_200_MG | ecosystem: Environmental > Aquatic > Marine > Inlet | place: Canada: British...
CACTTGAAGATTATCTGATCGCCCAGCAGCTTGAAGAAATGATGTTAACGCTCGGTGACGGCACACAAATAGCCGGAAATGATCTGGCGGACCTTGTTGAAAATACGCGCCGCGTAAACCGGGTGCTTGCTCACGTTTCCAATCGTTATAACAAAGAAATTATCGAAGAATTAGCGGTTCTTGGGTCTCTTGATGCGGATATATTAATCCGTGGCAAGGGTGTAGAAAAAGCGCTGGAGAAGGTGACAAATAGGCTCAACGGGCGGGCATCGATCGGCGAAGATAACTGGTCCGCAAAAATAGATGAAGATGGTGACGGTGTTCAATTTATTCAGGAAATAAGAGGGATCAAAGATGTTTACAATATTGATGCTAACTTTATTTCATCAGCAGAAGCGCGCAAGTTGAATGAGGCGGCAGCGGAACGGGCTGATATTTTTGCAAAACCATCGACTATTACCAGAAAAGAAGAAAGCCACGATATTCATCTGCCGAGCGAGCTTTTAAAATATATCATTCAGTATGGTCGCAAGGGGCTTTCAATCCAGCGTTATAAGGGACTAGGGGAAATGAACCCGGAACAGTTATGGGAAACAACCCTTGATCCTGATGCACGTAGCCTTCTTAAGGTTAAAGTGAGCCACGGTGATACGGCCGATGAGATATTCTCAAAACTTATGGGTGATGTGGTTGAGCCGCGGCGCGAATTCATTCAGGATAATGCCCTGAGTGTTGCCAATCTGGACGTATAAGCTTCTTAATAAGTAAAATAAAAGCGGGTCTTTCGGCCCGCTTTTTTTATATCTGATTATTTGCTAAACTCTTCTTCATGAAGCCATGCTGTGTGCTTGAGGGTTTTTTTGCTCTTTGCCCATTCGGCCATCATTTCTGGGCCAATATCGTTTAGTTTTTTCATTTCTTCTACGGTGGCGGTATCATAGGCCAGCTCAAGACGGTGCCCATCAGGATCACGGAAATAAATTGACTGGAAAATATGATGGTTGGTCGGGCCAACCACTTCGAGGCCGTCATTTTCCAGTTTTACCTTGGCCTCCATCATGGTTTTTTCGTCTGCCACTTTAAAGGCCATATGCTGCACCCAATCCGGCGTATTTTTGTCCCAACCCATTTCTGGAGAATTTGGAATTTCAAAGAAGGCAAGCACATTGTCGCTACCGGCATCAAGAAATATATGAATATAAGGGTCCGGCTCACCAGTTGACGGAACCTTGTCTTCGGATATAGCAAGGACCAAATCCATATTTAAATATTTTTTATAAAAATCAACGGTTCTATTGGCATCCATACAGCGGTAAGCTACGTGGTGAATTCTTTCAATTTTCATAACCTAGTCCTTTATAATGAAGTATGGAAATAATATTAGTTACATATGAAACTAAAGTCAAGTTAAAATAAGCAAATCATTGGACTTGTCATAATTTCGCCGTTCTCTTATTGTCTTTATGGGTTAAAATTACAGGACCAGAGCTATATTAAATTTTCTAAAAAGAAAAAAATCGCGAAAAAAATCGATTGCTAAATATGATAAAGTCAAAGCTCCAAGAACGGGCCTTGCAAAGTTTATATATGGATTTTTTGTCGCGCTGGTTTGGGGGGCGATTATCCTTATGCCTCTTTTTGTTTATTATGCTTATGATCTGCCGGATATATCCAACATCGATAGAGCCAGCTCAAAAACCACTATTATGGTTATGGACAGAAATGGCGGCGTTATATCAACCTACGGCGATGTTTTTGGTGAATGGCTTGAATATGAAGAGCTTCCGCCGGAGCAGATTGAAGCGGTAATAGCCACTGAAGATAGGCGGTTTTTTGATCATATAGGTCTGGATATCAGAGGCTTCTCACGGGCGCTTTATAATAATTTACTTACCGGCAGTGTGGTTGAAGGGGGTAGCACTATCACTCAGCAACTGGCAAAAAACCTTTATTTAAACGCTGATAAAACATTAAAAAGAAAAATTCAGGAACTGATGCTTGGTTTCTGGCTTGAAATGAAGCTTGATAAACAGGAAATTCTGACGATTTATCTAAACCGGGCCTATTTTGGTGCAGGGGCATACGGTGTTGATGCCGCAGCAAGAACAATCTACGGCCATAGCGCGCGCGACCTGACACTGACAGAAGCGGCAATGCTCGCTGGAATGCTGAAAGGCCCCGCACTCTATTCACCACTTCGGGATGTGCAGCGAGCCTATACCCGAACGTCCATTGTGCTGGATAACATGGTCAGTGTTGGTTTTATTGATCAGCCCACTGCGGATATTGCAAAAAAGAGAAGCGTAAATATTAACAGCTCTGCCGCGGGTGGCGATGTAAGATATTATAGCGACTGGATAGTTGAGCAGGTGCCGGATTTACTAGGTACCGTAAATGAGCCGATAATTATTCATACGACTTTGGTGCCTGAGATGCAGAAAATGGCTGCAAATGCCGTTAGACAAATATTAAACAGACAGCCTGGTTCAGAGGATACTCAGGCCGCGCTGGTTTCAATGGATCTGGACGGTGCTGTTCGGGCACTGATCGGCGGAAGAGATTATAACGAAAGCCAATTTAACAGGGCCGTTCAGGCACAGCGGCAACCCGGGAGTGCCTTTAAATTATTTGTTTATCTTGCCGCGCTTGAAGCAGGTCATAGCCCAAAAGATATTATGCGCGATAGCGAGATCATATTAAATGGCTGGAGTCCGAAGAATTATAACGGAAAATATATCGGTGAAGTGACGCTAGAAGAGGCCTTTGCTAAATCAATAAACACCATTGCAGTAAAATTATCGGAATCAATTGACCGAAGGTCGGTAATTGATATGTCGCAGCGCTTAGGCATTATGTCGCCCCTGATCACCGAACCCAGTCTGGCACTTGGCACGTCTGAGTTAAATCTGTTAGAGCTAACCACAGCCTATTCTGTTGTGGCGCGCGGCGGACTTGAAACAAGGCCATACGGCATTGTTGAAATTCAAAATAGCGCAGGGCAAATCCTTTACCGTCATATGCCGGGCCCAGAGATTAGAGTATTAGATCAGGAGGTGTCCTATACCATGCAATCGATGTTACAAAATGTCGTGGCGACAGGAACGGCGCGCGCTGCATTAATGGATTTCCCGGTCGCCGGCAAAACAGGAACAACTCAGGATTATAGAGATGCGTTATTTGTAGGATACGCCAAAGATATGATTAACGGCGTATGGGTTGGTAAGGATGACAGCACGCCCATGCAAGGGATCACAGGCGGAAGTACGCCCGCGCTAATATGGAAAAATTTTATGTACCGTGTTTCTTTAGGGCGAAATGATGCGACACTTGATACGCCGAATGTGAGGCCGAGATCAAAGCCCGTCCAATAATTATTCGCTGATGATCAACATTAAGGACTGCCCTTCTTCGCCCTTAAGCCATTTGCGCGAATATTTAGCATCATAAACAAGCTTGTCGACAACATCCCAAAAGGATTTGCTATGGTTCATTTCCTTGAGGTGCGAAATTTCATGAGCCACAACATATTCAAGAATATCAGGGGGTGTCATAATCAGCCGCCAGGAAAAAGATAACGTCCCCGAAGAAGAGCAACTGCCCCAGCGGCTTTTCGTGTCACGGATTTGAATTCGGCGAAAACTTTGATTAATGGCAAGCGCCATATTCTTTGCTAATGGCTCTATGGAAGCGCGCGCTTTCTTTTTAAAGAAATTCTCAAGACGAACGGAAAATCCTTCTATGGTGCCGCCTACAATGATCTTTTCAGATATAATTTCAACACCGGCCCGCTTGGCGGGATCATGTATAATAAGATGATCAATGCCTTCAAATGGAATGGTTTCACCGGGAAGGAGGCATTTTCTATGGGGCGACGACCGGCGCTGCTTTTCAAGCCAGAGAATATTACTTTCAGCGAATTTCTTGGCGGCCCGCTCACTACTTCTTGGCGGCATAGTGACGACAGCATTTCCTGTAGAGGCGTCATAGCGAAGCTTCATTCTTTTAGCGCGGTTATGACGCTTAAATTCAATTTTAAAGCCTGAAGTGTCGTTCATTTTAAAAGTCATCCAGATTAATGAGATGATCCTGTAAATCGCCAGCACGGCGTTCTGAAATTACTTTGTCCTTAACGGATATGCCGGCGTCATGAACGGAATTTTGTGATCCGCTGATCAGGGGATGCCAGTCATAAAGATTTTTACCTTCAGAAATAATTCGGTAAGCGCAGGTGGTTGGCAGCCAATTAAACTGTTCGACATTTTCTGGCTTTAATATCACGCAGTCCGGCACAAGTTTCTTTCTCTTGTGATACTTCTTGCAGCGACAGGATTTAATATCGAGGAGGCGGCAGGCTACATTAGTATAGGATACTTCACCGGTGTCCTCATCTTCAAGTTTATGTAGGCAACAGAGGCCGCATCCATCACATAAAGCCTCCCATTCATCATTTGACATCTGCTCAAAGGATTTGTTTTTCCAAAATTCAGGCTCTAACGGGGTCATCAGTTTATTAAACTGGCCATTTTAGCAGACATTTGCTCTGGCTCTTCGCCATGATTAAAATGTTGCAGTAGTGATCCGTCTTTATCCATGAAATAAGTGTAAGCAGTATGATCAACCAAATAGTCACGACTATCATCCGCTTTAGCAGCATAAACACGGAAAGCCTTTTTAATCACATCAACTTGCTCAAGTGTCCCGGTCAGACCAATAAGGTCTTCATGAAAAAATTTCACATATTCTGCCATTATTTCGACCGTATCACGTTCGGGATCAACGGTAACAAATACCGGTGTAATTTGCTCTAGCTGCTCAGGGTTTAAGAAACGTAACGAATCAGCCATGATCTGAAGATCCATCGGACAAACATCAGGGCAATAGGTATAGCCGAAATATACAAGCATATATTTATCTTTGAAGTCTTCGTCCGTAACGGGTTGTCCTAGGTGATCAGTCAGTGCAAAAGCCCCCCCTATAAGCGCCCTGCTATTGTCCGCAGCAGTTGGTGTGTCCTCTATATTAGAAGCCTTAAGCCAGACTATGACGGCGATAATGGCTAGAATTAAACTAATAAGTATTCTAACTGTTGGTTTTTTAGGTATTTCCTGCTGGCTCATATGAGATTCATTCTTCATTTTAGGTTAAGAATAGACTAGTTATAAGTTTATGTTATAATATGACTAGGCCAAATTATAAAGTCTGGATTTAAATATGAGCTTTAATAAACATATAAAATTATTACTTGTGGCAGTTTTTCTGTATTTGCCGGCACATTCTGTCTCAGTATTTGCTCAAGAAAACAGTATGTCAGATGCATATATATTTTTAAAAGCAACCAAAGATAGAGATTATTCCAAGGTAAAAAACTATCTGCAAAGAGGGGCTAATGTTAATACGCGGGGCTATAGTGATGGGGAAACCGCCCTTTATATAGCCGCAACATTAAAAGATAGTACACTGGTTACATTTTTATTAAATGAAAAAGCCAAAACAGACATACCGGTGAAGTCAACAGGTGAAACACCGTTAATGGTCGCCGTTAGGTTAAAATCAAGAGCGATAGTTAAAATGCTGATTTCGCAAAAAGCCGATGTCAATATTAGTGACCGAAACGGTGAAACTGCCCTTTATAAAGCCGTTCGCGACAATAACCGCGAATCAGTTAAATTATTACTAGCCGCAAATGCTGACTGGTCAATTGCTGATAATACCGGCCGCACGCCACTTGATCTAACGTCGGAAAACAGAAGACTTCGTTCGCTGATTAAGTTACTTGAGGAAGCTGGCGCCGAATATTAACAGTTTTAATTAATGATTTTTTTAAAGAATACTTTGTAATTTATCAATCTCAAAACCTTGATACATTACAATTCCAAGGTCGTTACCAAAACTAATGGCAGCTTTAGAATCGCAATCAGACAATACAACGCGCATTTTTCCTTGCGCCTCAATAGCCTGTGAAATTCTTATCCTTTCCTGTCCCGTCAGGGAACCAAGATAATTTTTATTCCAACTGACTTTTAGAAAATCAACGTTAATCAGTTCTCTGTTTAGAACGTATAACGACTGGATATCCATGTTACAGATACAAATTTTACAACCAAGTTTATTGATTTTCTCTTGCGCTTTAAAATATTCTGTTAAGTCGGACATAATATCAAATAGGGTTATTTCCAGGATAAGCGGGTGAGCGGATAGCTTTTTTTGCTTGGCGATGAATTTATCAAAATCTTTAGTGAAAATGGATGATACATTCATGTTGATCGAAAGTACGCCATCTGGAAAACTATCGTGATCACCAAGCGTTTGCATTAATTTTTTATCAAAGGTTTCAGTAAGACGTTGAAATAACCACTTGTCACCGGAAATGCGGTAGCCCGGCAGGATTGAGTTATTCATTTCAGACAAAGAAACATATTTCTTGGTGAATATGACCTGAGGCGGCATATTCTCGATAACGACACAGATGTTTTGTTCGTCAAGCAGGCCAAAAATATCCATATTTTGAATATTTCTCTCTAATTTATCCAGCTGCATAGGCCCCATTGAAGGCTCAACGTCTTTTGGAAAGATTTGATCATATTGAGGAACGGTTTTCTTTTTCTGTGAAACCACCTTGGGCTTCGCTACAGGTTTAATGGTATCTTTTTTATCGGGATCAAGACTTGCCATGAGGTTCTGTAAATTCGGTGCTTCCTTGACCTCTTCCTTGACTTCTTCCTCCGTAATCGTGGTCTTGTTAGCCCTTATGTCTTCTACCTTGGTATAAAATTTATTATAGTCAGTTGTTAGATCATACCAGTCGCAGATTTCATCATCATGACTTGTTTCAATAATTTCCTTTAAAATGGGGCTGTCGCTTACGGCGCGAAGAGCTTCCAGTTTTGCCTGCTCTATTTTAGTTTGCGGGCAGTTCTTGCAAACAAAGAACAGATCAAAATTCTTCTCCCAGAATATTTTACCTTCATAGGGGCCGAGCAGCTTGTTAAAAGCCGTTGCAATGGCCCGTCTGTGATGGGGTTGCTGATGAAGGCGATCGAGAATTGAAAAATGAAAATGTATTGCGGTGTACCCTTTGGGGTAACGGCGAAATGAGCGAAGATGATCAAAAAGTCCCTCTATTTGAGAAGGGGGAGCAGAGCTTTCACTATAGTTGTCTTTTTTCTTGGCTTGCATTATATAAATCAAATTCACTTAACAGGTTAATCTTCAATGGTTTTTAATATAATCAGAGAAGGTTAAAATTTTATGTAATTTATGATGTTTTATGCAGCCACCAGGCATTTTCGTTAATTGAATAAAGTGGTGTATAATGAACGATCTTATCCTGAGCGATAATATTCGAGATTTGATTGTCTAAAATCCAAATCTGATCCTCTAAATAGACGGCAAGTACCGCATGGGCGACATTTAAATTTGTGTCCTCTACGATAACAATTCGCATTTGATCCGCCGGGATGCCGAGCTCTTTTAATGAATAATATTTAGCAATGGCATAATCTTCACAGTCGCCATCTTTATTGAAGAATTGTTTGAGAGTTGCCCAATAATCTTTTTGCTGCCAATTAACCAGATCTGTAATATAGGCGGTCTGATTTAAATGGCGGTTTATGGTTGAAAGCTTGGTCTCAGTAGACTTATTTTTGAGCGAAATAATAATGTCGCGCCATTCCTGATCTACACATTTGAAATTTTTTGAAAGGCGGCATTTACCATAAAGGCTTTTTACGCTGTTGCGTCTATTGAATTTTAAATTGTTATCATGCCTAACCCGCAGACTGCTCCATTTTTTAAAGGCGCTAATTTCGGTCGACTTAAATTCGCGTGAGCCAAACAGCCCTTCAGTAGACTGCGCCTGAACCATGCTCATGCTGAGAACGAATAAAAGGCAACTAAGGCCACAATATTTCAAAAATTTACCCATTAATATTCCAACTTAAACCACAAAATATGGTTAAAAAATTCATTTCATTAAAGAAATATACATATGTTATGGTTACTTATCAGTTAAGAATAATAAAAAATTTATGAATAAGGCATTTGAAATGGAAAACCCGAACGGGATCAATGCGAATAATAAAACTAGGATAATAATAGCCGTATTGGTTGTTTTTGGCTTGTTAAGTATGGCTGTGGCCTGGCGCTATGCCAATACTGAACAGGCACGCGAAAAGCTGAACTGGCAGAACCGTATTTCGGCGGTATTAAACGGCAGGGCAGACGCGGTCGAAAAATGGCTGCAAGGAAATAAGAACGCGATTGATGATTTAAGTGAAAATGCCACACTGCGCCTTTATTTAAGCAGTCTTTCAAGTGATATGGGCCTAGTAAATGCCGGTGAAGCGGCGCTCGGTGAATATATACTACCCCTTTTAAATGACAGAGCTAATCAAAATGGTTTCAGCGCAATAGACAGCGAACAGTTTGAAGTTAATGCTAATACCCCACGTCAAAAACATGCCGGGCTCGCCATTACGGATACGACCGGAAAAATTCTTGTCGCGACGGCAGGGATGCCCCGGGTTGAGGTAGCGGTAAACACTTATATATATGAAAGTGAAAACCGAAACATCATGATGATCGGCCCCTATGACGGTGAAAGTGGCCTGCCTACTATTTCAATAATTAAACCTGTATTTGGAATTGATGATGATGGGACTAGTTCCGCGCTAGGTTTTCTGGTCGGGGTAAAATTACTAGATAAAGACTTTTTTGATTTACTGGTTCAGCCTGGTGAGGCTCTACTGTCAGCGGAAAATTACCTGATTAGAAAACAAAATGGGATGATTTATTATATTCAAAACTTAACAAGAACAGACCCCGAATTTCAGCCATTGATCGAAGCCAGCACCCCTATGCTCGCCTCAAATTTTGCTTTTGAAAATCTTGGCAAAATGGCAGAAATGATGAATTATAATGGGGAGTCTGTACTGGTATCTGGATCGGAAATAGCTACATCGGACTGGGTTTTGGTCAGAACTATTGCCATTAACGAAGCACTGGGCGGTGCCAATGTCCGAAAAAGAAATTTTCTTATCATTTCTGCACTTGCGCTGTTTAGTTTTGGCGTAATACTCGCACTTATTTGGCGTCACAGTGTTTCTTCCCGCCTTCAGCAAGCCATTGAAAAGCAACGGGTGCTGAGCCAAAAACATGAAAATCTAAGCGAATTTATGAGCGTTGTTACCAATAGCCAGCCTACAGAAATATCGGCCGTTGATGAAAATGGAAAATATACCTTTGTTAATTTACAGGCGGCAATTGCCGCAGAATCAAAGCCGCAAGATATGATCGGAAAAACACCGTCATCGGTACTCGGGCAAGCAACCTCGCGTGTTGATGAACTACACTGTGCGGAGGTTCTTGTTGAAAATAAAGCGATCGCCAAAATCCGTGACATAGGCACTGAAATAGAAATGAACACCTTTAAAACTGATTACCTTCCCCTGCGCATCGGTGATCAGGATAAAGGTGTGCTGATGGTCAAAGAAGATATAACGTCCATCGTTCAAAGCAGATTAAAGCGAGAGCTTAGCTTGAAAAGTTTGGTATCGACCCTGACAATGATTATAGGAAGCCGCGACCCTTATAGCGCCGCTCATTCAGAGCGGGTTGTGACGGTTACAAATATGTTATGCCTTGAGCTTAACGTGGATGAGAAAACTGCAACCACTGCAGAGCTCGCAGGGGCAATGATGAATTTGGGTAAAATTTTGGTGTCGCGGGAACTGCTCACCAAGCCAACAAATTTAACCGGCGATGAGCTTTCCATTATCCGTTCTAGCATGCTTAAAAGCGCAGAACTGATTAAGGATATTGAATTTGAAGGACCGGTTTGCGAAACCCTGGAGCAAATGCATGCTCACTTTGATGGCACAGGCCAACCAGCGGGCCTTAGCGGAGAAGATATATTACTATCAGCGCGAATTGTATCGGTGGCAAATGCCTTTGTCGGCATGACAAGTGTTCGTGCCCACCGCAGCGGTATGGATATGAAGAAAGCCATTCAAATTCTTATGGGGGATGCGGATAGCCTTTATGATCGTCGTCCGGTCGTTGCGCTGATGAATTATCTGGAAAATAAAGACGGTCTTGAGAAATGGAAATATTTTAACGAACCGCCAAAAACATCTCACTTACTTTAATACGAAAAAAAAGGCGTCTTGTTAAAGTAACAAGACGCCTAGTAATAGTACTTATCAGGTATTAAGTACTCAGGGTATTCACTTAGAAAAGGGCCTAATTATTCAGGGTTCTCTGCTTCCCATTCTTTCTCGATCTTATTTCGAGATTGTATCAAGCCATTTGCAACATATATGCATAGCCCGCCAACAAGAACGGTAACAATCATTGCTACGGCAGGGAGTAATAAATGTGGTCCTGCCAGTGCGATCGATATTAACAAAAATAATGTTACGACACCGCACGCGATAAAATTGATTGTGTTAGCCATTACTTACCTTTTCTTTCCTGAGTATTACTACGTGTTTATTTCAATAAAATCATTGACCTAAGTCAAGTAAAGTGAATTTTATAAAAAATCAAGTCTATTGATAAAAGAAATGCTTTTAAAGTAAGAAAAAAATATAAACATCCGGTTATTTGATATATTAGGACTATATTATGATCAAAATGAAGTTAAATAGATTACAGAACAGAACGCTGGCCCTTTTTCAGGAGCTCTCTAAAAGCAGTGAAACATCTGCTGCCATCGAAGGGAGCGACGATGTGTCAATTATGTTCCTGCCAAAAGCGCATGGCAATCATGTTCATATTGGAAATTTTGTTGTTTCCGCAAAAGAGGCAAGCGGCTTTACCAATGAAAAAGTTTGGCAGGCGCTTGAACGAAAAGGGCTGGCAAAGTCCGAATACCCCTTTCGTTTAATTCTGACAAAAGAAGGCTTGGACTATGATACGGGTTTTAAGGATCAGTTTGAAATGTCTGATCATTAATGTTGTTCGTCGCCCTTTAATTTCAAATGCCACATTAAACCAACGGCGGCTCCCTTGATAAAAGGAAGAATGCTGAGCGTCAGGATTAACGTCAGTGATGGCCACACCGCCATTTGAAGCCAAAGCGGAGGGTGATAAACGGCTTCGGTAAATACAAGCAGCGGCACAATGATATGGCCAACCAGAAAAATAGTCAGATAAGGCGGTAAATCGTCCGCTCTGATCTCCCCCGTTGGGGCATGACAATTTGAGCATTGCTCGGTTAGTTTTAAATATCCTTTAAAAATCTTACCATTGCCGCAGTGTGGGCAAGAGCGTTTAAATCCCCGCCCGATAGCGGCGAGAAGGGTGTATGCATCACGTGAATATTGGATTTCAGTTGCTTCACTCATAAAAGTATCCTGATCGGTTATTGTTTGAGCAAAGTTATTAAAGCAGAAGTGTCCCAGCGTCCACCACCATTTTTCTGAATTTCTTCGTAAAAGCCATCTACCAGTTTGGTAACGGGAAGTGGAATGTCATTTTTTTCAGCTTCAGCCAGCGCGAAGCCCAAATCCTTACGCATCCAGTCAAGGGCAAAACCAAATTCAAACTCACCGCGAACCATGGTTGCGGATCTATTTTCCATCTGCCAGCTTTGCGCCGCTCCTTTTGATATAACCTCAACCACATCATCAGCGTTAAGACCGCTTGCACTGGCGAAATTAAGCGCTTCTGAAAGACCCTGAACCACACCGGCTATGCATATCTGGTTGACCATTTTTGCTAATTGCCCGCTGCCTACAGGGCCAAGTAACTTTGACTTTTTAGCGTAACTGTCTATTACTGGCTCTACGGCCTTATAAGTATCTTCACTGCCACCGATCATAATGGTAAGGGCAGCATTTTCCGCGCCTGCTTGACCGCCGGAAACCGGCGCATCAAGAAAGCTTATCCCTTTGGCATAGCAGGCAACACCTAGCTCACGCGCGAGTATGGCAGATGTCGTGGTATGATCAACAAGCGTTACGCCCGTTGCCATGCCAGCAAGCACACCGCTGTCGCCAAATATAACCGAGCGTACATCATCATCATTTCCGACACAGACAAAAACCATTTCAGCGCCCGCTGCAGCCTCGGCAGGGGATTTCGCAAAATTCCCACCATATTCCTGTGACCATTTTTCAGCTTTTGCTGTGGTGCGGTTATAAACGGTGACATCGTGACCAGCATTTTTGAGATGTCCTGCCATCGGATATCCCATAACGCCAAGGCCAATAAAACTGAGCTTCATATTACTTCCTTTTAATAGTGGGGTGGTTTTTCATCATTGGGACCGGATGCCGGTTCGGCATTATTATTTTCCAGGCTTTCTAATCTTGCATCCGCTTTGGACAGTGCGCCGCCAAGTCTTTCGATCAGCTTCCACTGATCTGAGACCATTTCACTTAAATCATTAAGCTGTTGCTCCTGATGAGCAGCCTTAATTTCGAGCGCGTCTATTCTATTTTGCAAGTCTGTCATAATATTCGTCCTAATGGGCTCATATAACATGCGAAAATAAATATTGCCATATAGTTTGTTTAGCCGCCTCGTTATTTAGGGAGGCTTGAGTATCCCATTAAAAACTTATCTACGGCGTAGGCCGCCTCGCGTCCTTCACGAATAGCCCAGACAACAAGTGACTGACCGCGGCGCATATCACCGGCAGCAAAAACTTTTGGTAAATTGGTTTTATAATCGGACATTGTTGCGCTCACATTACCGCGTCCGTCCAGTGCGACAGATAGCTGTTCCAGAAGACCTTCTTTTACTGGATTGGTAAAGCCCATGGCCAGCAGCACTAGATCAGCGTCCATTTCATATTCCGAACCTTCTATTTTATTCATATTTTCATCAACTTCATGGCAGCGGATCGCTTCGACATTACCGTCTTCATCACCGATAAATTCAGTTGTGGCGACGCTAAATTCTCTGTCGGCGCCTTCTTCTTGCGATGTTGATGTGCGGAACATATGTGGCCATTCGGGCCATGTTGTCCCTTTGTCCTCATGGGCTGGCGGAACCGGCATAATTTCAAGCTGGGTTACCGAAACGGCACGCTGTCTGAAAGAAGTACCAATACAGTCCGAGCCCGTATCACCGCCACCGATCACGACAACTTTTTTGCCGGTTGCGACAATGTCTTTTATATTGGGTAGTGGCTCACCGGCGTTGCGGCGATTTTGCTGGGTCAGAAAATCCATCGCAAAATGAATACCTTTTAAATCACGGCCCGGAATTGGTAAGTTTCGGGGATGCTCTGCACCACCGGTAAGAACCACAGCATCATAATGTTCGGCTATTTTATGAGCCGGAATATCTTTACCCACTTCCATGCTGGTCCAGAATGTCACTCCTTCGCGTTCCATCTGGCGAACCCGGCGATCTATTAGCGATTTTTCCAGTTTAAAATCCGGAATGCCGTAACGTAAAAGTCCACCGGCGCGGCGGTTCTTTTCATAGAGCGATACTTTATGACCGGCTCTGGCTAGTTGCTGGGCACAGGCCATGCCAGCGGGGCCGGCACCAATCACAGCTACTTTTTTGTCGGTTTTGACCTTGGCCACTAGTGGCTGGATCCAGTGGTTTTCCCATCCCTTATCAACAATAGCACATTCAATTGTTTTAATGGTCACCGGCTGGTTATCAATATTAAGTGTGCACGCGGCTTCGCATGGTGCAGGGCACACCCGTCCGGTAAACTCTGGAAAGTTATTGGTTGAATGCAGGTTATCACACGCTTCTTGCCAGTCGCGGTTCCACACCAGATCATTCCAGTCCGGTATCATATTATTTACCGGACAACCCGTATGGCAGAAGGGAATACCACAATCCATGCAGCGCCCACCTTGTTTGGCGATGGCGCCATCAGAAAGCGGATTGATAAATTCATTATAGTGTCTTACACGGTCGCCGGCAGGTGCATAGGTGCGGTCCTGACGGGGAAGTTCCATAAATCCAGTAGGTTTTCCCATGATTATTCCCCTCCGCCGGTATAGGCCGAAAGCGAAGTTGCCGCGGCTGCCATCTCTTCCAAGGCGCGTTTATATTCAACGGGCATTACTTTTACGAATTTTGGCAGATAATCTTCAATATTATTAAGGATTGTTTTCGCCCTCTCACTATTTGTATATCTTACATGGTTTTCCAAAAGCTGAACCAGGCGCTGCTTATCGTATCCTGACATGTTGCCTCTAAGAACATCGACCCGGCCATGACCTTCAAGTTCCCCTGATGCATGGAGTAATTTTGCCATTTCATCTTCTTCAGGGAGTGGTTCAAGTTCAACCATTGATAAATTACAGCGATTTTCAAATTCGCCTTCTTCATCAAGGACGTAGGCGATACCGCCGCTCATACCTGCGGCAAAGTTCCTACCCGTTGGGCCGATAACGACAACACAGCCCCCGGTCATATATTCGCAGCCATGATCGCCGACCCCTTCGACAACGGCAATGGCTCCACTGTTTCTTACGGCAAACCTCTCACCGGCAACGCCGTGGAAATAACATTCGCCGCTAATGGCACCGAAAAGAACCGTATTGCCGACAATGATGCTTTGCTCTGGCACGATCTTGCTTTCTTTTGGCGGATAAATAATTAATTTGCCGCCACTAAGTCCTTTACCGACATAGTCATTGGCTTCACCCTCTAGCTCGAATGTGATGCCCTGAGCGACGAAGGCCCCAAAGCTCTGACCGGCTATACCGTTCAGTTTTATATGGATAGTGTCATTTCGAAGCCCTTTAAGGCCATACCGTTTGGCAAGCTCGCCAGATAACATGGCGCCTGTGGAGCGGTCATAATTATGAATGTCAGATTTAATCTGCACCGGGGTTTTATTTTCAAGCGCGTCTTTGGCTTTCTTAATAAGTTTGCGGTCAAGAATATCAACAATGTCATGCACCTGCTTCTTGGTGTTGTAGATATCATCGCCTTTTGCGGCTTCATTTTTATGGAATAGTTTTGTAAAATCAAGACCGTCACTTTTCCAGTGAGATATGGCATTATTTTTATCAAGAAGATCAGAACGGCCAATAATTTCATCCATGGTGCGTGCGCCCATTTCTGCCATAATTTTTCTCGCTTCTTCTGCAACAAAGAAGAAATAATTTACCACATGTTCCGGCTTGCCGGTGAATTTCCTACGTAGGACCGGATCCTGTGTCGCGACACCGACCGGGCAGGTATTAAGATGACATTTACGCATCATAATGCAGCCTGATGCGATAAGCGGTGCGGTGGCAAAACCAAATTCATCTGCACCAAGAAGGGCGCCGATAATAACATCACGTCCGGTTTTAAGGCCGCCGTCGACCTGAACGGCTATGCGGTCGCGAAGCCGGTTAAGCACAAGTGTCTGTTGGGTTTCTGCAAGTCCAATTTCCCAAGGGGATCCGGCATGCTTTACCGATGTAAGCGGGCTTGCACCAGTGCCGCCGTCAAAACCGGAAATGGTCACATGGTCTGCTTTTGCTTTTGATACGCCGGCCGCAACCGTTCCCACACCGATTTCGGAGACCAGTTTGACGCTGATACGGGCAATTGGGTTGACGTTTTTTAAATCATAAATTAGTTGCGCTAAATCCTCGATCGAATAAATATCATGATGAGGAGGCGGGGAAATTAGCCCAACGCCGGTGGTCGAATGACGCACTTTGGCTATAACCGGGTCAACCTTGTGACCGGGAAGTTGCCCGCCTTCGCCGGGTTTTGCGCCCTGGGCCATTTTTATCTGGATATCATCGGCATTAACCAAATATTCGGTTGTTACACCGAAACGGCCTGACGCCACTTGCTTGATAGCACTACGGCGCAGATCGCCATTTCTATCAGGGGTAAATCTGTCCGGTTCTTCACCGCCTTCACCGGTATTTGACTTTCCGCCGATCTTGTTCATGGCGATGGCAAGGTTGGTATGCGCTTCACGGCTAATCGATCCAAATGACATGGCACCTGTTGCAAATCGTTTGACGATATTGGCGGCGCTTTCCACTTGCTTGAGCGGAATTTTCTTACCAACCGGTTTGATATTAAATAGCCCACGCGGGGTCATTAATTTTTCTGATTGCTCGTTTACAAGCGCTGCATATTGATCATATTTTTCCTGCGCATTTCCGCGCACAGCATGCTGAAGCGAAGTGATGGTTTCAGAATTCCACTGATGGGCTTCGCCGCGCATGCGCACAGCATAATCACCACCCACATCGAGGGTTTTTTTATAAATCAGATTATCGCCAAAAGCATGGCGGTGGCGCATCACTGTTTCTTTAGCGACTTCCTTAAGACCGACGCCTTCTATGGCAGATTTTGTGCTGGTGAAATATTGTGAAACAAAAGCACTATTAAGGCCTACAGCATCAAAAACCTGAGCACCACAATAAGACTGGTAAGTGGAAATGCCCATTTTGGACATCACTTTGAGGATGCCTTTGTTAATGGCTTTCACATAGCGTACTTTTGCTGTGTAAACGCTCACTTCTTCTGGTAATTGTGGCAGCATATTTTCAATGGTCTCAAAGGCAAGATAAGGATTTATCGCTTCGGCGCCATATCCGGCAAGGGCGCAAAAATGATGCACTTCGCGCGCTTCACCGGTTTCAACCACCAAGCCTACCGAAGTACGCAACCCTTTTCTGATCAGATAATGATGAACCGCCGATGTAGCGAGCAGTGCCGGAAGGGCAATTTTTTCTTCTGAAACATTTCTGTCAGATAGGATGATGATATTATCACCTTCGATAACCGCAACTTCGGCAAGCAGACAAATACTATCGATTGCCGCATCTATACCCTTGGCACCTTTTTTGGCGGCATAAGTGGTATCAATGGTTATGGTTCTAAAATCATTATCGGGAATATCACCGATGGTTCTAATTTTTTCCAAATCCTGATTTCGCAGGATCGGCTGGCTCACTTCGAGCCGCTTATGGGTGCCGTGTCCTTCAAGATCGAGAAGGTTTGGCCGTGGCCCAATGAAAGAGACCAACGACATAACCGCTTCTTCGCGAATTGGATCAATCGGCGGATTAGTGACCTGGGCGAAATTTTGCTTAAAATAAGTGTAAAGCAACTTCGATTTATCAGAAAGAGCCGAAATTGGCGTATCGGTTCCCATGGAGCCGAGCGCTTCCTGTCCACTGGTTACCATTGGTGGGAACAGTAGCTTTAAATCTTCTTGAGTATAACCGAAGGCCTGCTGCTTCTTGAGCAGATCAACGCCGCTTGCCGGATGAGGGGCGACCTCGCTAGGCAGTTCTTCAAGCTTTATTTGCGTGCGGTTTAATATATCCTGGTAATCAAAAGCGTCAGCCATTTCATTTTTAATTTCATCGTCTGAAATGATTCGGCCTTCTTGCGTATCGATCAGTAGCATTTTACCCGGTTGCAGGCGCCATTTTTGCACGATGTTTTCTTCTTTAATGGGAAGAACACCCGATTCGGAGGCAAGGATCACCATATCATCGTCCGTGACAATATATCTGGCGGGGCGAAGACCGTTACGGTCCAAAGTAGCGCCGATCTGAATGCCGTCTGTGAAGGCCACGGCGGCCGGGCCGTCCCAGGGCTCCATAAGAGCGGCATGATATTCATAAAATGCTTTACGTTTTGCATTCATCAGCGGGTTACCGGCCCAGGCTTCGGGGATTAACATCATCATTGCGTGCATGATGCTGTAGCCACCCGCCACCAATAGTTCGAGCGCATTATCAAAACAGGCCGTATCAGATAAACCTTCAGGGATCAGCGGCCATAATTTGGCAAGGTCATCACCGATTACACGGGATTGCATATTAAAGCGCCTCGATGCCATCCAGTTCACATTACCGCGTACTGTATTTATTTCGCCGTTATGACAGATCATGCGGAAGGGCTGGGCAAGGCTCCAGGTTGGAAAGGTATTGGTGGAAAAGCGTTGATGGACAAGCGCAAGTCCGGAAACAACCCGCTCATCTGATAAATCCTCATAATATTCACCGACCTGACCGGCCAGCAGCATTCCTTTATAAAGTACGGTGCGACTTGAGCAGCTGCAGCTATAATAGGCGTCGGTATTTTTGTCCATTCCCATGACAATATTGGAGAGCTGTTTGCGAATGATGAAAAGTTTAAGCTCAAGGTCACCATTACGGGTAATATCATCACTCTGTCCCACAAATCCCTGTTCGATACGGGGTTCGGTTGATTTCACATTTTCACTGAACTTAGAGTTGTCTGTGGGAACCTTACGCCAGCCGAGGAATTTCTGCCCTTCCTGTGCGACAAGCTTTTCAAATGTTTTTTTGATTTTTGCGCGAATTTTTTCATCATGTGGTAGGAAAACCATCAAGATTCCATACTCGCCTTCTTTGGGCAGCTTAATTTTTAACTTTTTTGTCTCTGCGCGCATAAAGGCATCGGGAATTTGTAGTAAAATACCAGCTCCATCACCAGCAAGCGGGTCTGCGCCAACAGCGCCGCGGTGGGTTAAATTCTCAAGAATTTGCAAACCCTGCTTGACGATAGAATGGCTTTTTTTGCCTTTAATATTGGCAAGGAATCCAATGCCGCAGCTATCATGCTCGTTTTCAGGGTCATATAGGCCCTGTGCTTTTGGCAGTCCGCGACTATTTAATGGCACCTGTTGGGTCATTTACTCTTGTTCCTTATAACTATAATTTTGTCTTATCTATTAGCAATAATCAGATGTTTTTACAAACACCTGATAAAGCTGTTAGACCGAGCGGTTTGAATCACGTTTCCAAAATGGAAAATTGTTTATAATCCGTGCTCGGTTTATGTAGACAACTGCAGTGTACGGTTCTGTTAAACTGGGTTTAACCCGTAATTTACTGCTGTTTATTACTGTATCCTGAGCTATATTTACAATGTGGTCTCAGATAATGCAAGGTTAAAAATGCGAAGACACGGCAGAATATTTGTATTACCAGATCAGAAATGAAAGAATATTTTAGAATAGCTTTGCTTAAATGCCGATTTAATAAGGGTCAGAATCTGCTAATTTCATGCAATTCTGTCGCATCATAAAACAAAATATTTACATTAAAGCTTACTCAATTTAAACAAGATGACATGACAATTAAGTTACCCATTTATGAAATAATTCCAAAGCTGAAAAGCGTATTGCAGAAACATGATAATCTTGTTTTGCAGGCACCTCCTGGCGCCGGTAAGACAACGGTTGTACCGCTGGAGCTGCTCGGGGAAAACTGGCTTTTGGGTAAAAAAATTATCATGCTTGAACCACGCCGCCTTGCCGCGCGAGCAGCCGCGAAACGTATGGCTGAAACACTGGGCGAAAATGTCGGCGAAACCGTTGGCTACCGTGTTCGCATGGATAGTAAGGTTGGGCCAAAAACGCGCATCGAAGTGGTCACGGAAGGTGTGCTTATTCGCAAACTTCAAAGTGATCCTGAACTATCAGGCGTCGGCCTTGTGATATTTGATGAATTTCACGAAAGATCAATTGAAGCCGATCTGGGACTGGCATTAAGCCTTGATGTTCAGGAGGGGCTTCGGGATGATTTAAAAATTCTTGTCATGTCTGCGACACTTGATGGGGAGAGGGTAGCGGCGCTGATGAACGGCGCGCCTATTATCAGCAGCGAGGGCCGAAGCTTTGATGTGGCGCATCATTATCTGGACGCAAAAGTGACGGGCCGAATAGAAAATGAAGTTAGCGCGCTCATTTTACGGGCTCTACAGGAGCAAAAAGGAAGCATACTGGTTTTCTTGCCCGGTGCCGGTGAAATTGAGCGGACAAAATCACTTCTTGAAGGGCATGCGCTTGGCCCTGAAATAGGCATCGCGCCTTTATACGGCATGATGTCATTCAAAGATCAGGATTTAGCGATCCTTCCGGCCCAAAAGGGAATGCGGAAAATTGTGCTGGCTACAGCCATTGCTGAAACCAGCCTTACTATCGAAGGCATACGCATCGTTATTGATAGCGGATTGCAGCGCACGAGCGCCTATGATGTCAGTAGCGGGATGAGCGGCCTTCATACATCCACGGTTTCAAAAGCATCCGCTGACCAAAGGGCCGGGCGGGCCGGAAGAACGGAAGATGGTATTTGTTATCATCTGTGGACGCAAGCCGCCAACCGGGCACTCATAGCCTTTAACGAGCCTGAAATAAAACGTGTTGATCTTGTGCCGCTCGCTCTTGATCTGGCGCTTTGGGGGATACATAACCTCAAGCAGCTTAAATGGCTTGATTTGCCCGATAAGGCGTCTTTCAGCCGGGCAAGTTCACTGTTAACGTCCCTTGGTGCCTTGGATGAGAGCGGTGCGATTACGCAGCACGGCAAAATAATGGCGCGTTTTCCCATGCATCCGCGCTTTGCTCATATGATTTTAAAAGCAGACGCGCTTGGCCACGGGATGCTCGCATTACATATTGCAGGTCTATTGCAGGAAAGGGATCTGCTGCATTTAAAATCTGAAATGAGAACTGCCGATTTGCGACTAAGGCTTGAAGCGCTTGGCTATGTTATGAAAGGTGAAATTGGAAATGCTAAGAAGACCCACTGTAATATTGGCCTCGCAAAAAATATTTTAAGACAAATTAAAATCTGGCAGAAAAATTATCATATTTCAAAAACTAATATTGACGTCGAGAAAGCCGGGTTATGTTTATCATTTGCTTTTCCAGAGCGCATTGGCGGGCTGCGCTCAGCCGCAAGCGCAAGTTATATTCTTTCCGGCGGGCGTGGTGCAACGCTTGGGCAGGATGATCCGCTGGGGTCAGAAAAATTTCTAGCGGTCGGCCATTTGGATAAGGGGCAGCGGGACGCTAAAATATATTTGGCGGCCCCTGTATATAAAACGGATCTGGAAGATCATTTTAAAAATTTAATTTGTCAGGTTGAAACCACCAATTGGGACGATAGAAGCAAGGCGGTTGTTACGCAAAATAAACTGATGCTAGGGCAAATGCCGCTAGGGGATTTAAAGCAGTTAAATGTTGACGGTGAAAAAGTAACCCAAGCCATGATTTTCGGCATTAGAAAAATGGGCCTAGAATCACTTTCCTGGGATAAAAAAACTACCATGTTGCGCCACCGCATTATGTTGATAAATGAAAATATGCCGGGCATTGTGACTGACTTTTCAGATCAAAAACTGCTTGATACGCTGGAGGATTGGCTTGGACCCTATCTTGAAAATATATCAAGCCGCGAGGCGCTACCAAAACTGGATCTTTATTCAATATTGAAAAATAATCTGAACTGGGAGGCGCAACAAAAGCTGGAGCACTTAACGCCGACACATTTTAAAGTGCCGAGCGGCTCGGACATCGCAATTGATTATAGTATTAGCCCACCGTCGCTTCCGGTTAAATTACAGGAAATGTTTGGCGCGACCACTAACCCGAATATTATGGACGGAAAAATTAACCTTACTGTTCATTTATTATCACCTGCCAGAAGACCGCTTCAAATCACCACTGATTTGGGCGGATTTTGGCAAAATTCTTATCCGGAAATTAAGAAAGAAATGAAAGGGCGTTACCCAAAACACCCTTGGCCGGATGACCCCCTTCAAAGCATGCCGACAAAAAAATTAAAAAACAAAAAATAATTAAACTTTTTTTGGCCCGTAGACCGCAGAAATGTTAACAATTGATAAAATTTTAGAAAATAGCGACATACTAGTTGTTGACATTCAACCTTGCCGCAAATACCATATCTTGTGTTATTTGAATTTTTTAAGGGTAATAATCAAGAAAATGATTATACTACAATACTCTAGCCGAAATAATAATAATAATAAGGGTGATTTGTTTTTTATAAAACATAAAGTGGTCGCTTAAAAAAATACAAGAAACGTGATGAAAAACCTGCCAAAAGGTTCATATTTTATGAAATCTATAGTATAATTTTGGCCTTCTTCGGAGTCGTTTTGAAAAAAGTTTTTAATCTGGAAGAAAATTCAGATTGGGTTTAAGGGAGTGGAAATATTGTCAGCGTCAGTGTTAAACGAAACTATTCAGGTAAAAGATCATTCACGCGTTACGACGAATGAGTCCAGAGACGATTTACTTACCCAATTTGGTAAGGCGACGCTCACGGATCGCTATCTTATGCCTGGTGAGACGTTTCAGGATATGTTTGCCCGCGTGGCAAGTTATTATGGTGATGATGAGGCTCATTCTCAGCGTCTTTATGATTATATCAGTAAACTATGGTTTATGCCGGCGACACCGGTTCTTAGTAACGGCGGCACAAAGCGTGGTCTGCCGATTTCGTGCTTTCTCAATGAAGCGAATGATAGTCTTTCCGGTATTGTCGAGCTTTGGAACGAAAATGTCTGGCTCGCTTCAAAAGGCGGCGGCATTGGAAGCTATTGGGGCAACCTTCGTTCAATAGGTGAAGAGGTTAGCACCAACGGCAAAACATCAGGAATTATTCCGTTTATTCGTGTGATGGACAGCCAAACTCTGGCTATTTCCCAAGGGTCTCTACGGCGTGGTAGTGCGGCGGTTTATCTACCGATCAGTCATCCTGAAATTGAAGAATTTATTGAAATCAGACGCCCAACCGGCGGCGACCCTAACCGTAAAGCTCTTAATCTTCATCACGGCATAGCCGTGTCAAACGCCTTTATGCGTGCGGTTGAAGCTGACGAAGACTGGGCCTTAACCAGCCCTCACGACGGCACAGTTCAAAAAACCGTAAATGCCCGCGAATTATGGATCAGAATGCTCACCGCCCGTATCGAAACGGGGGAGCCTTATATTTTAAATATTGATCATGTCAATAACGCTACGCCAGAGCATCACAAACTTGCCGGCCTTAATGTTAAGACATCGAACCTTTGCTGTGAAATTACCCTTCCAACCGGTAAGGACCATTTAGGAAATGAGAGAACGGCCGTTTGCTGTCTTTCTTCTATTAATCTTGAAAAATATGATGATTGGAAGAATGAAGAAATGTTCGTTGAGGATATTATGCGTTTCCTTGATAATGTTCTTCAGGACTTTATTGACCGGGCACCGGATTCAATGTCACGCGCCAAATATGCGGCTATGCGCGAGCGCAGTGTCGGTCTTGGCGCTATGGGATTTCATTCATTCTTGCAGGACCGGATGATACCGTTTGAAAGCGTAATGGCGCAGGTTTGGAATAAGAAAATTTTCAGCCATATTAAAAATGGTGTCGATGATGCGTCTATTAAGCTCGCTAAAGAAAAGGGCCCATGCCCTGATGCGGCAGATTATGGCATTATGGAGCGTTTTTCCAATAAAACGGCCATCGCGCCAACCGCATCAATTTCAATTATTTGCGGTGGTGCTAGCCCCGGTATTGAGCCAATTGCTGCAAACAGCTTTACACAAAAAACCCTTTCTGGATCCTTTAATGTAAGGAGCCGTGCGTTGACGAAGTTGCTGGAAGAAAAGGGCAAAAACACTGAAGAGATATGGTCAACCATTACTGTAAATGGTGGATCCGTTCAGCATATTGATTTTCTTGATGATCATGAAAAGGATGTGTTTAAAACGGCGTTTGAGTTAGATCAGCGCTGGGTGGTTGAGCATTCTTCGGACCGCGCATCACTGGTTGATCAGGCACAGTCTGTGAATATCTTCCTCCCGGCGGATGTTCATAAACGTGATCTTCATCAAATACATTTTCAGGCATGGAAAAAAGGCTTGAAAAGTCTTTATTATTGTCGCTCCCTATCCATACAGCGCGCTGAAAGCTCTGAAGCATCTGGTGAGACGGCAAAAGAAGAAATGCTCAAAGCAATGGCAAAAGCACAAGAAGGCTCAGATTATGAAGAATGCCTATCATGTCAATAATTCGTATAGAAAACAGGTATAATTCATGAGCTTACTTAAGGAACGTATCCAATATAAACCTTTCCAATATCCTTGGGCTTACGATGCATGGCTAACGCAGCAGCGTGTGCACTGGCTTCCTGAAGAAGTGCCGATGGCAGATGATATTAAGGACTGGAATTTAAAGATTACAGATGGAGAACGCAATTTGCTGATGCAGATTTTTCGTTTCTTCACTCAGGCTGATGTGGAAGTAAATAACTGTTATATGCAGAAATATGGTCGCGTCTTCAAACCGACAGAAGTTCAGATGATGCTGGCGGCGTTTTCTAATATGGAAACCATTCATGTGGCAGCCTATAGTCATCTTTTGGATACCCTTGGAATTCCTGAATCAGAATATGAAGCTTTTCTTAAATATGATGAAATGAAAGCCAAATATGATTATATGCAAATGTGGGGTGTTGATACCAAAGAAGATATCGCCAAAACATTGGCCGTATTTGGCGCCTTCACCGAAGGGCTCCAGTTATTTGCATCTTTCGCTATTTTGATGAATTTCCCGCGTTTCAATAAAATGAAAGGCATGGGCCAGATTGTAACCTGGTCTGTGCGTGATGAAACGCTTCACATGACATCGATAATCAAATTATTTCATACGTTTGTTCATGAAAATCCGGAAGTCTGGACGGACGAGCTACAAAATGATCTAACCGAAGCCTGTAAAACTATCGTTGAGCATGAAGATGCCTTTATTGATCTGGCCTTTGAAATGGGTGATATCGAAGGACTTACGGCAGCAGAAGTGAAAGAATATATTCGTTATATTGCTGACCGCCGCTTGACCCAGCTCGCGCTTAATCCGATTTATTTTGTCGGTAATAATCCGCTTCCATGGATGGATGAGATTTTAAACGGTGTTGAGCATGCCAATTTCTTCGAAAATCGCTCAACCGAATATTCCCGCGCTTCCACACAGGGAAAATGGGAAGAAGCATTCGATTAAGCTTTCGATTTTTTAAAATCCAATGAAAGGCTATTGATGCAGTATCTAAGGCCTGTTGGCGGTGGGCCGTCCGGGAATACATGTCCTAGGTGGGCGTCGCAATTTGCACATATAACTTCTTCTCGGACCATGCCGTGACTGGAATCGCGGTTGATGGTTATTGCTTTTTCGTCATAAGCCTCATAATAGCTAGGCCAGCCACTACCGCTTTCATATTTGGCGGATGAGCTAAAGAGAGGTTTGGCACAACATAAACAAATATAATCTCCATCCTCGTCATGGTGATAATATTTTCCGCTAAAGGGTTGCTCAGTTCCGCCGCAGCGGGTGATGCGATATTGCTCTTCACTTAAACCAGTTTTCCAGTCTTTGTCTTCTTTTTTCATTTTGTTGACTTTTCTTTAATGTCGCTTACCTATAGATATTAACATATAGGACTATATTTGGAGAATAAAATGGAAAAGGCAATATTTGCGGCAGGATGCTTTTGGGGTGTGGAGCTTAATTATTCAAAAGTGGACGGTGTTGTTGAAACTCTAGTCGGTTATATTGGCGGTGATACGAAGGACCCGACGTACGAAGATATCTGCGCCAAAACCACCAACCATGCCGAGGCCATTGAAATTAAATATGATCCTGATGTGGTAAGCTATGAAGAGCTGTTGGAAAAGTTATGGCAGTTCCATGATCCAACAACATTAAACCGTCAGGGTCCTGATCAGGGATCACAGTACCGTTCAGCCATTTTTTATCTAAACGATGAACAAAAAGATCAGGCTGAGAACTCAAAAGCTACCGCCGACAAGTCAGGCCGCTTTTCGGGCCCAATAGTGACAGAAATTACTGCAGCAGACAAATTCTGGCGTGCTGAAGAATATCACCAAAAGTATTTAGAAAAGAAAGGCGTTAGTATCGCCTGTGTTTAAATACTTTAATTTTGTGAGGGGTCTTTTTTATCTTGGAAAGTTCTAAGATAATCTATTATTTCGACCAATTCATTTTCCGTAAGAAATCCTTCCCAAGGTGGCATTTCAAAGCTTAAACCGCCAGCTTCGCCACCCATTCGGATGACCAGGTCGAGTTCTTCATTTGTGCGAGAGGTTTGAAATTCGGAACTGGTGAAGTCGGGTATTTCTGCTTCAAGAAGTTCACTATCAGGGCCATCTCCTACGCCACTGACACCATGGCAGCGGGCACAGTTTACATTATAAACTTTAGCTATATCAATTTGCATTGAGGCTTCTTGGATAGTTTGTTCTTCATCTTTCTTGAGCTCTTGTTGTTTTATATCCAAAAATTCCGCTGTCGCAGGAACGAGTTTAAGCAATCGTCCCGTTGGAATTTGGCTGTGACCAAGGCTAGTCGCTAGAATTTCCCCTGTTGGAGATGTAATTATTGATGTAATTCCTCTCTGGGCAACCTGTTCGCTTCTTGTGAGGGTTACAGGGTTTTCTAATATATCACGATCTGCATCTATCGCATATATTCGTCCAGAATAATTATCCATATAAATATAATTATTACTAAGCTCAGGATACTTGTTTGGCCTATAAACAACGCCGCCAATGATAGAGCGTTCATAAGCTGTATGCTCATAATAAAATTTTGGCTTAATTTCCGTGCCAATTAAAGTGGCGGGTTTTTCAAAATCAGTGGGAGTAAAGCCTTCTATAAAGGGGAATTGATAGTTTCCGCCTTTTTCAATAACGTTTATTTCTTCAAACCGGGTTGAGCCTACATCGCCGAGCCAAAGTTTATCAGTTTCAGGATCAAAGGATATTCTAAAAGGGTTGCGAAGGCCTAGGGCCCAGAATTCTTCAAGAGCATTACTTTGCCCTACAAAAGGATTATCATTAGGAATATAATATCCTTGCGAAATTGTTTCTTGGGCTTGCCTCGGAGGTTCATGACTTATTTCGCCCCCTACTTTGTTGACATCAATTCTAAAAATACCACCATGTAGTTTTCGATCAATTGTTTGGTGTACACTAGGCTCGCTGGATTCGCCGATTGCAATATAGAGGAATGAGTCTGGCCCAAACTCTACTGAACCACCATTATGATACCCATCTGACGGTCGGAAAAATTCGATTAATGGGTATTCAGATGAGTTCCGTTCTTCAATATCGTTCGAAGTTAGATCAAATCTGGATAATCTATTGGTTTGTTGGTCGCCTGTAACAGCAGAAAAATCTGTATAATATATATAAACGTATCCTTTATTCTCTGAACTGGATTGTCCGAAATCAGGATGGAGATCAAAGCCTAGCGCTCCATTTTCCATATCTACCTCACCAACCATTTTTGAGAAATCTAATACCAGAATTTTATCATTTTTATCTTTGTAATTAATTTTATAAAGACGACCATGGCGTTCCAGAACGTAAACGAAATCATCATTGTTGGGATCAAACTGCGCCATTATTGGCTGAACAAAAGTAATATCAGGGACCGAGTTTACTAGGACCCAATTTTCGTATTTTTCCTGTGTAAGGGCCAGCCTAATTTTTGTAACAAAATTAGCAACATCACGATTAGAGGTATAGGCCTTCATGAGCAATAAGGGAGAGCAGGCAAAAAGAAGTATGATTATGCCTCCTACGGAGAAAGAAACTTTAAAGAGTTGAGTAAATTGAAGTTTTAGATTGTTTATTAAAGTAGAGATTGAATTCAGTGTTCCGTAGACGAGATCGAATATTTGTTGAGTAATAAGAAGCAAAAAGAAATATAAAATGCCTGATGCGGCAAAGAAATTTGGACTGAAAAGAAGGTCAGTAGCAAAAAAAATGTATAGCATACTGAACGTAAAACTTGTTAAAGTAGTATAGAGTTCCTTCATAGTTCGTTTATAATTTTTAAAATTCACGGATGAAAATACTACGGTTGATATAGTATAAAAGATCAGGCCTATTGTGATCAGAGTGTATAATGTCTGCAGGAACACTTCGTCTGTTAAAGGTGTTGCAGGTAACCTAAAGAGGAACCGCGGAATAACATTGTATTCTGAGCTCCAAGCTTCTCCCAACAAGAGTGCCAGTACTAATATCAGAAGTTGCATGAAAATATAGACGGATGCTTTAAAAATTTTCTTGAACAAAACTATGCCTTCCAGCAATTTTTTTACTGTTAATTAGTAACAAGTTACTTTACAAAATTCAATAATAAATTATGTTTTATACCGTGCTGTATAAAAGCAGATTTGTTAGTTGAATATTTTTAAAAATAGAAGTGAATGGTTTAGGGTATAATGGGTAATATAAATGTTAGGTTGGCTTCTGCTATCTGTTTGATAAGTATCAATTCTTTTGAGAATTTAGAGGCAGCAGAAGATATTGATAACATCGTAGTAACAGGGCATAATATTACTTTTGACGATACGAACACGCAGTCATTTAATGAGGAATATATATTTGAAAAGGCAGAGGGTAATTTAATAGATTTTTTTCGTGGAATATCCGGAATTGATGTTTCACAAGTTGGCGGAGATGGCGGCATCACCTTTCTTTCAATAAGAGGAGGGGAGCCAAATTTTACAACAATTCTTATTGATGGAGTAGCGGTAAATAATTCAAGTAATAGCCGTGGTGGAGCTTTTGATTTTTCATCTCTTGATCCGGCAATGATAGAGCGCATTGAGGTTGTTAGGGGGCCGGCGTCGCCAGAAATAGGTTCCGGTGCCGTCAGTGGCATAATAAATCTAATTACACACAAGGCCACGGAACAAGAAAAATTATCAGCAAGATCATACTATGGGACAAACAATTCTTATAATATTTCGACAAGTTATGCGAGACCTATTGGGCAGAAGGGCGATATGTCAATCGGTGGAGCTTATACAAATGGTGGAGATGATATTGAAGGAAATAAACTTCAAAGATTAAATCTAAATTTTGGAGGAGGTACAGTAGTTTCAGACGTCCTGAAGATTAGAACTAACGTTTTTTATAGTGAAATTGATGCAGAAAATTTTCCCGAAGATAGCGGGGGGCCAATTCTATCCATAATTAGAGAAAATCAAGTCAGAAATTCAAACTTTTTATCTGCTAATGCCAATATATCATATCAAGTTAATGACAAATTGGCGATTAATTCCATTTATAATTTGTCACGAATAAAAGAAGATGTACTTACACCAGCTATCGCACCCGGTGTGTTGGATGGTGTTCCACCCTATCTTTCGGACACTCAATGCGTCTCTCAATTTGTATCCATTATCAATAGTTAGGTTGAATTAGTAATAGTTCTGATTTAACATTTTTTATGGTATCAGTTATAGAATTAAAATATTAAAAAATTATTGATGCAAAAAAAAGAATGGAAGTCAATATGGTCGCAGCCTTAATGTTTATCATGATAGCGCTCGTTTTCTATGTCATTTACAGTTCAGTATATGAAGAAGAAAAAGAGAAAAAAGAAAAACTTAATAAGTCAATGAAAGACGAAGACTAATATTTAGGTCCAATCTAGTATTACTTTTCCTGAATCGCCAGAGCGCATTATTTCAAAAGCCTCTGCAAAATCATCAATTTTATAGCGGTGCGTTAACACTGGGCTAAGATCCAGACCACTTTCGAGCATGGCAATTATTTTATACCAGGTTTCAAACATCCTACGGCCATAAATTCCCTTAATTTCTAGTCCTTTGAATATGACATGGTTCCAGTTTATCGCTGTATCTTCCGGCATAATGCCGAGCATCGCAATTTTGCCGCCATGGTTCATAATTTCCAGCATATCTGAAAATGCCCTTGCATTTCCCGACATTTCAAGGCCCACGTCAAAACCCTCAGACATTCCCAGATCTTCCATCACATCCTGAAGGGAGTTCCGTGTCACATTGATGGCGCGGGTAGCTCCCATCTGTTTGGCAATACCAAGTCGGTAATCATTAACATCGGTGATGACGATATGCCTTGCGCCTACATGTTTTGCAATGGCAACGGCCATGATGCCAATGGGGCCTGCTCCTGTAATAAGTACATCTTCACCGACCAGATCAAATTCAAGCGCGGTGTGTGCGGCATTGCCAAGCGGATCAAGCATAGCACCAAGATCGTCACTGATGGTATCCGGTAGCGGGCAAATATTTGTCGAAGGCACATTTATAAATTCAGCAAACGCCCCTGGGCGATCAACGCCAATTCCGTGGGTATTTCGGCATAGATGCCTTTCCCCAGCGCGACATTTCCGGCAGTGGCCACAGGTTACGTGGCCTTCGGCTGATACGCGGTCACCAATTTTAATGCCTTTCACTTCAGAACCTGTTTCAACGACGACGCCGGCAAATTCATGGCCGACCGTCATAGGCACGGGAATAGTTTTCTGGGCCCAATCATCCCAGTTAAAAATATGGATATCTGTACCGCAAATCGCGGTTTTATTCACTTTTACCAGAACATCATTATGGCCAATTTCAGGCTTTTCAACATCTTCAAGCCAGATGCCTACTTCGGGTTTTGCTTTTACGAGGCTTTTCATTTGCTCACCTATTTAATTATTTCGAGTTCACGGCCAATTTTCGCGAACGATTCTATGGCTTTGTCGAGTTGTTCTTTTGTATGGGCTGCTGACATTTGTGTGCGAATTCGCGCCAATCCTTTTGGTACTACGGGAAATGAGAACGCGGTGACAAATATTCCCTGCGAGAGTAACTTATCGGCCATTTCGCTCGCCAGACGAGCATCGCCCAACATCACAGGAATAATAGCGTGGTCAGCACCAGCAAGATCAAAGCCAAGTGATGACATTTGATCACGGAAATATTGACTGTTCGAAGCCAGCTTTTCAAGCATATCGTCGCGTTCATTTAAAAGATCAATCACTTTGCAAGATGTTGCGGCGATAACGGGCGCTAAAGTATTTGAGAACAGATATGGTCTTGAGCGCTGTCTTAACCATTCTACAATTTCTTTTGAGGCGGCGGTATATCCACCTGATGCGCCACCCATGGCTTTGCCGAGGGTGCCGGTAATAATATCAACGCGGTCCTGGACACCAAAAAATTCAGGTGTTCCGGCGCCAGTTTTTCCAGTAAAGCCAACTGCGTGACTATCATCAACCATAACCATAGCGTCATATTTTTCCGCCAGATCACATATGGCGGGAAGATTAGCAAGAATACCATCCATAGAAAATACGCCGTCAGTGGCAATTAATCTAAAACGCGCGTCCGCGGCCTCATTGAGGCAATCTTCAAGAGCTGCCATATCATTATTGGCATATCTAAACCGTTTTGCTTTACAGAGCCGCACACCATCAATGATACTGGCGTGATTAAGAGCATCGGATATGATGGCATCTTCCGGCCCGAGCAGTGTTTCAAAAAGCCCGGCATTTGCATCAAAGCAGCTTGGGTATAAAATGACATCTTCCATTTTGAGGAAAGTGGCAAGTTTGGCTTCGAGTTTTTTATGAATATCCTGAGTGCCGCATATGAAACGGACAGAAGACATGCCGTAGCCATATTTATCAAGCGCGTCTTTGGCTGTCTCAACAAGTGTCGGATCATTGGAAAGACCAAGATAATTATTGGCACAAAAATTGATAAATTCTGCATCATTTGTATTTTCAACCTTGATGGCAGAACTTTGCGGCGTGGTTATAACGCGTTCCGATTTAAACAGGCCCTCAGTTTTTAAGCCATCCAGTTTTTCGGATAGAAAGTTCTGATAACGAGTGCTCATTTCTTACTCCATTATTTTAGGATCTAAAAAGATTCGGTTTGTACAATATATAGGATATCATTTTTAATATATTATACAACACTATAAATTATTTAATATAATGGACTAAAATTTAGCCGTTATTCTGGCGAATATACCATCAGTATAGCATGGGCATTGGAGGAGCCGATATTTTTTATACTATGCTCGACATCGCCATTATAACGGGCTGTGTCGCCCCTTGATAATATTTGCTTTTCCGCACCCGATGAAATGCTAATTTCGCCCTTGAGCACAGTTAGATGTTCTGTGGTTCCGTCCACATGTGGTTCCGAAGCCAGTAAACCATCCTGTTCCAGATTAACATCGTACCATTCTATGTGGGAAACCATGCTTAAAGGGCCTAGTATTCTAAGGGTACACTTGCCATCCGCACTTTGAATTTCGGGAGTTTGATGGGATTTTATTAAAGCTATATTGCTCGTGACTTCTTTAACCTGGTTATTGCCGCCGAGTATTTCACCAATGTCAATACCAAGGGCCCGGGTCAGGCTCCAGAGTGTGGCGACTGTGGGATTGGTTTTATTGCGTTCAATTTGCGATAACATGGATTTTGAAACGCCGCTTTTGACCGCCAGTTGATCAAGGGTAAGGTTTTTGGCAGAACGAAGCTGCTTTATCTTTTGACCAATATCAGGTGGGGAAGTTTGGGGCATCTATTTTAAATCCTCTATATTTGTTCAATATACTGCACAAAAGAGAATTTTACAACATTAATTCGTCACTTCTGTCTAATAGGCGATGTTCAATCTCGGACATGAAATCTTCTTTTGATAGTCCTTTTGCCATGGCAGGGTGATATTCAACGACTATAGTGCCGGGAATTTTTATCCAGGATTTTTTTTGCCAGTGAACGCCGGAATTATGCGATACAACGATGATATCAAGATCTTCTTCCTGTTGATAATAAAACACTCCCGATTTTAACGGTCGTCGTTCGCCAGCAGGGATACGGGTTCCTTCAGCGAAAATTATCATTGGCAGTTTTTTATCTATCAGGATTTTAGCAAAATCTGCTGTCTGTTTCTGCGCTTTGCCTGCACCGCGATCAATGGCTAGCACGCCCATTTTATTTAATACCAAATTGACCAGTGGAACGCGGAATAATTCCTTTTTAGCCATGGCGGTTAAATTCGGTGAGTGGCGGAACAGGATATAGGCATCGATATTGCTCATGTGTTTGCTGCAGTAAATAAAACCTTTATCTTTCGGGATATTTTCAAGTCCCCGTTCTTCAATTTTTATATTGGCGACTTTATCGAAGATGAAAATAGTTGCATTGATCATCATCAAAATCCCTTTTCTCATGGGTTTTGGTGATTTAAACAATGAAAGTGGAAAGAGTATAAATATAATAAAAAGCGCAAAGCTAATATAAAAATAGCAATTAAAAATAACCGACCGAATGATAATCGATAGCGTTATTTTAGGTTCATTTATATTTTTTTTCTCATTTATCATAACATGGATTTTTTAAATAGTGTCAGATAGAAGAACCGCGTACTGAGCAGGATCATTGATAAGAAACTGGCAAAAATAGTACATTCAATCAGCCCAATGGTTCCATGATCCAGCGTAAAGGTGAGATAATATGCCAGCGGGATCATCAATATTGAATAACATATAACATAATAGAAGGCCGGCATCCAGATATCCTGTGCACCGCGAAGGGCATTGCCCATTACGGTTTGAGCAGTATCCATAAACAGCATCCAAACCGAAAGCGCAATTAGCGGAATAGTAGCCGCGACGAGTAGGGCGTCTTCACTGAATAAATTGGCGATAAAACCCGGGAAAAAATAAAGGAGCACCATCATAGGCAGACAAATCATTCCGTTAAATGCAAGTCCGCACATTCCAGCCAGTGCCATATCCTGATGATCACCCCGTCCACGCGCGATGCCCACCCGTACCGCAGTAGCGCCAGCGACGCCGTAACAGATCATGAAGGGAACACCAAACACGGTAAAGGCAATGGTAAGCGCACCGAGACTAATATTGCCCAGAAAGCCTGCAAACACATAAAGAACGGCAAAGCCCAAATGTTCAATTGTGTTGGTAAGTCCTGCGGCGTAACCGATATGGCGATGTTTCTTCCAAAAAGCCCATTTCATATTTACCTTGTCCATGATGCCATATTTTTCACGGTCTAATTTTTGGAAAATATATACGAATAATGCAATGGTAAGAAAAGTTCGAATGATGCTCGTTGCCCAGGCAGACCCTACGGCACCCATTGGATCAAAACCCAAGTGCCCCCAAACCAGAACCCAGTTCAGGAATATATTGATAACATTGGCAATCATCATGAATACCATGCCCGGTAATGGCCTGTTTATACCTTCAAGAAAAAATTGAGAGCCGAGCATAAGCCCTGTCATCAGGATGCCGATCGATAAAACACGTGCAACTTCACCGCCACCCTGAGCAATTTCAGATGTCTGTCCGGCCATGAGTAGAAGTTGTTCACCAAACAGGCAAACGATCATGCCGACAATGCCAATAGCAAGTCCATAAGGCATTGAGCGTCGCCATATATGCCCGCATTCCTTATAGTCCTTGGCGCCGAAAGCGTTTGACGTTAGAACCATCGTCCCCATCATCAATCCAATAATGGCAACGATAAGTGTTGAGCCGATAGCACTATTGGCAATACCCTGAAAGGCAACTTCGGTTGTTGAATAGCGGGCAACCATCGCCGTATCGACAATACCAAGCATCATGATGCCAAGCCGCTGTAATATAATAGGAATAGAGAGATTGACCAGTTGCGAGAACTGTCTTTTTACCCTGACCTTATCCCATTTATCGAAATGTGTTTCAAGTGTGGTCATTTTACCCTCGATAATTTATTTTTAAAGAGGTACATGAATTGATGAATTAAGCAATCGTTATTTTAGCGAAAGATTATTATTCCGGCTCATCAATTGCCAACTGCCTGCAGGCAGCAGTGACGGTATTTTGCAAAAGGACAGCAATTGTCATCGGGCCTACTCCACCAGGTACAGGGGTAATGGCTCCGGCGCGCTCAGAAGCAGGGATAAATTCCACATCGCCGACAAGTTTGGTTTTGCCGTCATCTTTTTCTATGCGGTTAATACCCACGTCAATGACGGTGGCACCTGGTTTGATCCAGCTGCCTTTAACCAGTTCCGGAACACCAACGGCGGCGACAACAATATCAGAACGTCCAACGACTTCGCCGAGGTTTTTAGTGCGGCTATGAGCAATGGTAACCGTGCAGCTTTCATTAAGCAGCAGTTGCGCCATCGGTTTGCCGACAATATTTGAGCGACCAACAACCACAGCATCAAGTCCGCTAAGGCTGCCAAGCTTGTCTTTAAGCATCATTATGCAGCCAAGCGGTGTACAGGGAACCATGCCTTTACCGCCTGTGGCCAAAAGGCCCGAATTAATCACGTGAAAACCATCGACATCTTTTTCAGGTGAAATGGTTTCAATGACCGCTGCTTCGTTAATATGTTTGGGAAGCGGAAGCTGAACCAGAATGCCGTGAACCGATGGATCGCCGTTGAGCTCAGTTACTTTTGCAATAAGTTCACTTTCCGAGACATCGTCATCCATCAGATATTCATAGCTGTTCATTCCGGCGGCTTTAGTGGATTTATTCTTATTGCGCACATATACCTGACTAGCGGGATCTTCACCAACCAATACAACGGCAAGACCGGGGGTAAGGTTATGATTTTCTTTTAAAATGCTGACTTTTCTTGCAATTTGTTCTTTAAGATTTGCAGCAAATGCTTTGCCGTCAATAATTGATGCCGTCATTAAGTCGTCCTTGAATTGATGTTTTATGCAAGTTGGATTATTGCTTCTGCGATAAAGGGTGTGCCGTAACGTAGGGCGAAAAATACAATAATAGGGGAAAAGTCCATTCCACCCAGGTCCGGAAGGACATTTCTTATAGGCCGCAGGATCGGTTCAAAAAGCTTATATAATGAGCCAAAAATAATATTTACAAATTGATTATGAGAATTGATAACGTTAAAAGAAATCAGGATGCTTATGATAATATATATAAACAACAAAAAAGAAATTATGCCTGATAATCCCATTATCAGATCAGCTAGTAGATAAGCAAAATTGCCCATATTTTTATTCCATCCATAAATTTATAAAACTCTATACTCAGTAGATGTAATTGTATGGGCGCAATCTTTCAATAGGAAGTTGATAAAAATGACCCAAAAATAGATATTTTATTAACTATTTAGTCATATTCTATAGTATGGAGAATGATATCTGAAGAAATCAGAGAGAATATTGTGGTAGAACTAAGTATTATCAATTTTGATGTAACCCTTCTTGGCGGCTATTATAATGCCAAGTATGACATAGGTACAAGTGCATCTGCATCAACGTTTGCGAGCCGTGGTCCGGCGGTGGTGACACCGTGGTCTGTTGAGGATGATGCATCGCTGCTTAATCGCTATAATAAGATCAGAACTAAATCCACCTTCATTAATGAAAACACATCTGCCGTAAAAGCGGCCGGGTTTGATAAAGACGATAAAGCGCTTTTCACCCTTTATTCTGCACTGAATGATCTGCGAACCATCGCCGAATATGCTAAAGCCGACAGCACATCAACATCCCTTATTGCTAACCTTAGTACTCAGTTCCAAGGGGGCTTACAGGAAATCGATAATTATGTTCGCGCGGCTGAACTTGATAAACTTATCTTAATGGCCGGAGAGAAGAAATCATATGTCACAACGTCAGCCACACTTGGAAAAACAAATAATGACGTTAATGGATTAGCTATTTCAACGGGCGAAACTGAAATATTAAATGGGTTAACCGGAAACGAAGTTTTCACTATAAATATCAGCAAAAGCAGCACGGAGCAGGAAGATATTGTAATTGATCTTTCGCAGATAAGTGGTGATATAACGCTTAAAAGTTTAAAAAATTACATTAATAGCGAAATTATCGCCGGTACGTATTCATTTAAGAGTCGTGCTCAAATTGAAGAAGTAAGCGACGGTAAATTTGCATTAAATTTTGAAGTTGAGGGCATTGAGGGACTTTCATTTAGTGCCGCCAGTGTGGACCCGACGCTAATTATCGCCGGCACAACGAAATCAAGCGATTTTGGAGCCGAAGACAGCGGAACACTAACTGAATATAAAAATCTTGATGGCAGCGGCCTGACGAAATCATATTCCAATGAAATAGTTGGCATTGATGAAAATGGTTTTGTGATACCAGCCGATCCGGATGATGAAAGTTCAGAAGAAACGGCCTCAAAAACAACAACATTTCAAACAACCACAGCGGCGGTGGAAATTGATAGTGCGGGCAATAGTTATGTGGTTGGTACCACGGGGGGCGATTTTGACGGTCAGATAAACGGCGCTACGACAAGCGATGTGTTTCTTTCCAAATATGACAGTGTAGGAAATTTACAATGGTCAAGACTGCTTGGTGCTAGCGATGAGGCGGAAGCTTTTGATATTGCTATCGACGGTAATGATAATGTCATAATAGCCGGAAAAACCAATAAAGAGCTCATTTCGTCGGATGTGTTTTCGGGAACAGACAGTTTTGTTACTAAATATAGCAAATCCGGTGAGGAGATTTGGACCCAGCAGCTTGATACTATTGCCACGGATCAGGCAAACGGTCTAACGGTAAATGCGAACGGTGATGTATATTTCACCGGACAGGTTGACGGAAGATTTGATACGACGACGATAGATAATGGTGGATCAGATGCCATTATTGTAAAGCTTGGCGGTTCCAGCGGAACCATACTTGAAACGGCACAGTTTGGTTCGGCGGCTGATGATTACGGAAACGAAATCGCCATTGCCAGTGACGGCAATCTTTTAGTGCTCGCTAAAGAAGATGGTAATGCCGTCATTCGAAAATTGGATAAAAACAATCTCGACACCACGCTGGCCACTTATGATATTGGCGATCTCGGCGGGGGGGATATCACGGGCATCTCTGTTGTCGGCACTGAAATTTATATTTCCGGCTCCACTTTAAGCGGTTCATTCAGTGGCGGTTCGGTTACGAACTCTTATTCTGGCGGCAAAGACGGCTTTGTTACCAAGCTAAGCGATAATGGCGGTAGCTTTGCGGCAGACTGGACGGCCTTTGTTGGTACTAGTTCCACCGATAGTCTAGCCGGAATTACGGCGCAGGGTGGTTCAGTTTATGTGGCCGGAACGACAAGCGGCACTTTAAGCGGTGAAACTCATACTGGCGTTACGGACGGATTTGTTGCCAAAATTGATGCAGCGACCGGCGCTATTGACTGGCAGGAACAATTAAATGGCGGTGCAGGATATAATGAAAACACGGCCATCGCCTTTGATGCAAACGGCTCATCAGTTCTTGATAAACTCGGTCTTCCAAGTGGCACAATTAACAGATCCGAACCCAGAGATATAGAGACACAAACATCGCTCAGGGCTGGCGATCATTTTTATATATCTGTAAATGAAGGCCGTAATATAAAAGTTGATATTCGTGCCGGCGATACATTTAATACTTTGGCCACCCGGATAAATACTTTATCAACGCGTAATTTAAAAGCCAGCGTCACTTATGGTGATGATGGTCCTGCGCTTAAGTTTGAAGCCAAGAATGGAGCAGAGATTAGTTTTATTGCTGGCAGCGAGGGCAAAGATGCTCTCTCAAAATTGGGACTTGAGGAAAGAAGCATACTTTCTTCCGATATTTTATTTAATTTAAACGAAGGTAATGAAATTGATCCTGAAGACCTAGGCGGGGTATTTGCGCTCGGTCTTAATAATGGTTTTTCATTCAGTGATAAAGCGGAAGCAGAATATATTTTTACTCAGCTTCAGGATGCTATCAATGTTATTGAAAGCGCGCACCGCTCTTTAACGTTTGATCCAATAAGGGCCCAAATTCTACAGGATGCCAAAAGAAATATTGGTCCGGCACCGGCTTATTTGCAAGATAGACTAGCGCGCTATCAGGACGGACTTCAACGGATTTTACAAGTTACCGGCGGTACGGTTATTTAATCAAGGAATGAATATCATGGCTTATATCAAAATATTATTTATGGTTTTAACGGCTTTCTTTTTAAGCAGTGCCGCCAGTTTGGCTAATTCAGAGCCTGCAAAAGAAGAAGCAGTAGAAGTCAGTGAATTTCTTCCCATTCCACCAATTAGTGTGGCGATGTATAACAAGCGCAAGCGCCCTGCAGGGACTATGACCGTTGTGGTGCAGCTTAAAATAGAAGATGATCATGAAATGACAGATGCAATGAAAATAATGCCGCGTCTTAAAAGCGCCTATATGCAGGAAACTATGAAATTGGCGCTGAACTTCTTTGATATTAGCCGACCCGTTAATGCCAATATTTTAAGCCGGTCATTACAAAATGTCACAAATCAGGTCTTAAAGCATAAAAATGCTCTCGTCCTTATCGGCGATATTGCTATTCAAAAACGGTAAAGTTTAGTGGGCTTCGTTCCAATTATCGCCAATACCGCAGTCAACGGTGAGTGGTACTGATATTTCCAGTGCCGGTAAGGCGGCGTTTTCCATAACGGTTCGAATGATGGGAATGGTTTTTTCAACTTGCCCGTCAGGCACTTCAAAAACCAGTTCATCATGAACCTGAAGCAGCATTTTTGCACTAAGCCCCGCGCCCTTAAGAGCATCAGGCATTTGGACCATTGCCCTTCGGATCACATCGGCAGCTGAGCCTTGAATTGGGGCATTAATAGCAGCCCTCTCACCAAAGGCGCGCCGCATACCGTTTTTATCGTTAATACTGCCCACATGAATTTTGCGGCCAAAAATGGTTTCCACATAGCCTTTATCGCGACAGAACTGTTTGGTGTCTTCCATATAATGCTGGATGCCGGGGAAGCGTTCGAAATATCTATCGATGAATGTTTTGGCCTCCGTTCTGCTCATGCCGAGCTGATTGGCAAGGCCGAATGAACTGATGCCATAAATAATGCCGAAGTTAATGGCTTTGGCTTGCCGGCGAACGTTTGGGTCCATACCTTCGATGGGAACACCGAAGACTTCGGATGCGGTCATTGCGTGAATATCGATGCCGTCGTTAAAGGCTTGTTTGAGGCTATCCAAGTCAGCAATATGCGCGAGCAGGCGCAGCTCAATCTGACTATAATCTGCTGCGACAAGTTTATATCCTGTCTCCGGGATAAAGGCATTTCTGATTTTGCGGCCTTCCTCGGTACGGATTGGAATGTTTTGTAAGTTCGGGTCAGTTGATGATAACCTCCCCGTAGTGGTTGCTGCCAGTGAATAGGATGTATGGATGCGGCCCGTGTCTTTATTGATGTCATCTTGCAGCGCGTCGGTATATGTGCTTTTGAGCTTTGCAAGTCCGCGCCATTCTAGAACCTTTTCCGGCAGGATGTGTCCATCAGCGGCAAGCTTTTCTAAAATATCGGCACCCGTACTATAAGCGCCGGTCTTACCTTTTTTGCCCCCAGGAATAGCCATTTCATCAAACAGCACTTCGCCTAGCTGCTTTGGTGAAGCGATATTGAACGGATGCCCGACGAGACCGTGAATTTCACGTTCAAGTTCTGCAAGGCGTATGGCAAATTCATTGGACAGGCGGTTCAACATGTCTTTATCGACTAGGATGCCGTGATGTTCCATATCAACGAGCACGGGCACGAGGGGGCGTTCCAATGTTTCATAAACACTGACCATTTTTTCCTGAACGAGGCGCGGTTTTAAAAGTCGGTGAAGGCGGCCCGTGATGTCTGCGTCTTCTGCGGCATACTCGGTTGCCTTATCAATATCCACTTTATCAAAGGTGATTTGCTTTTTGCCGGTTCCGCAAATTTCTTTAAAGGGAATGGTTTTAACATCAAGGTGAACTTGCGCTAGTTCATCCATGTTGTGTTTATTAACACCCGCATCGAGAACGTAGGATAAGAGCATGGTGTCATCAAATGGTGTGATGGAAACGCCGTATTTCTTTAACACCAGCGCGTCATATTTCATATTTTGTGCAATTTTCAAAACGGCAGGGTTGGTGAGGAGCGGTTTTAATAAATCAAGCGCTTCCTGCATTGGGATTTGATCCGGAACTGGTTTGTCATCGGGCTCAGATAGTAAATCAACCGGCTCATCACTATGGCTAATATGGGCAAGCGGGATATAGCAGGCGTCGCCGCTATTGATTGAAAGAGAAATGCCGACGAGCTTTGCAGCCATGGCGTTGACGGACGTGGTTTCCGTATCAATGGTAACTTGACGGGCATTTTCCGCCATTTTGATCCATCTGTTCAGGGCTTGAGTTGTAGTGACGGTTTCGTAAGTTACGTCCTTCGGTGCGGTGTCCTGGATCGGCGCAAACTCTGCCGAAACATCTGGTTCAAGATGATTTAATATTCTCGTTTGCAGGCTTCTGAAATTTTGTTCTTCAAGAAAAGGAAGAACTTTGTCAGGATCAATATCATTGAGCTCAAACCCGTTAAAATCAGGAAGGTCGGGAACGTCTTGCTCCAATGTAACCAGTTCTAAACTAACCCGAGCCAGATCAGCAAATTCAATTAGGTTTTCACGGCGTTTATTTTGCTTAATTTCACCAGCACGGGCAAGCAGCGTTTCAAGGTCACCATATTCAGAAAGAAGAAGTGCCGCCGTCTTGAGGCCAATTCCCGGCACGCCCGGTACGTTATCGGCACTATCGCCTGCGAGGGCTTGGATCTGGGTCACTTTATCGGGGCCTAGGCCGAATTTTTCTTCTACCTCTGCGGGGCCGATATACTGATTTTTCATACTATCGAACATGTCGATATTATCATTCACAAGCTGCATTAAATCTTTGTCAGAAGATACGATTGTAACGCGGTGGCCATCAGCCTCGGCGCGTTTGGCATAGGTGGCGATTATATCGTCGGCTTCATATCCTTCTAATTGGATCGAAGGAAGATTAAAGGCCTCTACCGCCTCATGGATGATTTTAAATTGTGGCACCAAATCGTCCGGAGCAGGGGGGCGGTGTGCTTTATAGTCAGGATAGATATCATTGCGGAACGTTTTGCGGCCCGCATCAAAAATCACGGCAAGATGGCTTGGGCGTTCATTATCATCCAGATCACGGAGCAATTTAAATAGCATATTGCAAAAGCCGGAAACGGCATTAACGGGGGTGCCGTCGGGGCGGTTTAGGGCTCTAATGGCGTAATAAGCTCGAAAAATAAAACCTGATCCGTCAATTAGATATAAATGTTTGCCTTCTGACATGCTTATTTTTTTCCATTATTTTGATTAACCCTGCGAATATTCATTGACCCATAGACTAGCGAATGATACCGAATAAACAAGCTTATATTGGATCATATAATATGACAGATCAAGAACTTGCCATAAAAATCCGTGGCCTTAAAAAAACATACGGCGCCGAAGGGGCTTCGAGCGCGAAAGTAGCTTTAAAAGGTGTTGATCTATCAATTCCAAGGGGATCTATTTTTGGCCTACTTGGCCCAAATGGTGCCGGTAAATCAACCACCATCAATATCATCGCCGGTATCGTTGATAAAACGGAAGGTTCGGTTGAGGTTTGGGGGTTTGATATTGATAAAGATGTCAGAAACGCCAAAGCTAATATCGGCATCGTGCCGCAGGAAATAAATTTTGATGTTTATTTTACACCGTTTGAAATTTTGGAACTTTACGCCGGTTATTACGGCATCCCTAAAGCCGAACGTCGTTCTGATGAAATACTAAGAGCAATGCGCCTCGAAGATCAGCGCGATGCTTATACCCGGTTTTTATCGGGGGGAATGAAGCGTAGACTTCTGGTCGGTAAAGCCATGGTGCATAACCCACCTATCTTGGTGCTTGATGAGCCAACGGCGGGGGTTGATGTGGAACTTAGGCAGCATATCTGGCAATATGTCCGGGAGCTTAATAACAAAGGGGTAACGGTGGTGCTGACCACTCATTATCTTGAGGAAGCGGAAGAGCTGTGCGATGAAATTGCCATTATCAATCACGGCGAGCTGGTGATCTGTGAAAAAACACCCAAGCTTCTTAAGCAGCTTGATGAGAAAATGGTTGTCATCCATCCAGTCAAGCCAATTGATGAAATTCCGCAGGACCTTAAAGCGCTTGGTGCAAAGTTAAACGACGAAGGGGCAATGGTTATTCATTTTAGCCCAAGCACTATAACGGTCGGTGAAATATTAAAGAAAGTATCCGCTACAGATATTGAAATAGCAGATTTAAAAACTGAAGAAAGCGACCTTGAAGATATCTTCCTTCAGCTAACAAAAAGCAAAGAGGTTTAAATTATGTCCTTAAGTCATGATTTTGATGTTTTAGTTATTGGTAGCGGCGCTGCGGGACTTAGCCTTGCGCTGATGGTGGCCGATCATGCAAAAGTGGCGGTGCTTTCAAAAAATAAAATTTCCAGCGGTAGTACATCATGGGCTCAAGGCGGTATTGCCGCCGTGCTTGATGATCGGGATAGTACAGAGGCCCATATTGAAGATACGCTAGCCGCTGGCGGCGGACTATGTGATTATGAGGCGGTGAAATTTGTCGTCGACCAAGGCAAGGTGGCCATAAACTGGCTGATTAAAAATGGTGCAGATTTTACCAAAGATCATGAACCCGATAAGGAAACATCGGTTGAAGGGGATTACCATCTGACCAAAGAGGGTGGACATTCATTTCGCCGGGTCGTTCATAGCGCCGATGCAACGGGTAAAGAAGTGCAGATATCACTAGAAAAACAAGTGCGGGCCCATAAAAATATTACCCTGTTCGAGCATCACATGGCGGTTGATCTGGTTAGTGATAAAAAACCGCGCGCAAAAAAACAAAAATGCATTGGCGCCTATGTTCTTGATACGAAACGCGGTAAAATTGATGCCTTTCGTGCTAAAACCACGGTGCTAGCGACGGGCGGCGCGAGCCGGGCTTATCTTTATACCTCAAACCCTGACGGATCGACCGGGGACGGCATTGCTATGGCGTGGCGGCTTGGATGTCGGGTTGCCAATATGGAATTTAATCAGTTTCACCCGACATGCCTGTATCATCCAGAAGCGCGGACTTTTTTGCTGACCGAAGCTCTTAGGGGCGAGGGGGCTTACCTCCGTCTTCCCAATGGCAAGCGCTTTATGGACCGTTTTGATGAACGGGGCGAACTTGCGCCGCGTGATATTGTGGCCCACGCTATTGACCATGAAATGAAACGGCTTGGGGTTGACTGTCTTTATCTTGATATTTCTCATAAGGATGATGATTTTATTAAGGAACATTTCCCAACCATCTATAAGCGCTGCTTGAAACTCGGTTATGATCTGACATCGGATCCGGTGCCTATTGTTCCGGCGGCTCATTATACGTGCGGCGGGGTGATGGCAGACCTTAAGGCACGTACCGATATTAAAAACCTATATGCCATTGGCGAGGTGGCGCACTCGGGCCTTCACGGGGCGAACCGTATGGCCAGTAATTCGCTGCTTGAATGTATGGTATTTGCCAATTCGGCTTCAGAAAATATTTTAAAAACTTTAAAAACTGAAAAGCTTGATACAGTGATTAAACCATGGGACGAGAGCAGGGTAACGGACAGTGATGAAGAAGTGGTTGTTTCTCATAACTGGAACGAACTGCGGCATTTTATGTGGGATTATGTGGGTATTGTCCGCACCACGCGAAGACTTCAACGCGCCGCGCGCCGCATTGACATGCTGGCCGGTGAAATCCGTGAATATTATAGCCATTTTCGCATTAGTCCCGATCTTCTAGAGCTTAGAAATCTGGTAACGGTCGCCGATCTTATTGTTCATTCGGCCATGAACAGAACGGAAAGCCGCGGCCTTCATTACACACTTGATTTTCCTGAAACCGATCCTGATCTTGATGGCAGAAGTACAATTCTTAAACCGCCCAGAAGCCCAAGTGGGCGCTGATTACTGCACAAGCTTTATCAGTTTCTTTTCAAAATATTTAAGAACCTGCGCTAGTTCATGGCCGCGCTTTAATATTTGACCCTGACTGCTATGGATAGCATAGGCGCCCTGTTTATTCCTAAGGGCAGGCGTCTTTGTGATACGAAATACTGGTCTTTCACTGGCTTTTTGATGAACGGCAAATGTGGCCATATCGCGTGAACCGGAAATGGCATAATCTTTCCAATAACCAGAGGCGACCATTTTACCATATATATTGAGAATGGCTTCAAATTCACCACGCTCGAAAAAAGTGGAGTGCTGCGCAAGCCCCTTACGCGCGGCATTTTGAAACGGTATTATTGTGCTTTGATCAGTCATTAAACTGATCTTGAGGTCATTGAGAATTTAATGCAAATAAAAATTGCCATAATATGACCTTAATCGGGTCCTAACTCCGCCTTAATTAGTTTCTATAACTGTAATTGTTAGTCCCTGCAGCCAGTTTTTGAAATATTGTGAAACCCTTTTCCCTCCCCTTCACCCAACAATATTTATGAGAACTGGCTGCATTTTTATTTGAAGCATGTTAGTGTGCAAAAAATAATAAAAAGGGATGCCTCATGAAACTTTTCGAACTTGTCGGCTGTGATAAAGATAATGGCTTTAGCCCGTTTGTCTGGCGCACAAAGCTCGCCTTGGCCCATAAGGGTTTAGAGGCAGAACTGGTGCCGCTTCATTTTAGTGAAATAAGAAATACACTTGAGTTTTCAGGAAGCAAAACGGTGCCTGTGCTTGAGGACGGTGATAATGTGATTAGTGACAGTTGGGATATAGCCTGTTATCTGGAAGAAAATTATTCGGACAAGCCTTCTTTATTTGGCGGTGATGCGGCCAAGGTGGGACTTAATTTGCTCAGCCTTCAAATTGGAAAATCGCTACTAATGCCGCTTTTTAAGACAATTGCCGCAGATATACATGATGTGCTACACGACATGGATAAAGATTATTTTAGAAAGAGCCGCGAACAACGAATCGGCTGCAGTATAGAAGAAGCGGCAGAAGATTTTAAGACACCTCTTAAGCTTTTTAAAGGCAATTTATGGCCTTATAGCCAGCACTTAAAATCAGAAGATTTTCTAGCGGGCGCTGCCCCCGCCTATAGTGATTATATGCTTTATAGTACGTTTCTGTGGGCGCGCGGCTCTTCGATGAAAAAAATTGTTGATGATAATGATCCGCTTGTGGACTGGCTCTCTCGCATGGACCAGTTATTTGGCGGACTTGGCGGCCAAGTGAAATATATTGGCTAAAAACTAACTTTTTATTCTCCGTAGCCTTGAAATCATAAAAGATTGCGCCATATTGTGCAGTGAAGACAAAATAATTAGGACATGCATAAAATGACGACTGAAAAACACGGTTTTGAAGCGGAAGTTTCCCGCCTTTTACATATGATGGTTCACTCTGTTTATAGTGAAAGGGAAATATTTCTTCGCGAACTTATTTCAAATGCGTCTGACGCTTGTGACAAATTACGCTACGAAGGGCTTACCAATGATAAGCTGCTTAAAGATGCGGGCGAGTTTGCCATTGATATCCGTCTTGATAAGGAAGCAAAAACGCTTACCGTGTCTGATAATGGTATTGGAATGAACCATGATGATCTGATTTCCCATCTTGGCACCATTGCCCGTAGCGGCACATCCGCTTTCATGGATGAAATGTCAGGCGATGATAAAAAAGATACAAACCTGATCGGTCAGTTCGGGGTTGGTTTTTATTCGGTCTTTATGATTGCCGATAAAGTTGATGTGTTGAGCAGGAAAGCCGGCGATAAGAAAGCCTATCTCTGGGCATCGGACGGTATTGGGGAATATACAATTTCTGACGCCAAAAAAGAAAAAACCGGTACCGAGATCACCATGCATATAAAGAAGGATGCTGACGAATTTTTAGACGTTTCGCGCCTTAAAAATATTATCAAAACTTACAGTGACCATATTAATCTACCGATTACGCTGATTAGTAAAAATGAAGAGAAAGATGCCGAGGAGCCGGAAATATCGGAAAAAGTAAATGACGGTACAGCTCTGTGGGCAAGACCAAAGTCGGATATTACCGATGAGCAATATAAAGAATTTTATCATCATGTGGCCCACGCCTTTGATGAGCCAGCCACGACAATTCACTACCGCGCCGAAGGTAAAATTGAATATACCGTGCTGCTTTTTATCCCAAGCCAGCAACCGATGGACCTTTTTGATCCGTCCCGCAAGCCTAAAGTGAAGCTTTATGTAAAACGTGTCTTTATCACTGAAGATTGTGAAGATTTACTGCCCGGATATTTACGGTTTATGCGTGGTGTAGTGGATAGTGAAGACCTGCCGCTCAATATCAGCCGGGAAATGCTGCAAAATAATCCTGTTATGACCAGCATCAGAAATGCCGTCACTAAGAGGGTGCTGAGTGAACTTGAGAAAAAAGCTAAAAAAGATAGTGATGGCTTTAATAAATTTTGGCAGTCCTTTGGCTCGGTCGTTAAAGAAGGTATTTATGAGGACTTCGAACAGCGCGACAAAATATTAAAACTTTCTCTTTTTGAAAGTACCGCGGATAAAGGCCTGACCACACTTGATGATTATATTTCAAGAATGAACGAAGATCAGAAAACGATTTATTATATTACCGCAGACACATTAGAGGCGGCAAAAAGATTACCACAACTTGAAGGCTTTAAAGCAAAGGACATTGAAGTTTTATATATGATCGATCCGGTTGATGAGTTTTGGCTGCAAATGGTGCCTGAATATGAAGGCAAACAGTTTGGTTCCGTAACGCGCGGCGCGGCTGATCTTGATGATAAAGAAGAAGATGAAAAGGACGAAAATACGCCTGAACTTGATGCGCTTATTGCTGTCTTAAAAACTAATCTTGGTGAAGCAGTGAAAGATGTTCGCCCCTCCAAACGACTGACGCAGAGTGCCGTTTGTCTGGTGGCGGATGATGAAGATATGGATATGCATATGGAACGAATACTCAAAATGCATAATAAACTTGAAGGTGAAACAAGTGCGCGTGTTATGGAAATTAACGCGGATAATGATCTTATTAAAACACTGGCGGCCCAGGCAACCAAAGATGGCTCCGTTGAGACACTCAAGGATGCTTCACAAATTCTGCTTGATCAGGCGCGTATTATGGAAGGCGATCTTCCCGATGATCCGGTCGCTTTTGCTACTCGACTATCCGCTATGATGGCGGGAAGTTTTAAATAAAATTGGTTTTCAGGGCTTAATGTGTAAAACTCTATGGATTTGGTAACACCTTATTCATGTGTGTTGCGTAGATTACTTTTTAATAAGTATTTTAGCCTTGGAGACGAAATTGTCAGATAATACCACCACCATCACTCCCCCTTCATCTGACACGGCAAACCAACGCGTATCCATAAGCACCGTTATCGGCCTAAGTTATCAATATTTTATGAGCAATTTTCCGCGCTTTATGAAACTGGTCTATGTGCCGATTATTCTTTGGGTGCTCGTGGAGGTGGTCCAGGATTTCTTCATCGTAGAATATAATCTCTATTATGACATTAAAGTGCCGAGGGCAATGATTTCTGCGAGCTTTGCCATTGTCTGGTATAGGCAGTTCCTGCTTGGCAGTAAGCATGCCACTTACGGGCAGCTGTTTGACAATGTCCTCTCGCCGCATGTCTTTGATATATATAATTTTTTAAAATCCATTACCCGGATTATTATTACGTCTATTTTGCTCTTTGTGCCGACATTTATGCTGTCTTTATTCGCGCTCGGTTATAAAGTTTCTCAAGGAATGATCGTCAACCCAGAAGTCATCCAGCAAGTGGCTATTAAAAGCACGACGCTTATGCTGCTTTTATGTTCGCCGATAATCATTCGGCTTTCACTTTATGGGGCCGGAGTTGCCCTTGGCCGTAGAAGAATGGGCATTAGAGAGGTATGGAAAAAAACATCAGGCAAAACAGGGACGCTGTGGTTTTTAAATTTAAGGGCATTTCTGCCCATCAGCCTTTACAGTTACTTTTTAACGTGGGCTTTTGAAATTATGGCCGATGCGTTTTCGCTTAATTATATATGGGAAAATTTAATCGTAAATATCCCGGCCGCCTTTTTCACCTTCATGATGCTGGCCATAGTCGTCGGCGCAAATGGTGAAGCCTTCAAACTTATTTTTGGCATCCGCGAAAAAGAACGCGACCTATAAAAAAAGCCGGATCAATTCAGACCCGGCTTTCTCTAATTAAATTATTTAATGTCTTACTGTGCGGCGAGGTTCCTTAGAACGTAATGAAGGATGCCACCATTTTTGTAGTATTCTACTTCGTTAGCAGTATCGATGCGGCATAATACTTTAATGTCTTTGCTGCTTCCATCGGTATAAGTGATTTTTACATCGACATCTTGTTGTGGCTCAATACCGTCAGCGATGCCGGTAATATCGAACGTTTCTGTACCGACGAGGCCTAAGCTTTCACGGTTATCATCCCCTTTAAACTGAAGCGGAAGTACGCCCATGCCGACAAGGTTTGATCTATGGATACGCTCAAAGCTTTCAACAATAACGGCTTTAACGCCGAGCAGGTTTGTACCCTTAGCGGCCCAGTCACGGGATGATCCGGTACCATATTCTTTACCGCCAACAACCACTAGTGAAGTACCACTTTCCTGATATTTCATGGACGCGTCATAGATGCTCATTTGTTCACCGCTTGGGATATAAGTGGTGATGCCACCTTCCGTACCCGGTGCCATAAGGTTGCGCAGACGTACGTTGGCAAAAGTTCCGCGCATCATTACCTGATGGTTACCGCGGCGTGAGCCGTATGAGTTAAAGTCAATGCGCTCAACACCATTTTCAGACAGATAATGCCCGGCCGGGCTATCGGCTTTAATGGCACCAGCTGGTGAAATATGGTCCGTGGTAATACTGTCACCAAGAAGTGCCAGCAGGTTAGCGTTTCTAATATCAGAAAGTCCGCCAATATCCATGGTCATGCCCTGGAAATATGGCGGATGCTGAATGTAGGTACTTGTATCATCCCAGGCGTAGGTCTGACCTTCTGGGAAGTTGATATTTTGCCACTGCTCAGTTCCGGCGAAGACGTCCTTATAACGCTCAACAAACATTTCACGGGTGAGCGATGCGCGAATAGTTTCTTCAATTTCCGCGTTAGATGGCCAGATATCTTTTAAATAAACATCGTTGCCGTCTTTATCCTGACCGAGCGCATCTTTTGTAATATCAATTTGCAGCGTTCCGGCTATGGCGTAAGCGACCACAAGCGGCGGCGAAGCCAGATAAGATGTTTTAAGATCCTGACTGACACGACCTTCAAAGTTACGGTTACCTGAAAGCACAGAGGCGCAAATCATTTCATTGTCATTAATTGTGTTGCGGAGTGGATCGGCCAATGGACCGGAGTTACCAATGCAAGTCGTACAGCCATAACCAACAAGATCAAAACCAAGCGCATCAAGATGCTCGCTAAGACCAGCTTTATCAAGATAGTCCGTAACAACCTGTGATCCGGGTGCGAGCGATGTTTTAACCCATGGCTTGGAATTAAGGCCAAGTTCGTTGGCTTTCTTCGCCACAAGACCAGCGGCCATAAGCACGCCCGGGTTTGATGTATTGGTGCAAGACGTAATCGCGGCGATCAGCACATCACCGTGGTGAAGTTCATAATCAGCACCGTCAACGGCGAAACCTTTATCTTGCTCACCGCCTTTACCGCGGCTTTCCAGCACTTCATTAAAAGCGTTTGTTGCATTGCTAAGCACTACGCGGTCTTGAGGACGGCTCGGTCCGGCAAGGCTTGGCTCAACGGTGGTAAGATCAAGCGAAAGACCTGAGGTATATTCAGGATCAGGCGTTGACGCATCGCGCCACATGCCTTGTGCCTTGGCGTAGGCTTCAACAAGCGCGACCGTATCAGCATCACGGCCGGAAAATTCAAGATAGTCAAGCGTTGCCGCTGAAACCGGGAAGAAGCCGCAAGTGGCGCCATATTCCGGTGCCATGTTGGCAATAGTCGCTTGGTCAGCAAGGGTCATTTGATCAAGACCGTTTCCGTAAAATTCAACGAACTTACCAACAACGCCGTGTGCGCGCAGCATTTCAACAACGGTAAGCACGATATCGGTGGCGGTGATGCCTTCGCGGGCCTTGCCTTCAAGTTTAAAGCCGACCACTTCAGGGATCAGCATTGATACTGGTTGTCCGAGCATGGCTGCTTCCGCTTCGATACCGCCAACACCCCAACCAAGAACCGCAAGGCCATTGATCATCGTTGTGTGACTGTCCGTACCAACGCAGGTGTCAGGATAAGCAACAGTTTTGCCGTCCACATCAGCGGTCCAGACGGTTTTTGCGATATATTCAAGATTAACTTGGTGACAGATGCCTGTTCCAGGCGGCACAGCGCTAAAGTTATCAAAACTATTCTGGCCCCAGCGCAGGAACTGATAGCGTTCATTGTTACGGGACATTTCAAGATCAACGTTTTTCTGAAAAGCGCTGTTATCACCGAAATTATCAACCATCACACTATGATCAATCACGAGATCAACCGGGCTAAGCGGATTAATTTGATCCGGATTGCCGCCAAGGTTCACCACAGCATTACGCATCGCCGCAAGGTCAACGACCGCCGGCACGCCGGTAAAGTCCTGCATCAGCACCCTCGCCGGGCGATATTGAATTTCCCGGTTCATGCGTTTATCTTTTTGCCAATCGACAATAGCCTGAACATCATCCGTCGTTACTGTAACGCCGTCTTCATAGCGCAGTAAATTTTCAAGTAGCACTTTCATGGAATAAGGCAGGGTTGAAATATCGCCTAGTTCCTTTGCTGCTTCGGGAAGGGAATAATAATCATATTCTTTTTCGCCCACGTTAAGTGTACGGCGCGTTTTCAGGGTGTCTTGACCTACTGTTGCCACGGTATAGCTCCTTATTATTTTTATTAGTGAAATATAGCTTCTGTTTTACTTAAAAACGGTAAATTTTCAAGGAAAATCATCCTGTTTATTATTAAATTATGGCACGGTAGCCTTTATTTGTCTGAAAAAGACCTTATTCGGGTCTAAAAATGACCCAACTTTCCCTTCATATTGGCTTTCATGGAAATAATTCAAAATGAAGATGAGTAGATATAATGATCTTATATAAAAAAACAAAAACCGAATTTCTTAGCGGATTTATTAATGGCAAAAACTTCCTCGTTGGCCTTATGGTGGCAACTTTTATGGTTTTTGCTTCCGGCACAGGTACTTTTAATGAAGGCGGCGACGTCTTATCAATTGTTGTTGGTGCGGGCCTATTTACGCTTGGCGCCGGAGTTCTAATCTGGGCCGGGGATATTTCAAAAAAGCTTTATAGTTAAACTCTTTAAATTAATTCTGGTCTTCTCTCTGCTTAAATATACTGCTATAGCTTTTTAAAAGCAAAAATAGGCAGATATAGCACGTGACTGACAAGCAGAGTTTTTCAGCATCAAATCTATCGGTAAATCGTGGCGACCGGCCGGTTTTTCAAAACTTAAGTTTTGAATTAGCGCCGGGCAAGCTTTTAAAACTTGTCGGACCGAACGGATCCGGCAAATCGACCCTGCTTAAAACACTGGCCGGGCTTATCGAAGCCGCAAAAGGCGATATTTTAAAGGGCGAGCTTTCGGTGCAGGGGGACCGTGAGTGGACGGCGGAAAATATATGCTATCTCGGTCATAAAAACGCCCTTAAGCGCGAATTT
>Ga0233449_1000421_pt1 | contig 52001 bp, 52 predicted proteins | sample SI_124_October20_FD_183012 | JGI IMG/M metagenome (GOLD analysis project Ga0233449, IMG submission 183012) | Seawater microbial communities from Saanich Inlet, British Columbia, Canada - SI_124_October2016_200_MG | ecosystem: Environmental > Aquatic > Marine > Inlet | place: Canada: British...
GCGCTGCACCATAAGCAAAAGCATCACCCCAGCCGGAAATGCCTGTGTCGGTGTCGATGCGGATGAAAACGTAATCCAGGGTTTGCCAGGTTCTGCCACCCAGTTCACGTTTCGCCGCACCTGTATCGAAAGGGATGCGTACCAGGAAAGTTTCAATGTTTTCGATGATCATTATCTTCGCCCCTTGTGCCTGTCCCAACAACTGGAGGAGATAGCGTAGCCCGGATTTCTTGCTGAAAAAAGCGCATCCGTGGAAATGACCGGAACAGTGATTGCGAGGCTTCGCTTGCCTCGCCTATAGTTTCAGCATGGAAAATCCAGCAAAATTTATCCGATATGATGTCGTCGATAACATCGCCGAAATTACATTCGACCGACCGCCCCTGAACTTGATCCATACAGATCTTGTGCTTGAATATTTTACGGCACTCGAGGCTGCTGAAAATGACCCGGATGTTCGGGTGGTGGTTGTCACTGGCGCCGGAAAGGGCTTGTCTGCCGGACTTGATCTCAAATATGCGGAACATTTCGATGCGGCTGAAATGGAAGCTTTCTTGCGTCTGTTTTATGTCGAAACAATTGCCCGGTGTCGCGCCGTGGGTAAACCGATGATCGCCATGGTGCATGGCTATGCCAGGGAAGGTGCCTGCACGCTCGCCTTTGCCTGTGACATGGTCATTGCCTCGGATGATGCGACATTTGGCTATCCGGGTGTGCCTAATATTGCGGCTCCGCCTGGCATGCATACGTGGTTTTTGCAGCGCCTGATCGGGCGTATGAAGGCAGCTGAGCTTATATTCACCGGCAAGGCCATCAGCGCAGCAGAGGCTGACAATGCCGGTTTGATCACGCGCATGGTCCCGCGTGAGGAATTGCGTGCCGAGACAATGGCGCTGGCAGCAGACATCGCCGCCATGTCGCCGCTGGCACTCAGGAATGCCAAGGATTTTATGTATCGCATGGAAGATGCCGATTTTGCTGATGTGCCGGAGGCGGCGCTGGAGGTGGTGTCTTTGGCTTTCGATACTGAAGACAGCAAGGAAGCCAGACGTGCTTTCAATGAAAAGCGCAAACCGGTCTGGACCGGGCGCTAGGTAATTGAACGTCGGGCTTAACCCTTTGGCGGAAAGGTGACAGCTTCGATCTTGTTGCCATCGGGATCGCGGATAAAGGCACCAAAATATGTTGTCATGGCAGCTTCGCGTTCTCCCGGTTCACCAGCACTTTGCCCGCCATTCGCCAGGGCTAGTTCATGAAACGCCTCAACCGCCTGTTTCGAGGGCGCACGTAGACAAAAATGAAATCCGGTATCTTCGGCAGCGCTAGACATCCCTGGGCGCAGATTGAGCCAGAATTCCGGGTATTTTTTCCCGAAACCGATTGTGCGCTCGCGTTCCGCTAATCGTGTTAAACCCAGAGGCTCAAACACCTTGTCGTAAAAACCGGCGCTAACCTCAAGGTCGGCTACCGGAACTGAAACATGGTCCAGCATTCAATCAACTCCCTGGTTCGCAATAAAATATTTCCCTGAGGGAAAGTGACTTTCGAGATAAGACCAATTCTAATGCAAGGCCTATGATCGCTGACAGCTAATTTTCAGTTCCCGACAAATGATGGATAAAAGCAACAATATGTTTGTACCCGTTCACAAGGTTTCGACGCTAGAAGATGTTCGTGCAATAGAGGCAGAACCTCTGGAAGATCGTATGCCCTACCAGAATATCTATGAGGCCCTGGCGGCGGCGGCAGACGCGGAACCTGACTTTCCGGCGCTGACTTATATTTCTGATATGGACCCGGCCACCACACCTGTCACCTGGAGCCGCCGGGATTTTATGAACAGGGTCACCCAGGCTGCAAATCTGTTTCATGATCTGGGACTGGCGTCGACCGACGTCGTCGCCTTTTTACTCCCGACACTTTGTGAAACCCATGTTGTCTTGTGGGGGGCGGAAACTGCAGCTGTCGCGGCGCCGATTAATTATCTGCTGACGGCGGATACAATCGCCGACTTATTGATTGCGTCGAAAGCCAAAATCCTGATCGCCCTCGGCCCACACCCGGATTTTGATATCTGGGACCGGGCGCAAGAAGCGATGGCCCTGGCCCCTGCGGTCCAACAACTTTATCAGGTGTGTGCGGACGGACTTGAACCAGCCGATGGTCGACCAGACTTTATGGCAGAAATTGCCTCACAGCCCACGGATCGTTTGTTGGCAAACCGGCATTTTGATAAATCGGATATCGCAGCCCTGTTTCATACGGGCGGTACTACTGGCGTTCCCAAACTTGCCCAACATGACCATCAGGGGCAGTTGTTCTCGGCCTGGGGTGCCGTACAGATGAACGCTGTCAGTTCTGAAAACATCATGCCGGGCGTCTTTCCGTTGTTTCATGTGGCAGGCGCTTTGGTAAACGGGCTGGCCGTCTTGTGTGGCGGGGCTCACATTATCATTCCGACGGCGACAGGTGCTCGTAATCCGGACTTTATTCCAGGTTTCTGGAAGATGGTTGAACGCTTCAAAATGACAAGTTTTTCCGGGGTGCCAACGATCCTGACAGCCTTGACCGGACGACCCGTAGACGCGGATATCTCTTCGCTCACCTATGCGCGCACAGGTGCTGCCCCGATGGCGGCGGAGACAGCAAAAGCGTTCGAGGCCCTGACAGGTTTGAAAATTCACGAAAGCCTTGGCATGACGGAAACTTGTGGCCTGATATCCATGAGCCCACGGTTTGCCGAGCGCGTTCCGGGGACGGCGGGGTTTACCTTACCCTATGCCCGAACCATGATCCGCGAATTCCATGGTGAGGACGATCCTCTGGGAGAGGAATGCGCCGTCGGTGAAAATGGCATGGTCATGTACCGCGGTCCAAACGTGTTTCCCGGTTACACCGACCCGGCACGCAATGAAGGCGTTTTGTTTGATGATGGCTGGCTGGCAACCGGGGATCTCGGCAACATCAATGCCAACGGCATCCTCCGGCTTACAGGACGGGCCAAGGATGTCATAATTCGGGGTGGGCACAATATTGATCCGGGCATTATCGAAGTTGTTGTCGAGAAACATCCGGCAGTTCGCAGCAGCGTTGCCGTTGGCCAGCCGGATGCTTATGCGGGCGAGGTTCCGGTTCTGTTTGTCGTCCTGAAAGAGGGGGCCTCGGCGAACGAAGATGAACTGGCTGACTTTGTCAGGGCCAACATCGATGAACCCCCGGCCCGGCCTCGTTGGGTCAGGATCGTACCGGCGCTGCCCGTAACCGGCGTGGGCAAGATTTATAAGCCTGAACTCAGAGCCCGGGCTTCTGAAATTGCCTGCACTGAAGCCCTTGCCGGGATGGTGGCAGACGGACTTCAGATGGATATTTCAGCCGAGGCGACGAAGGCTTCGGGGATGGTGGTTACCGTCAACGTCGCAGAAGTTCCGCCGGAAAATCAGGCTGATCTGGCGCAACGTATTCAGGCGTGTCTTGGCAATTTTTCCCTGACAATCAAGGTTGAATTCGCATGAAGATTGCGCGACTGGATCATCTTGTCTTGACCGTCGCGTCCATTGAGGCAACCTGTGATTTTTATAGCCGCATATTGGGCATGGAAGTCGTCACTTTCAAGCAAGGCCGCAAGGCACTGACTTTTGGCAGTCAGAAAATTAATCTGCATCAGGCAGGCGCAGAATTTCAGCCACACGCGGAAAAACCAACGACTGGCAGTGCAGATATCTGCCTGATTGCGGGCGTTTCTCTGGACGACGTGGTCGACCATTTTGCGGGGCATAAAATCGGAATCGAAGAGGGACCGGTTGAACGCACCGGCGCGACCGGATTGATCCGCTCCGTCTATGTTCGCGATCCGGACAGAAACCTGCTTGAGATAAGTGAGTATGTAGAAACTTCCGGAGCCTGATCCAGTAATGCAGCTGAGCAATGCCGAAAAAGAGCAACGTGAGCGTTTTGCCGGTTTTTACCAGCGAAACCAGTTGCCTGTCATGCAGCGGATCGAACGATCCGTTTGTGGCTGTGATTTCGGTGGCACGAGCTGGACAACCCAAGAGGAAGCCGATGCTGTTCTTGGCGCACTTGAACTGAAACCGCATCAAAAATTGTTGGACCTTGGTGCTGGATCAGGCTGGCCCGGGTTGTACCTGGCAGCTCAGTCAGGTTGCGATCTGACCCTGGTTGATTTGCCGCCACAAGGTCTCGCCATCGCTGCGCAACGAGCCGCACAGGAAAAACTGACGGGTGCGGTCGGGGTTCTGGTTGCCGATGCCAGGGTTTTGCCCTTTGGCAACAGTGCTTTTGATGCCATTACGCATTCTGATTTGCTGTGCTGTTTACCCGGCGAGGCTGCTGTTCTGGCCGAATGTCGGCGGCTTTTAAGGAACGGGGGGCGCATGATTTTTTCTGTCATCTCGGTTTCTGCCGGCCTGAATGAGCTTGAAGAGGCACGGGCCAGGGAAATCGGACCACTTTTTATTGCTTCCGAAGCAAGCTATCCGCAAATGTTGCGGGATACGGACTGGAAATTGAACCATGTTACTGATTTGACCGAACAATTTTCTGATAGCGCCCGCAGATTTCTGAAATATGATCAGGAAAACAAGGATGAATTTATTAAACTTCTGGGTGAAGAAGTCTGGCAGTGGCGGCAAAACAAGAATGCTGGTCTTGTTGAGGCCATCGGGGAGGGCTTGATTCGAAGGGAACTGTTTGACGCCAGTCCACAATGAATCGGATAATGATGCCAGATACCGGCATAAATCCACGTTTTTTGGAGGGATGCTGGTTGCAACGCAGCAAGGGGTATGGTAGTTAAGCCCCGCGCTGGAGACGATGTTGTCTTTTTTCAATTTCGCCCCAAAATTTATTATGGACTTTCAACAAGTTAACGAATCCGTTGACAATCAACTCGCTGAATTTCCCAACTTGCGGAGCACCTCATAAGTGGTCGCTGAAACAATGATCGTTTCCGGGCTGTCCGGCCGCTACGCCGTCGCCCTTTTCGAACTCGCCAAGGACGGGGGAAACCTCGATTCCGTTGCTGCTGACCTTCAGGATCTCAAATCCCTGATGGCTGAAAGCGCTGACCTTGTTCGCCTCATTCGCTCACCTGTCCTGACCCGTGAAGATCAGGCCAAGGCGATGGATGCGGTGATGGATAAAGCCGGTTTCGGTGATGTCACCCGCAAATTTGTGGGTCTGGTATCGACAAACCGCAGGCTTTTCTCCCTTGGTGATATGATTGATGCCTTTGCCGCGCTGCTGGCGCAGCACAAAGGTGAAATTTCTGCTGATGTGACATCAGCCCAACCGCTTGATGATAGCCAGATGGCTGAAATCAAGGCGTCATTGGCTAAAGCCATGGGTCAGGATGTCAATGTCAGTGCAAGTGTGGATGAAAGCCTGATCGGCGGTCTCGTCGTCAAGGTTGGTTCCCGCATGATCGACAATTCTATTCGTACAAAACTTCAGAACTTACAACTCGCGATGAAAGGGGTTGGATGATGGACATCCGCGCCGCTGAGATATCTTCGATTCTCAAGGATCAGATTGCTAACTTTGGCACCGAAGCCGAAGTATCAGAAGTCGGTCAGGTGCTGTCAGTTGGTGACGGTATTGCCCGCGTTTACGGTCTGGACCAGGTCCAGGCTGGTGAAATGGTTGAATTCCCCGGTGGTATCCGTGGCATGGCCCTGAACCTCGAGACTGACAACGTCGGTATCGTGATTTTCGGTGATGACCGCACCATTAAAGAGGGTGACACCGTTAAACGGACAAACTCCATCGTGGACACCAACGTTGGCATGGGCCTGCTGGGTCGCGTCGTTGACGCGCTGGGCAACCCCATCGACGGCAAGGGCCCGATCGAAAGCACCGAACGCTCTCGTATGGAAGTCAAGGCGCCTGGTATTATCGCCCGTAAATCGGTGGATGAGCCCATGCAGACCGGCCTTAAGGCGCTGGACAGCCTGGTGCCGATTGGACGTGGTCAGCGCGAATTGATCATTGGTGATCGTCAGACCGGTAAAACGTCTGTTGCCATCGACGCCATCATCAACCAAAAATCCATTAACGATGGCGACGACGACAGCAAAAAGCTGTTCTGCGTTTATGTCGCTATTGGCCAGAAGCGCTCCACTGTTGCCCAGGTTGTTAAAACCCTGGAAGACGCCGGTGCCATGGAATACACAATCGTTGTGGCTTCCACCGCTTCCGAGCCTGCCCCACTGCAGTACATGGCCCCTTATACCGGTGCTGCCATGGCTGAATATTTCCGCGATAACGGCAAGCATGCCTTGATCGTTTATGATGATTTGACCAAACAAGCCGTGGCTTATCGTCAGATGTCCCTGTTGCTTCGCCGCCCACCTGGACGTGAAGCTTTCCCTGGTGACGTTTTCTACATTCACTCACGTCTGCTAGAGCGTGCGGCCAAGGTTAACGACGAACTTGGTGGCGGTTCCATGACGGCTTTGCCGGTTATTGAAACACAGGCTTCTGACGTGTCTGCCTACATTCCGACCAACGTGATTTCGATCACTGACGGTCAGATCTTCCTGGAAACTGAACTGTTCTATCAAGGTATTCGTCCGGCCATTAACGTTGGTCTGTCGGTGTCTCGTGTGGGTTCGGCAGCGCAGATCAAGGCCATGAAGCAGGTCTCCGGCTCCATTAAACTGGAACTGGCCCAGTATCGTGAAATGGCTGCCTTTGCGCAGTTCGGCTCTGATCTGGACGAAAGCACCCAGCGCCTTCTGGCCCGTGGTGAGCGTTTGACTGAACTTCTCAAACAGGGCGTGAACTCGCCACTGGCTGTGGAACAACAGGTGGTTTCCATCTTCTCAGGTGTGAACGGTTATCTGGACGGCATTTCAGCCAGGGACGTTGTTCGCTTCGAGCAAGCTTTCCTGAGTGAAATGAACGCCAATAACGCTGACGTTCTGGCCACCATTCGTGAGGAAAAAGCGCTTTCGGACGAAACGACCGCAAAGCTCAAATCTATCCTCGATGACTTCGTCAAGAAGTTTGCGTAACAACGGACAAAGGTAAGGTTGGCCAATGGCAAGCCTCAAAGATCTTAAAAACAGGATCTCCTCCGTCCGGTCGACGCAGAAGATCACCAAGGCCATGCAAATGGTTGCCGCATCCAAACTCCGCCGGGCTCAAGAGCAGGCAGAGGCCGCACGCCCATATTCTGAGCGTATGGAACGTATGATGGGGTCCCTGACCGCCAATCTGATGTCGGCGGATGATGCGCCGAAACTGATGGCTGGTACCGGTAAGGACGACGTTCATCTGCTGATCGTCGCAACGTCTGAGCGTGGTTTGTGTGGCGGATTTAACTCCTCCATCGTCCGCGCCGCCAGAGCCAAAATTCAGATTCTGCTTGGCGAAGGCAAAACGGTGAAAGTCATGAGCGTTGGTAAAAAAGGCACCGACGCCCTGAAGCGTAACTACAGCCAATACTTTGTCGACAGTGTCGATATGAGTGGCATCAAAAAATTGACCTTCGCAGATGCCCATCCGGTATCTGACAGCATCAATGCGATGTTTGAGGCTGGCGACTTTGATGTTTGCACGATCTTCTACAACAAGTTTGTGACTGTTATGGAACAGGTTGTAACGGAACAGCAGCTGGTGCCGCTTCCCATGGAAAAGCCAGACGATGCGGTTTCGGCTGAGGATTCCAATCTGGCTTATGAATTTGAGCCGGAAGAAGACGAAATTCTGGCTGAATTACTGCCACGTAATATGGCCGTACAGATTTATCGGGCTTTGCTCGAAAATGCTGCCAGCGAGCAAGGTGCCCGCATGTCGGCCATGGACAACGCCACACGTAACGCCGGTGATATGATCGACAAGCTGAACATCGTGTACAACCGTACGCGTCAGGCCAAGATCACCAGCGAACTTATTGAAATCATTTCCGGTGCTGAAGCCGTTTAGGCTGCGCGCCGGGCAACACCGTTTACTCACGGGAGTTTAGAACATGAGTGAGAGCACACAAAGCGTAGGCAAGGTTAGCCAGGTCATTGGCGCCGTTGTTGACGTTCAATTCAGTGAAGGGCAACTGCCTGCCATTCTGAATGCACTTGAAACCGACAATGGCGGCAACCGTCTGGTTCTGGAAGTTTCCCAGCACCTGGGCGAAAGCACCGTTCGGACCATCGCCATGGACGCCACCGAAGGTTTGGTGCGCGGTCAGGAAGTAACTGATACGGGCAGCGCCATTGAGATGCCTGTGGGACCTGGAGTTCTGGGCCGTATCATGAACGTTATCGGCGAGCCGATTGACGAGCGTGGCCCGCTGGAGACATCGAAAACCCTGCCAATTCACCGCTCCGCCCCTGACTTTGTTGACCAGTCAACAGAATCAGAAATTCTGACAACAGGTATTAAGGTTGTTGACCTGCTGGCGCCATACGCCAAGGGCGGCAAGGTTGGCCTGTTCGGCGGTGCCGGTGTGGGCAAGACCGTGCTTATTCAGGAATTGATCAACAACATCGCCAAGGGCCACGGTGGTTATTCCGTGTTCGCTGGTGTGGGCGAGCGTACCCGTGAAGGTAACGATCTCTACCACGAAATGATTGATTCCGGCATTGTTGACCTTGAAGGTGACAACTCCAAAGTGGCTCTGGTGTTTGGCCAGATGAACGAGCCTCCCGGTGCGCGTGCCCGTGTTGCTTTGTCTGCCTTGACCCAGGCTGAATATTTCCGCGACGAAGAAGGCCAGGACGTGTTGTTGTTTGTCGATAACATTTTCCGCTTCACCCAGGCCGGTTCGGAAGTCTCCGCGCTGCTGGGTCGTATTCCTTCCGCTGTGGGTTACCAGCCAACTCTGGCCACCGATATGGGTGGTTTGCAGGAACGTATTACATCGACGAACAAAGGTTCGATCACATCAGTGCAGGCCATTTACGTGCCGGCCGATGATTTGACCGATCCGGCCCCGGCCACATCCTTTGCTCACCTGGATGCCACCACCGTGTTGAATCGCCAGATCGCAGAACTGGGTATTTATCCGGCTGTGGATCCACTGGATTCTACATCACGCATGTTGGACCCACGGATTGTTGGTGAAGAGCATTACGACACCGCAACTGAAGTTCAGCGCGTGTTGCAGGCCTACAAATCCTTGCAGGATATCATCGCCATTCTGGGAATGGACGAATTGTCAGAAGAAGACAAACTGACCGTTGCCCGCGCCCGTAAAATTCAGCGTTTCCTCAGCCAGCCTTTCCATGTGGCTGAAATCTTCACCGGCTCACCTGGTGTGCTGGTGGCGGTTGAAGACACAATTCGTGGCTTTAAGGAAATCCTTGAAGGCAAACATGATGATCTGCCTGAAGGTGCTTTTTACATGATCGGCACCATCGAAGACGCCATCGAAAAAGCCAAACGCATGGCTGCTGAAGCTGCGTAAAGCGGTTTGGTAAAAGGGATAAAGTGATGTCTGACAAAGTCTCCTTCGAGCTTGTCTCACCAGAAAAACTTCTGTTGTCCGAGGACTGCGAAATGGTCGTGGTCCCCGGCACGGAAGGTGATTTTGGTGTGCTCGCCGGACACGCGCCGATGATTTCATCGATCCGCCCCGGCGTGATCGAAGTGCACGAAGGCAGCAACGTAACCCACCGTTTGTTCGTCTCAGGCGGCTTGGCCGAGGTTACCAACGAACGCCTGACCGTGCTGGCAGAAGAAGCCTTGCCCGTCGAAGATTTTGATGCCGCCGATCTCGATCAGCGCATCAAGGATGCTGGTGAAGACCTGGAAGACGCCAAAACAGACGAAGGCCGCCATAAAGCAGAAGCCACTATCGCCCTGCTGACCGAAATGCGTGCCGCTATCTAAGATTTCTATCTGATATTAACTGAACAAATTCAGTACTTTAAACCCGGCCTTGGTGCCGGGTTTTTTGTGTCCGCATGCTGGACAATGGGCTTTCCTGTTTGTGCGATGCCCAGGAAAAATGGTGCCTGGCACAAGCGCCTTCGCGAAGCTGCCTAGCTCCACTTTTCCGGCCGGAATTAACATGCCTTAACCCGCAAAACGACCGACTTCACAAACGTAAACCCTAAAAATTGGAGCCAGGCGCGAGACGAGCCAGGCACAATTTTTCCTGGGGCGAGCACACAATCAAACCGACAGAACAGAGTTGTTTCAGCAGACGCAGATTCAGAAAGCTGCAAAAAATATACGCGAAAAACGAAAAAATACTTGCAATTATGTATAAAACATATATATCTTGAGTGGTAAGGTGAAAGTATTTTTCACCTCGGAAAAAAACAACCCTGGTCCCTGCATAGCATTAACATGGAACTCATATCGCAAAAAACACCGCTTCTGCCCCATGACTGGAGCATCGGGCGGGCTATCGGCTGGTTCACCAAACTCGGCATTTTCGTGCTCGTCCCTGGCCTGCACCAGATCGCCTGCAAGCGGCGCATCCTCGGCGGGCTGTTGATGGTGATGTATTTCGTCGCAGAATTTGCCGTCGAAAACCGTCCATTAAACCTGGATCCAATTGTTCTATTTGGCCCTCCGGACCTCAGCAACTATGATTTTAGCAATTTTAACATCAAGGATTTCGACAAAGAAAACGAGAAATTTGAATTGATTCTCAATTACTACGTTATGGATCGAATTTTGGCCTGGGTACCGCTCTATTTCAGTTGGTTTCTATTGGTGATTGATGTGCGGAAAATTGAACGCCGCAGAATGACGTTGAACTGGTTTTTGGTATTTGCATGCCTGACAGGTGCCTGGTTCTGGCCCGAGAGACATCGCTTCTTTTCAAATTTCTTTGTCGTTCAAACAAACATTGGTTGTCCGGAAATCTGCAAAAATGACATTGTTGCTTGGCATTACCTCGAGCCCGACCATGAAACTGCAATTTCAGGTCAATTGGTTGCCATTGGCTCTTTCGTTAACAGACCTTTTATGGCGAGGGTTTTGCCGGGAACTCCACAACAACTCTGCGACGGAGAATTACCTGAGGCCAGTATACGTCCTGGCGAATTGAATGATTGCAAATACAGTTGGATGGGCGGGGGTAAATACCGAATAGATACCGGCCCTGACTCGATTCATCAATCCGGCAAAAGGCAGCATGTCTATTGGACGCATCCATTATTTTCTATGCATACAAGTTTCAGCAAAATTGGGAACACCCACAAATATTTCATCCTGAATGACAGCGTGACGGATGCGGTCGGGCATACCTTGTTCGAAATCTACAACTGGACCTTTTTTGATCCATTCAACTTTATTGAATGACTGCAACGCCGAGCAAGCTTTCAATTTCAACCCGTAACAAACGGTTTCGCCAACCTACGTCCTGGCGATCCAAACAGGAACAATTAGCAAATGACAATAGCACCCCCAGAAACGCCAAAGCCATCAATGACCAAGAAAGAGCAACTTGTCGCAGCGAGGAATCTTTTTGGTTGGGCAACAGCGAGCATAGATGAGCTCAATCAAAAATATTCAGATATGAGAAAAGAGCTTGGTGATTTAAAAATTCGAATTGGGAAAGCAACGTCAACTGCTGAACTGACGGAAATACAAACGGATTTTAATGCTCTTAAACCCGAATACGACCAAGTGAAAAAATGGCGAAACTTTGCAAAGTATATTTTGAGAGACTACCCCGCGGTAATTGACAGGCTTGAGGGTGAAGTTCTTGATGACGGGCCGCATGAACAAGATCAAAACCAGAAGCAAAGCTTCGAAAACTTGATTGAGGCTCCGTCCCAAACTACCGGGCCTGCCGTTCCTGACGTAGGTGATGCCAAATTTAGTCTGGCAAATAATGGATTAATCCAACAGGAACGACCGCTGGGGAAATTGCCAGGGATTGGCTCTATCGAAAACAGGTTCAATAATATTGCAGCAGTCGAACCGGTTGCCGTGGCGCCAGTGCAGGCAGTCGTAAGCCCTTTGCAGTCTGGCAGCCTGAATGCGCAGGGATTACCGCCGCTGGTTCGTCTCGATGGGCAGCCCTTGAAGCCAGAGGAAAATATGTATCCGGCCATGGCCTATCGTGAAAATGAACATCAGGCTTGGCCGCAGGAGGCGATTGATCTGGCGACCAAAAAATATCCTGACCTGCCAAAGCAGATTGAGGCGAGCCGCACGTTGGTGCCGGACCATCCAGACGATCTGCTGGACCCGGACTATTTTCCCCTGCCGGAAAATCCCACATTGAAGGATCAGTTGTATCATGGCATCTGGAAGGAAAAGAAACAGGGCATCCTGTAAGGCATTAACATACCACCCCAGCTTTGCCCCTTGAGCCCGGCTCCCTGATTTTGGCTGTGATGCACGACTGCCCGGCATAAATATTGTCACCCTCCGGGAAGTTGCGGCGACATTAGTCTTTGGCCGAAATTGCCAACTTGCGGTATGAATTCGCCATCGAAAATTCCGTCACCCCGTACTTGATACGGGGTCCATGCTTCGAATATTTCGGACATCATTTGATCTCTTCGCGCCGAGCCCTGTCCAGACGCGTAGATGCCGGATCGGGTCCGGCATGACGGAGTGTACGGGTGTTAAATTTGTCATTATCTGCTGCCCCTGAGTTCGCAGTGTATGCGAATTGAATCAAAACGAACGCAAGTGGCTGCGGCACCTGGTCACAGTTCCATTCTGCCACCGGGCTGCCTAGATTAAAGGGGTCGCAATCGGGGGCTTCCATGACAGATCAGCCAGCTAGTCCGCCTAAGCTTAAACGCTCTCTGACGTTATTGCCGCTGACGCTGTATGGGCTCGGCACCACAATAGGGGCGGGGATTTATGCGCTGATCGGTGAAATGGCGTTGGTCGCCGGATATCAGATGCCGGTCTCCTTTTTGATTGCGGCGGCGCTGGCGACCCTGACCGGTTTCTCCTTTGTCGAACTTTCGTCCCGCTATCCCAAGGCTGCCGGAGAAGCGGTTTATGTCCAGCAGGGGTTTGACCGGCGCTGGCTCACCATCGTTGTGGGGCTTCTTGCTGTCAGCGCTGGAACCGTTTCGGCAGCCAGTATCGTTAACGGTTTTGTCGGTTATTTACAAAGCTTTACCGACATACATCGCACGATCATCATCGTTGCCCTGATGTTGGGGATGACCGTCGTGGCCGCGTGGGGCATTGGCTCCTCCGTTGCCGCCGCTGCCATACTCACAGTTATCGAAATCGGCGGCTTGGCAATTGTGATCGCGGCCGGGGGCGAACATCTTGCTGATTTGCCAGCGCGCATCAATGAATTTGTCCCGACGTTCGATGCAGGAATGTGGGCCGGGATTTTTGCCGGATCGTTCCTCGCGTTCTATGCCTTCATTGGCTTTGAAGACATCGTCAATATGGCCGAGGAAACCAAAGACCCAACCCGGGTCGTACCTTGGGCGATCATCCTGACTCTGGCAGTGACGGCTGTTCTTTATGTTCTGGTCTCCGTCGTGGCCTTGTTATCCGTCCCCTTGTCGGAACTGGCAGGCAGTGCCGCTCCCTTGAAGCTGGTTTACGCAAGAGCCACGGGATCAAGTGGGGCCCTGATCGGCGTTATCGGCATATTGGCCATGGTCAATGGTGCGCTGATCCAGTTGATCAAGGGGGCACGGGTATTGTACGGCCTCTCCAGACAGGGTGTTTTGCCCGCCTGGTTCGGCCAGGTCAACGCTCGTACAAGCACACCCCTGAACGCGACTTTGCTCGTCGGGGCTGCGATTTTTATTCTCGCATTGTGGTTTCGTCTGGGCGGACTCGCTCAGGCTACATCATTGATTACACTAGGGGTTTTTTCACTTGTGAACCTGGCATTGGTTCGGGTGAAACTGCGTGATGACCCGGTTGATCACACGGCAATATTCAATATTCCGATCTGGATTCCCTTGGGGGGTTTCGCTGTTAGCGCCGGATTTTTGCTCACCAAACTTGTGCAGTTGGCGTCTGGCTGATTAGCCTGATTTCGCGGAGCCGGGCTTTTTCAGTGACTCGGGTGATGGCGGGTCACCAGGTTCTGAGTTGCCAGGTTCTGTGCTGCCAAAGATCGAAACAATCACTGATGTTATCATGTTGGAAACGGATTTTAAGAAAGACTTTTCTTCTGCTTGCAGCAACTTTGCGATTTCTTCTTTTGACCGCGGTGTGATGGTTATTTTGGTTTTGCCGTCCTTCGAAACCGTCGTGACAGTGCCCGGAACTTTCGCGTCTTTTTGTGGCTTTTGAACGGCATTTTGTGGAGCATCAGCGGACTTCTGCGTTGCTTTTGACGGCGGTTTCGCACCCTTCGGGGCCAGCGTTACGGCCAGTGTAGCGTCCAGGGCTTCACCCAGTTTACTGATCTGGGTACCCGCCTGTTCAATCTTTTGTTCAGCCAACATGGTCGCTTGGTCGACCAGGCTGATAATCTCTGGTTCAACGACCTTGATGCGATCGGCCCAATCCAGCGAGCGGGCCTGGGCGACGGCAATTTCAGCGGACGTCATGGTCGCACCCAGCGTGTCCCGATACTGGATTGCCACGGTGCGCGCGTCGCCCATCAAACTTGAGGCAGCGAGATTGTACCAGGCGTAAGCCATGGTTTTGTTAATAGCAAGGCTGAGACCCTTGGCATAAATATGACCCAACTCAATTTGCGCCGGACCGTAACCAACGTCTGCAGCTTGTCTGAACCAGGTTCTTGCCGTGCCATTACTGGCCATAACACCGGAGCCGGTCAGATAAAGTTTGCCAAGCTCGGTGGCTGCCCAGGCATTTCCCTTTTTGGCAGGCTTTTTCAGATGTTGATAGGCGCGGGAATAGTTGGCCGGCACGCCGAGGCCTTCCAGATACATGCGTGCCAGAATCAGGCTCGCCCTGGTGGGTCGCTTTTTCTTTTTCAGGTAAGGCTTCAGCTCTTTTAACGCCGTTGTGAAATCACGCGCCTGAAAAGCCGCCTCCGCTTCCTTGAGCTTTGCCTGCACGGGTCCGGCAACTGACAGGCAAAGCCCCAGCGTAAATGCTGATAATATCAATCGCTTTGTGTTCATTTTATTCCCGTTACCAGACGCAGGGTTTGTGAAATCATATCGTGAAACGTAGATTGGCGCAAAACGATCTTCATTTAGTTAACAGGGGCAGCCAGGCCACCCCGGTCAAGCCTGTCTTAATTCGGTCAATAAAGGGCGAAATTCATCCAGGATACGGGCATAGAGATCACTTTTGAATTTCACGATAAGGTCTGGCAATTGCTCAGGCGTAGCCCAACGCCAAGCGCCAAATTCACGGTGATGCACGTCCAGATCGATATCCGCGTCGGTGCCCAGAAATTCGATCAAGAACCACATCTGGGTCTGGCCACGATAACGACCACCCCATAATCGAGGGATTATGTCGACCGGCAGGTCATAGGGAATCCAGTTTGCACTTTGCCCTACGATTCGGGCCTTGTCGGCAGGCACACCGGTTTCTTCATACAACTCTCGCAGGGCTGCATCTATGGGCTCTTCGCCATCGTCAATACCGCCTTGTGGCATTTGCCAGGCATCCGAGGGCATATCAACCCGACTGCCGACGAACACCATGCCGTCTTTGTTCACCAGCATGATCCCGGCGCAGGGACGATAGGGCAGCTGTTCAATATCAATGGTCATAAAACTCGCCTGCCTTAACAAAAGGTTTAACGAAGGGTTTAACGAATGGTTTGCAGGTTGGCGACAGCCGACAAAGGGACCAGAACAATGTTCTTCTTTTCGATGTCGGCCATCCAGGCCTTCAGGCGTTCCAGGGTCACCGGATAAGGAAAGCCGATACCGACCGATGCGCCCGTAGATTTTGCAATGCGTTCCAGCTCAAACAGGCGGGCATCAATGCTGACGCGCGAGGCCTCACGATCAATGAAGCGTGTATTGTAGGCCCGTGGCATCTTGATTTCCTTGGCCAGGCGCGCGCCAACACTTTTGCGACTGGCCTTGCTGTCGAGATACATCAAGCCGCGCTTTTTCAGATATTGCAAAATTGGCATCATGGCTTCTTCATTGGCCGTGAACTTTTCGCCAAGGAAATTGGTCACGCCCACATAACCGGGGAAGCGACTCAGAAGCCAGTTCAGGTTCTTTATATTGTCATCCGGTCCCTTGGATGTCAGCAGAGTATGGGGACCGGGATCATTGTTGGGATAGTCCTTGGGCTCCATGGGAACCTCCAGAATGACCTCGTGGCCGGCGGCGCGAGCCTCGAGAATCCATTCGCCAAGGTTTTTGGCATAGGGCGCAAAGGACAACGTCACCGCACCGGGCATCTGCTGAATAGCAGCCTGGGTCTGGGTTTTGCTTAAGCCCAGGCCGGCTATAATCAGGGCAACCCTGCCAGACTTCTTTTCCTTGTCTGCTGGAACGAAAGGGCGGGCATAAACCTGCCAGGCTTGGCGTCCGTCCGGTGCGATGACCGGCAGGGGGCCGTCTGGTGTTGTCTTGATCATTGCCGGGTCAATCGCGGCGACAACTACCTCACCAGGCTTGGCGCTGCCCGGTTTTTCAGCGTCTTTGTCCGCCGACGTGCCATCCGTCTTGCCTGTCGGGGTATCTTTTTCGCCAGCTTTTTTGCTGCCTGGCTTTTTGTCGCCTGGTGTTTGAGGTGTCGTGGCGGCGGTCTTTTTTGACTCAGGCTTTTTCTCAACCTTTTTGGCCGGTTTTTTCCCTTGGGGGTTCTCGGGGGTGCTTTCTGGGGTTTTTATCGGGGGCTTTGCTTTTGCCTTTTCTTTTCCTGTGCCCTTTCCCTTTGGCGGGGCCTGCAGGCCAGCCAGAGAGGTCACGACTTCGACTTTTTCACTGCCCTTGTCGTGGGCATCTTCGTCAAAACTAAGGGATAACCAAGTCACTAACGTGATGAGTGCGATCAGAAAAACACTGCCGCTGGCAACCAGGGCGATCATGCCGCGCGGCAGGCCAGACATTTTTTCCTTCAGGCTATCAAGGGCCCCGCCACCGCTACCCCGCGGTTCGTAATCACCCAGGTCCGGCATATCGTCGTAATCTTCGTCGTCGTCATCATCTCCCAGCATAGGGATATCGAAGTCGTCGTCGTCGTCATCTTCTGGCCCGTCTTCGTATTCATCGTCGTCGTCATCGGCGAAGGGGTCATCGCTGCCTGGTGTTTGTGCGTCGGCATCGTCATCGGCGAAGGGGTCATCGCTGCCTGGTGTTTGTGCGTCGGCATCGTCATCAGCGAACGGATCATCGCTGCCCGGCGCTTGTGCGCCAGCATCATCATCGTCGTCTTCATCCGTATCAAGCTCGTCTTCGTCGAACTCGTCTTTGTCGTCATCCGCCATCAGGCTTCAATTCCCGAAAGAGGTTGCCAGTTTGCATTCAATTGGCCCCTTGGCAAACTCTTGCCATATACGCTGGTATCTGCGGGGGTCACCGTTATTCAGCTGCCGGGTTTTGGTACAAAGATATACCCTGCAACAGATCGACCGCGCGGGATAACTGATAATCCTGCGGCTTTTCTTCCTTTTTCGCGGCATCGCCTGCAGCGGGTTTGGTGCCGTCTGCGGGTTTGTCTTTTGACGCATCAGCCGGTTTGTCGGTCTTTTTGCCATTGCCATTGTGGATAGCATTGCGCAATGAAGCTTCGCTGCGACGGGGGCTGGCTTCCAGTAATTCTACCTTGGCCTGGGGCACCAAAATATCCGGCGTGATCCCCAGCTTCTGGATTGATCTGCCCGATGGCGTGTAATAAAGCGATGTGGTCAGACGCATGGCCGTACCGGCAGACAAAGGCATGATGGTCTGCACTGATCCTTTGCCAAAGGATTTGGTGCCCATGATGATGGCACGTTTGTGGTCCTGCAGGGCACCGGCAACAATTTCCGAGGCCGAGGCAGAGCCGCCATCGATCAGGACGACAACCGGTTTGCCGCTGGACAAATCACCGTCACGGGCAGTAAACCGCTGCACGTTTTTATTATCCTTGCCACGGGTGGAAACTATTTCACCCCGATCAAGGAAGGCATCCGAAACCAGCACTGCCTGGTCCAGTAGTCCACCCGGATTCCGTCGTAAATCCAGTACAACGCCCGTCATCTTGTCGCCCAGTTCTTCGCTCAGCTTGATCAGGGCTTTTTTCAGGCCTTTTTCAGTCTGCTCGGAAAAGCTGGTGATGCGAATATAGGCGGCATTGCCTTCGGTGCGATATTTCACGCTTTGGACCTTGATGATGGCGCGCGTGATGGAAATCTCCAGCGCCTTTTCTTCGCCGGTGCGGCGGATCGTCAGATCAATACTTGTATTGACCTTGCCGCGCATTTTTTCCACGGCTTGTGACAAGGTCAGCCCCAGCACAGCTTCGCCATCAATATGTGTGACCAGGTCACCAGCTTTTACCCCGGCCCGGAAAGCAGGGGTGTCGTCGATGGGCGAGATCACTTTGACGTAACCATTTTCCATGGTGACCTGAATACCCAACCCGCCAAACTGGCCGCGGGTCTGAACTTTCATGTCGGTGTAATTCTTTTTGTTCAAGAAACTGGAATGCGGATCCAGTGAGGTCAGCATACCGTTGATGGCAGCCTCGATCAGTTCCTGATCGGTTACCTCGCGCACGTAATCGGCCCGCACCCGCTCGAACACATCCCCAAACAGATTTAACTGGCGATAGGATTCGGAACTGTCCGCAGTGGCCTGGCCCGGCATGAAAACGTGTGCCGTGATCGGCAGGGTCAACAGGGCTATGGCACCCATGCCCGCTAAAATCTTGTTCCGCATTATCCGTCGACCTTCCTGTCACTTGGCGCCAACCACGTTAACGGGTTGATTGGCTCTCCCTGCCGCCGCAGCTCAAGATAAAGCTGTGGCAACCCACCATTATCTGCAACCTTCGCGGTGCCCTTGGCCACCCCGCGTCTGTTGCCCATTTGACCGACAGGTTCACCCGCCAGTAACCACTGGCCGACTTCTCCGTCAATCTGCGCCATTCCGGCGATAAGTGTATGATATCCCTCGCCATGTGCGATGATCAAGAGCCGCCCGTAGCTTCTGAAGGCTCCGGCAAAAACAACCCGGCCATCATGGGGGGCCACAACGGTTGCATTTGGCCGTGTCGCCACCTTGATTCCCTTTGATTTCAGACCGGTTTCCAGCTGTTCGCCAAAGCGCAAAACCACCGGACCCCGCGCTGGTAGCGGCAGACGGCCCATTTCAGCACTGAAAGGCGTGGCCCCGGGCGGCGGCGGTAAAACCTTAATGCCTGTGCGTTTACGCTCTTCTGCTTCCAGTTTGGCAATCAGGGCTTTTAAATCCTTGGCCTGGCTGGCGAGGCGTTTCAGGCGTCTTTTTTCACGGGCGCTGCTTTTCAGGGTCAATTGGCGTTGCCGGGCCGTGCGTTTCAGCAAACGGTCCAGGGCGGTACGTTCTTTGCTCAAACCCTGATTGGCCGAGGCCAGACGGACGCGTTTCTGACCGATTTCAATGCGTAACCGGCGCAAGGCATCCAGTTCCGAGGCAAGTTTTGCGGCTCGTGCTTCCAGCCTCGGCACCACAGCCGACAGCACCATGGACCCGCGCACCATATCAACCGGCGAGGCGGGGCTGACAATCAGCGCTTCCGGCGGGTGGCGCGACAGCCGCGCCAGGGTCCCCAGGGTATTGGCCAGGTGCCCCCGACGACGTGCCAGGATTTTTGTTTTGGCATTCTGTTCGGCTGCCAGCGCGGCCAGGCGGGTTTCAAAGTCGCTGACCATATCTTCATAACGCTGCACAGATGCTGCAGTGCCAATCAATGATTTGCGCATGGACTTCAGATCCTGGCCCAGCAGCTTGGCCTTGGTCTGCAAGGCCCGGCGCTGGTCCCGGTGTTTCTTCAACGCTTCTTCAACGGCCTGAAGTTTTTTTTCGGCTTTATTGTCGGCGGTGTATGCGGGCAGAGCAGGGTAGAGCAGTCCGGCCATAAACCCCGCAAGCAAACCCGCACGCAGCATTTGTCGCACCGTTTTGCTTGCGGGTTTTCTTGTGGGTTTGCTGGCCGACTTCTCAGGCACTGGCACGCGCATCCGCAGGTTTTTCTGATCTTGTCAGCACCTGCCCTGTCATGGCGTCCGGTGTTTCCAGTCCCATCAGGGCCAGCATGGTCGGGGCCACATCGGCGAGACGTCCGTTGGCCAGGCTGTTGACGCCATCCGGCGCGTTGACCAGCACTGCGGGCACTGCATCCATGGTGTGGGCCGTGTGGGGTTCTCCCGTCGTGGCATTGCGCATGCATTCAGCGTTACCATGATCAGCGGTGACAAACATGGTCCCGCCTGCACCAGTGATGGCAGCCTCAAGGCGTTCAAGGCAACCATCCAGGGTTTGTGCTGCCTTGATGGCGGCTGACAATATGCCTGTATGTCCGACCATGTCACCATTGGCATAATTCACCAGAATGAAATCAAACTTGCCGGCGCCGATGGCGTCGACCAGATTATCCGTAACTTCCACGGCTGACATTTCCGGTTGCAGGTCATAGGTGGCCACCTTGGGGGAGGGCACCAAAATACGCTCCTCGCCGTCGAACACCGTTTCTTCGCCGCCGTTAAAGAAGAAAGTCACGTGAGCATATTTTTCGGTCTCGGCAATACGCAGCTGTTTACCGCCTGCCTCAGACACCACTTCACCAATGGTGTCCGACAAGGTTTTGGGCGGATACATGGCGGCGATAAACTCGTTTAAAGCCTTTGAATATTCCACCAGACCAATGGCGCTGGCAAATTCCGGCACCACATCGCGCCGGAAGCCATCAAACGTGTCGTTCAGCAAGGCCGTCAGGATTTCCCGCGCCCGGTCAGCCCGGAAATTGGCCATCAACAGACCATCGCCATCCATCATACCGGAATAATCACCGATCACCCGTGGTTCGACAAATTCGTCCGTCTGATCTGCGGCATAAGCATTTTTAATGGCCGACAAGGCGTCTTCTTCATAAGCGCCAACTGCGCGGGTCATGGCGTCATAACCCTTGACCACACGCTCCCAGCGCTTGTCCCGGTCCATGGCAAAATAGCGCCCGGTCACGGTCGCAACAGTGACGCCTGGCAAGCTGGCAATTTCCGAGAGGAAGATTTCCATAAAACCGGCGGCACTTTTGGGCGGCGTGTCGCGGCCGTCCAGAAAGGCATGCACGCAAACCGGAATGCCGGCCGTCGATACTGCTGTGGCAAGTGCCACCATATGATCCTGATGGGAATGCACCCCGCCTGGTGACAACAACCCCAGCAGATGACAGGTCCCGCCGGTCTCCAGCAGGACAGAAATCTGGTCCTGCAAGGTGTCGTTGGTCAACATCGCACCCGACGCTACCTGGGCATCAATGCGCGGCAAGTCCTGTTTGACCACACGCCCGGCCCCCAGGTTCATATGCCCGACTTCCGAGTTTCCCATCTGCCCGTCCGGTAGCCCCACCTCATCGCCGGCCGTCTGCAAAAATGCACTGGGACAGGTCGCCATCATGCGGTCCCAGGTGGGTGTGTTGGCTTGCGCAATGGCATTGTCGGTCGGATCATCCCGATGGCCCCAGCCATCCAGAATACAAAGCACGGCAGGCCGCGTTTTAATTTGTTCACTCATGCGCCGGACATTAGCATATTTTGGCTTTGGGGTAATATTGCGCTGCGGGAAATTTGTGGGGGTGTTTTCACCGACCTCACGCCCAAGCAACTCCATCATGCCGAACTTGATCCGGCATCTACGCGGTTGGATCAAGCGGGGCGCTAATTCCAGTGAAAACTATTCCCGAGGGAAGTGACAAAAACCTGAAGCATGGACCCCGGATCAAGTCCGGGGTGACGGAGAGCGCTAGTCTTCGCGAGTTCCGCTGACGATGCGGTGTCGGCACCCCTGCCTCACCCCCAAACAACTCCGTCATGCCGGACTTGATCCGGCATCTACGCGGTTGGGTTATGGAGGACGTTGGTCCAGGTGAACACTATTCCCGAGGGAAGTGACAAAAACCTGAAGCGTGGACCCCGCATCAAGTGCGGGGTGACGGAGAGCGTTAGTTCTGGTGCGTTGCACCTACAACGTGGGGCGTGCGAAACCCCACCTCACATCCAGTCGTTATTGGTCACGGAGATATGGTCGGCGTCTTCCAGGGTGCGGCGTTCGAAGAAGAGAAAATCGTAGTAGCCGCAGCGACGCACACCAGGGAATTCTCGGCAGATGGTGGGGCGGCCTTCGTAGATGGTGCAGCCACGGCTTTCCTGATCCAGGAACATGCAGGCGGTGCCAAAATGTTCGTCTTCCTGGCGGCGCAGGATAATCTCACCGGGTTCGTGGCCGTCCTTGGTGAATTTTTTGGCGGCCTGTTTGTGCGTCAGGCCATGATGTTCGGCCAACAGGGCGATATCTTCTTGCGTGACGCAGATGCGCGGATAAGTGCAGCAGTAGCCTGGGCACTTGAGGCAGTTATAGGACTGGCGGGGCGGTTTCTTTTTGGGCTTGGTCATCTGGGTGATCCGTTTCAGGCGCGGTGATAGGGATGGCCGCGCAGGATGCTGTCGGCCCGGTAGATTTGTTCGGCCAGCATGACCCGCACCAGCATGTGGGGCCAGGTTTGTGGGCCAAGGGACAAGGTGAAGTTGGCTCGGTCGAGCAGGCTTTGGTCGTGACCATCGGCGCCGCCGATAACGAACAGGGCACTGCGCTGGCCATCGTCTTGCAGGGACTGGATTTTGACGGCCAGGGCTTCGCTGGAAAGTTGTTTGCCGCGGCCGTCCATGGCGATGACATAAGCATCGTCGGGGATCGCCTCCAGCAGCAATTGTGCTTCCCGGCGTTTCAGTTCATCGCCTTTCAAGGGGCGACGTTCCTCAACTTCTTTTAGGGTGATTTTGGGGTTCAGGCGAGTGGCGTAATCTTCAAAAAGTTCTCTCATCGCGCCTTTGCGGGCGCGACCGATTGCAACCAGACCAAACTGCATCTTGTTTCCTGAAGGCCTTAAGCCCTCAGCCTGCGACCGTTTCGGCAGGGGTAACAAAATTATCTGTCAGTTCCGCAGACCACATCTTTTCCAGGCCATAGAAGTCACGGACTTCAGGTCGGAACAAATGCACAATGATATCGCCGGTGTCGATCAATACCCAGTCGGATTGTGCCATACCTTCAACGTTCGGTCGGCCCAGGCCTACTTCTTTTGCTTTGCGGGTGAGGTGATCGGCCATGGCGCTGACATGGCGACTGGAAGTACCAGAAGCGATGACCATATAGTCGGCCAGGCTGGTTTTGCCCTTTAGGTCGATGGAAACAACATCTACCGCCTTGTCGTCGTCAAGCGACGAGAGAACGGTATTCAACAGGTCTTGTGATTGAGACACTGTGTTAGCTTGAGCAGAAATGACTGTATTCTCCGTTTGTTGGTTTCAGGTTTCGCACTCCTCCGTTTGGCCCCTCATATAGAAATGGGGTGGTTGGGATCAGGTTGCGAGACCAGTATTACATAATATTGATGAAATGGCTTCTACGAATTTTGGGTCCGGATTTCAGTGGCTGAAGCCGGGTTTTGCACATCCTGCAGGAAAACCCATGCTGGCGGTGCGGTTGTAACGAGTTGTTGGCGCTGATCAGGATCAAGTCGGGCATGGGCGAAACGTTTTGCGGCAACGCCTGACAGGGCTTGTTGGCTGTAGCCTGGGCGGTCAAACACCGCGACGGGCACAGTCTGCATCAAATCTTCCCAGCGCTGCCAGTCCGGCATTTGCACCAGATTATCAGCCCCGATGATCCAGACGAAGTAATCATTGGCGTGGCGTTGTTGCAGGGCCCCGATCGTATCGACGCTGTAGCGGGTACCCAGGTCCTGTTCCATATCGCTGACCCGGATTTGGTTCGCCATAGGGCTGTTGTCGACGATTGTTTGGGCCGAGGCAATGCGCTCGTCAAAAGGAGCCATGCCGGTCTCATCCTTCAGTGGGTTTTGTGGCGAGACCAGCCACCAGACTTCGTCCAGCGCCAGGGCCGTCAGGGCATGTTCGGAAATCTCCCGATGCCCCGCGTGGGCCGGATTAAACGATCCGCCCAACAAGCCAATACGCCGTGGAGTATTCATGGTCGTATCTGGCCCTGGCCACGTACGACATATTTAAAGGTTGTCAGTTGTTCGACACCGACGGGGCCGCGGGCGTGCATGCGGCCGGTTGAAATGCCGATCTCGGCCCCCATACCAAACTCGCCGCCGTCGGCATATTGCGTTGAGGCATTGTGCAGCAAAATGGCGCTGTCTACCTGGGCCAGGAATTTTTCCGCGGTGGCGTTGTCGTCAGTAACGATGCATTCTGTATGGTGGCTGCCATAGTGATCAATGTGGGCCATGGCGGCATCAACGCCATCGACCACTGCCACGGAAATAATCATATCAAGATATTCCGTCACCCAGTCGTCTTCCGTCGCCGGGATCACTTTGTCATTGGCGGCGCACGTGGCTTCGTCGCCGTGTATCTCCACACCAGCGGCCAGTAAATCATCCAACAGCGGACCCAGATGCGTCGCGGCACAAGACTTGTCGACCAACAGGGTTTCGGCAGCACCGCAGATACTGGTGCGCCGGGTTTTGGCGTTCAGGGTTATGTCGCGGGCCATTTGCAAATCAGCTTGGCCGTCCACATAGACATGGCACAGGCCTTCCAGGTGGGCAAAGATCGGTACCCGGCTGTCATTCATCACGCGTTCAATTAATGACCGTCCGCCGCGCGGCACAATCACATCAATGTGCTGGTTCATGCGCAACATTTCACCCACAGCCTCGCGGTCGCGGGTGGGGACCAGTTGCAGGCTGTGCTCGGGTAAACCAGCGACGGCCAGGCCCTGTTGCAGGCAGGCAAAAATCGCCCGTGCGGAATGATAACTGTCACTGCCACCGCGCAAGATCGCTGCGTTGCCCGCTTTCAGGCACAGGGCACCGGCATCCGCCGTCACATTGGGGCGGCTTTCATAGATAATGCCGATCACGCCCAGGGGCACGCGCACACGATTTATTTTCAGGCCACTGGGCACATCCCAATCCGCAATAACTGCGCCGACAGGGTCGTCCATGGCAGCGATACTTTCCAGCGCCCGGGCGACGCCTTCGATGCGGTCCGCGTCCAGCATCAGCCGGTCCATTTTGGATTGGGCCATGCCGTTGTCGCGGGCATATTGCATGTCAGCCTTGTTGGCCTCGATGATCGCATCCGTCGCGTCGCGCAAAGCCTGGGCGGCCGTTGTCAGTGCCAGGTCTTTGGCTGCCGAGGAGGCTTGCGATAACGGACCCAATGCGGCACGGGCGTTTTTGCCCAAGCCCAGCATCATGGCTTTGATGTCTTCGCTTGTTTCGAGTGATTCTACTGCGCTCATTGCCTAATCCCTCTTTAACTTACCGTCTGATCGTTTAAGGCAAGATCATCACGGTGTACAACCTCGTCGCGGCCACGGTAGCCCAATAATTCTTCGATTTCACCGCTTTTGTGACCCATGATGCGGCGGGCATCCTTTGAGGAATAGGCACACAAGCCGCGCCCCAGATCACTGCCGTCGGGGCCGCATAACATCACTGTGTCGCCCCGTTCAAAATCACCTTCGACGTCATGCACACCGGCGGGCAACAGGCTCTTGCCGTTGGTGAGTGCGGTCAGGGCGCCGGCATCCAGGATCAGTTTCCCCACCGGTTTCAGGCTGCCCAAAATCCAGCGCTTGCGTGCCGACCGTGGCGTGGCTTTGGAAACGAACCAGGTGCAGTCGGCCCCGTTTTCCAGCGCTTTCAGGGGGTGCAATTTTGTACCGTCGGTAATCACCATGTGACAACCTGCATGCACAGCGATATGGGCTGCGGCAATTTTGGTCACCATGCCACCCTTGGCGTGGGCGCTGCCAGTGCTGCCTGCCATATTTTCAATTTCAGGTGTGATTTCTGTCACTTCACGGATCAGCTTGGCCGAACCGTCAATGCGGGGATTGGCATCATACAAACCGTTCACATCCGACAGCAGGACCAGACAATCAGCGGACGCCATCTCGGCCATGCGGGCGGCGAGGCGGTCGTTGTCGCCGACCCGGATTTCGTCCGTGGCGACCGTATCATTTTCGTTGATCACCGGTACGGCACCCAGCTTCAGCAAGGCGTTAATGGTATTGCGCGCATTCAGATAACGCCGCCGGGCTTCTGTATCGGCGCTGGTCAATAATAGCTGCGCTACATGCAGGTCTTGTTTGCCAAGGGTTTCCTGAAAAGCATGGGCGAGGCGAATTTGCCCGGCAGCAGCAGCGGCCTGGTTTTCTTCCAGCTTGAGAACCCGGTCGCCCAGTTCCAGATGCCGGCGACCCAGGGCAATGGCCCCGGACGAGACAATGATCACATCTTTGTGCAGCGCCCGCAAAGCCGCTATGTCCTGGGCCAGGGCTTCAAGCCAGGCGTGATGCAAGGTGCCCGTGGCGTCATCGACCAGGAGAGACGATCCGATTTTGATGACGACGCGTTTTGCAGAATCCAGATAATTCGCGGTGGGACGGTCCGTCATGGCGTCCAGGCTTTCACCTCACCTGAGGCTATCTTTTGTTTTTGAATGTCGTTCTTGCGGCGTGTTTTGACAAAGGTCAGCAGGGCCAGTAAAGCCTCTTCCACACCTTCGCCGGCCACGCCCGACATTTGCAAGACCTTCGCGCCTGAGGCTACTTCCAGCTCGGCTTGTTTCTCGGTCCGTTGTTCGTCAGTCAAGGCATCGCACTTGTTCAGCACCAGCACTTCCGGCTTTTCACCAAGGCCATTACCATAGGCCACCAGCTCATCGCGGATCATGTGGTATTGCGCGGCCACATCTTCTTCCGTGCCATCCACCAGATGCAGCAGGGCACCACAGCGTTCTACGTGACCCAGGAAACGATCGCCCAGACCAGCACCTTCGTGGGCCCCTTCGATCAAGCCGGGAATATCGGCCAGGACAAATTCTTCCGTACCCGCAAAAACCACACCCAGCTGAGGGTTCAGGGTTGTGAAGGGATAGTCGGCAATCTTGGGTTTGGCGCGTGACGTGGCGGCCAGAAAGGTCGATTTGCCCGCATTGGGCGCCCCCACCAGACCGGCATCGGCGATCAGTTTCAGGCGCAACCAGATCGTGCGCTCTTCACCCGGCCAGCCCACATCGTAGCGGCGGGGTGCCCGGTTGGTGGCGGTCTTGAAACGGGTGTTGCCGAAACCGCCGTCACCGCCCTTGCAAATCAAGGCAGTCTCGCCCAGTTCGCTGAAATCCACGATCAGGGTTTCGTTGTCTTCTTCAAAGATCTGGGTGCCGACGGGCACTTTCAGATAAAGGTCGTCGCCATCGGGCCCGGTGCGATCACGGCCTGCGCCGCCCGTACCTGTCTGGGCCTTGTGGTGCTGGCGAAAGCGATAATCGATTAATGTGTTCAGGCCGTCCACAGCAATGGCATACACATGCCCGCCGCGTCCGCCGTCGCCACCATTGGGACCACCGAACTCGATATATTTCTCACGCCGCATGCTGGCGCTACCGCTGCCACCATTGCCACTCTTGACGTAGATTTTTGTCTGATCGAGAAATTTCATGTTTCGCTTCGCTGTTTGCTTCGCTATCGGTTGGCTCGGCCAGCCCGGCCTTGTTAAGTTTCTGTTTCCAAGCCGCCCGCTCCCCCTCCCGGCCAGCCACAGGATAATCGCATTGGGTGGCCGGGAGGGGGAGCGGGCGGCTTGGAAATCATATCTCAATACCCCACAAAAAAAGGGGAATGGCTCGCCATTCCCCTTTAATATATATGGAACCGCGAGCGTGGTTAGTTAACTCGCCGGGTCAACATGAACGTAGGTGCGGTCGTTACGTCCTTTGGAGAACGAAACGTTGCCTTCGATCTTGGAGAAAATGGTGTGATCTTTGCCCATGCCAACATTGTTGCCGGGGTGCCACTTGGTACCGCGCTGACGCAAAATGATGTTACCGGGGATGACAACTTCGCCACCGTATTTTTTGATCCCCAAGCGACGACCTGCGGAATCGCGACCGTTCCTGGAACTACCGCCTGCTTTTTTATGTGCCATGAGTTCTTACTCCTCGGTTGCAGCCTCGGCCTTGTCGGCCGGAGCTTCTTTTTTCGCAGCGGGCTTCTTGGCTGCTTTTTTCTTGGCCGAACCTGCAACATCCAGGATGCGCAATACTGTCTGGTCCTGACGATGGCCAGCCATACGACGATAGCCTTGGCGGCGCTTCTTTTTGAAGACCAAAATCTTGTCGGCGCGACCTTGCTCAATGATTGAGGCGGTGACAACAGCGCCTTCAACAGTTGGTGAGCCAATGACAGTGGTGGTGCCATCGTTGACCATCAGGATATCATCCAGTTTGATCTCGGCACCGGCTTCACCGTCCAGCTTTTCAACCAGAACAACATCACCCGGGGCGACCTTATATTGCTTGCCGCCGGTTCGAACTACTGCGTACATAACTTGCTCTCCGCAAACGCGGGCCAAAAGCCTGCGTATCGGGGTTAAAACCCCATGGTAAAATTGGGGTACAACCCCGTGGTAAAATCTAATTTGCCTCGCAACTGCACTTCAAGAACAACAAGCCCAATAAGCAAAGCAACCGGCCCCGCTAAAGCGAGCCGGTAATGCAGGCGGGAATATAGTCACTGAAGCGCCCCTGTCAACGGTTATTGTGGCTGATTCGGCGATTCATTCGGGAATCATCCGGGAATCTGAAATGAATCGCAATTCTTTGATAAATCCAGCCGCAATCCACAGTATCCAGAGGTGTCGCACAAGTTCGGATCAGGCTAAATCCAGCGATTCTGACCTGCATATATATTTACACTGAAAATAGCCGAACAATCAAACAGCGACAGATATTGCGGCTTACTTGAACTCGCTGAGCAGCGCCATTTGTTGTTCGCGTGGGATTTTGGGCCAAATGCGGTCGAGGTTGGGTTTGACGCGTTTCAGGCCCTTCATATAGGCTTGGCCGTATTGACGGTAGGCTTCTGCCAGATTGATCGGGGTAGGACCCTTGTTGGTGCTGTAGGCGTAGCCGAGGATTTCATTGGCTTCGGGGAAGTTGCCCGTCGCCGCAAATTCCCTGATGGCCATGATTTGCGCCATTGTCAGGTTGGAAACATCCGTCTCGGCAAGAAAACTTGTCCAGGCTTTGGATGTTTTTTCAATTTCTTGTGCGGCTTTTATTTCGGCAAGCCTTGCCAGGGCAGCCGGATCATTTTTGGCCGCCAACGCAGCCTCTTCTGCGGCCAGGGCCTGGCGTTTGGCTTCAGCGAGTTCGGCCTCACGGGCCGCTTCTTTGGCGGCAGCGGCTTGCGCCTCGCGAACCTTGCGGGCGGCTTTCTGTGACTTTACCCAGTCGGAGATGGAAGAGCCAAATTTGGCAGCGCGATAGGATTTACACCAGCCGGGGGCGGAAAATTGATCTGCGCAGATATAAGTTTTCAGTTCGTTTGAAAGGTTTTCTGCATCGGCTTCGCTGATTTTCGAGGGCAGGGTTTCACTGTGTGCAGTCTTTACAGTCGCAAACGAAGCTACGGTCACAACCAGCAATATGGCCAGGGCTACGATTGTTCTGCGTACCACATAATTGCCATATACCACACGGTGGTTGGCAGACTGGGTATATGAAATGGCGGCAGGCACAGAATTCAGGTTCCAAATATTAAAATGATATTCGGTCTGGAATTCGCAAGAGCTGTGCCAGGTTTGAAGTGAAGTTTAGCCCCGTTAACTGGGTTTTAACGATGAATTGGGCAGATCATGCACCAATATGGTACGTTAATGCATCAAAATGAAACGATTTTGACCTGAGATAGCGATATTGGATCAGGTTCATACTTAATCTCGCCAACATCCCGCTATTTAAACTCGTCAGTTAAAGCCGCTTGCTCCTCCTTGGGAATTTTTTTCCAGATGCGGTCCATGTTGGGTTTGACATGTTTCAGGCCTTTGACAAAGGCCTGGGCATATTGGCGATAGGCTTCAACCAGATTGACGGGGATGGCCCCTTTGTCGGTGCTATAGGCAAAGCCGAGGATCTCGTTGGCTTCTGGCAATTCATCACTTTCTGAAAATTCCCTGATCTTCATGACCTGATTAATCGTCAGGTTGGCCAAATCCGCTGTGCCCAGGAATGTGGTCCAGTCACTTGATAGTTTCTTTGATTTTTCTTTGGCGCGGGCTTCGGCTTCCCGTGCGATGGCGGCCGGATCATTGTTGGCCGCCAGAATGGCGTCTTTCTTGGCCTGTTCCTTCCTTTTCTCCTCGGCTATTACAGCATCCCGTTTGGCTTTTTCTATCGCGGCTTTTTTTGCCGCGAGGGCCTTTTTGGCGTCCTCGCGGGCCTTGATCCACCTGGCAATTGAATTTCCAAACTTGGCGGCGCGATAGGCCTTGCACCATTCCGGTGCCGTATTTTGATCTATGCAAATAAAAGTCTTCAGGGCGGGGGATAAATGTTCAACCTCGCTCCCCGTTGCCTTTGTTGCCAGAGTCTCGCTGGCAACCGAGGCAGTCGGAGCCGTCATCAGCACAAACCCCAGCGTCAGGCACAAAAATGCGAGCCGCAAATTAGTACAAATGAGCCGCACGGGGTCTGTCTTTGGTTGTTGAACAAACATAGGTGTTCAATAATCCATATCCGTTAAGTTTTGCTAAAAACCACTGAAGGAAGCGGCAGGATATAACATAATCCGGGACATGATCAAAACCGGGACATGGCACGTTGCTGAAGGGGCTTAATAGATAAAGTGCTGCCTGATTTTCAGGTCATGTTTCAGCATGTGGCTGATAATTGTGTGCAAAACTTCGGATACGCAGGCTTGGCCACTACATACTTTTTCGCATTTCTTTTTCAGGCCATTCAAGTGAACCAGAATCTGCTGATGATCACTGAAGTGTTCGCTGGGGTCGATGCCATCCAAACTCCTCAGCAAAGTACTTTCTTCTACAAAATGCTGCTCACAGTTCCGCAGGCAATCAGACATTGCTTGTGAACATCGAGCGGTGTCGCCTGATGACAAGTGCTCGATCATGATATTGCAGTCAGAAATAATGCCCTTGTGCTGTGCGTCAGTTGGGCCGTGGCCGGTCGAAAAATTCTCAGACCATTCAATCCTGTTCATCCAGCTATCCAAAATGTTCTCTGATTCTCGGTGAATTTATACAAGTTATAGGGGTGTTATGGAAGCCGTCATTGCCGGTGTGACGTCTGGTCGCACTTGACTGCCAGCTTGCTAGCCAACTAGCAAGCTGGCAGTCAGGCCCGAACAGAAGAACGCAACAGGTCGTCAATGATACGTTCAAGTTGTTTGAGCGTGTTGCAGGTCTTGGCCACATGACAATAGGGGCGATAGCGTGGCATTTCTGAATCGCCCGTGCCCCAGAAACTTTCCGGCTCAGGATTAAGCCAGATGACGCGCCGGCTGCGCTCATATATCTGTTTCATGATTTGCGCTTCCGGATCGGCACCATTGGTGCGGCCGTCACCCAGCATGATGACGGTCGTGCGCCGGTCGATACTATCAAGATGATCGTCACGAAAATCACGCAGCATCTGACCATAGTCGGTAGAGCGAAAACCGATTTTTTGCAGGATTGCCGGGATGGCTTCTTCCACAACATGATTTTCCAGATCATCGCTGATCTCTATCATATGACTGGAGAAGGCAAAACTTTGCAGTCGGGCAATAACCTCGTTCAGGCTGTAGAGAAACATCAATAGAAAACGCGCACTGGCTGCCACCGAACCACTGACATCACAAATGGCGACAACCGAAGGTTTGTTGATTTGCTGGAACCTCCACACGGTCTCGAACGGCACACCATCATGGGCCATGTTGCGGCGCAGGGTGCGACGCACATCAAGTTGTCCGCGTTTGGCCCGGCGGTGGCGGCGCATGTATTTTGACGCCAGTTTTTTGGCCATGCGTCGCACAATGCGGTTCATGATCGCAAAATCCCTCGGTGGGATATTGGACATGGCGGTGGTTTCCAGAAATTCTTCGCGGAACTGTTGACCGGCGGCACGGGCATACAGCTCGAACTGGCGTTCCATATAATTGCGGGCCTCGGCAAACAGTTGCATACGGCCTTCAGTGAGGGCCGTAATCTTGCTGTCTTTGTCGACGTCATCGCCTGTAGAGTTTTCTATGGCTGCCTGTTCCATGGCTGCGATCATGCGCTCAAGATCGCGCATGCCCATTTCATCCAGCATCTGCCGGGCCAGGTAGCCGCGTTGGGTAAAGACCTTGATCTTGGCGGCACCGGTCTCAACGGCGGCGGCCTCCATGGCAGAGGCCAAGCCTTCGCCGTCGCCTGCCAGGATCATGTCAGCCAGATCACTTTGCATGCCGGGCACCGACCCTTCGCCCCCTTCGGCTGAACCGTCACCATCGCCGCTGCCATCGGCATCGCCACCATCACCACCTTCAGGCGGGCAATCCTCGTCTTTATCTTCGGCGTCTGGATCTTGCCAGGCTTCAAAAGCATCCTTGAATTCCGTGCGGGCGTAAAAAAGTTCAAAGGCCGCCTCAAAGCGATCTTTTTCATCTTGCGACTTGGCCACGGTCAGGGCCAGGGCGTCCTTCAACAATTGTCGGTCGTGATAGCCAACGGCAGCGATTACTTCGCTCGCGTCAATAACCTCGGCGACCGACACCGGCACGTCGGCCGCGCGCAGGGCGCGCACAAATTGTTCAAAAGGTTGTTGCATGGAGTCCGTGTTCGGCCACTTTTTCAGCCTGGCGCAGCATTTCGGGAATTTTCCTGTCAGCGCCCTGGATGTCTTCTTCAAACTTCAACAATACGTTCAGGGTTTCCCGCACCATATCTGACGTCAGGTCCTCGGCATGCAGCAAGACCAACACCCGGGCCCAGTCGATGGTCTCGGAAATACTGGGCAGCTTCTTCAGGTCGAGATCCCGCAGTTGTTGCACAAAAGACACCAGCTTGCGGCGCAGACGGGCTTCGATCTCCGGCACCCTCGTGGCGACAATCTGTTCTTCCAGCTTGGCATCAGGCAGAGGAATGAAAAGATGCAGGCAGCGTCGCTTCAGGGCGTCACCCAGGTCACGTGTGGCATTAGAGGTGAGAAACACAATAGGTGGGGTTTTCGCCTTGATGGTGCCAATTTCAGGGATCGTCACCTGGAAGGCCGAGAGAATTTCCAGCAGAAAAGCTTCAAACTCTTCGTCAGACTTGTCGATCTCGTCGATCAACAAAACCACACCTTCGTCATGCTGCAAAGCTTTCAACAGGGGGCGGGGCTCCAGAAAATCTTCCGAGAAAAAGACATCCGAGAACTGGTGAAGCTGGGTCATGGAATCCCGCAGGCCCACGGCCCCTTGCATCACGTCGCCGATCTTGTCCTTCAGCACCTGGGTATAAAGAAGTTGTTTGCCATACTTCCATTCATACAAGGCCTTGCTTTCGTCCAGGCCTTCGTAGCATTGCATGCGGATCAGCGGCAGGCCCAACAAGGCGGCCGTCGACAAGGCCAGTTCAGTCTTGCCGACACCGGCAGAGCCTTCCACCAGGATCGGCTTGTCGAGATTTTGCGCAATCAGAATGGCCGTAGCGATTTGCCGTGAGGCCACATAAGAGGCGGAGCCCAGGCCTTCAATAATTTTTTCGACGGAGGCGAGGTGGATGTCTTTTGGATGGTTCATATTTTCTGACTGTTTGGGACGAAGGTGGGGTTCAGCGATACTCTTTATTGATTTTTTGCCAGCTTGGCCTGGCCACTTTTCAGGGCGCGGACCTGGTAAGCCGTAGTGGCAATACCGGACATCTTCATTATATCCCGCCGGGCCGCGTCATACGCAAGCCCCCCGGGACCCGAAAGTTTGCCTGAAAAATTGAGGGAATTCGCCTCTTTCAGGTCATCGATGCCTGATTGAAGAGACTGAAGGCAGGTCTTGAACCCGGCATTCAGCGGCATCAAACGTTGTGGGTCATCAGGATGTTGATCCAGTTCCTGTGCAATCACCTGCGACATGCGCGCCAGCAGATCGGCCTGATCGGCAAGGGTGCCCAGGGCCATAATGGCCTCGCGGGATAGAGCCTCTGGGGCAGCCGCTTTGGCCAGTTGGTTTAAAAGGTATCGCACCGCACCAACTGTGGACGCCGTCGACAAGGCATCTTCCACCGCCCGCATGGTCAGGGAGATGGCCTCAAAAGCCGTGCCTTGCGCGCCGACCATGTTGCTGGCAGGCACACGGCAATCCTCAAGCCTGATGCCGCAATGGGGGGAGGGGTGCAGGAAATCTATTTCAATGCCGGGCGTTTGAACAAAGCCTGGTGTGTCGCGCGGCACCAGAAAAGCCGAAAAAGACTTGCGGTCATTTGTTTGATCTGTCACCGCCAACACCAGAAACACATCCGCCAATGGGCCGTTGGTGAGATATGATTTTTCACCGTTCAGAACGTAATCATCCCCCTGCCGCACTGCGCTGGTTTTCAAATGCTTGGGATGGGCACCGGCACCTGGTTCCGAAACCGCCACGGTCAGACTGCTGTCGCCTTTTGCGATGCGGGGCAGCCAATGTTGACTTTGCTCCGGCGTCCCGTGGGCGCCCAGGTGCAGGGCCGCGTTCAGGTTATGCCCCACCCAGGTCATGACCACGCCCTGGTTGCCGCCGGTTTCCGCCATGGCCGTGGCACAAGCCGCCAGGGTCGCATAGCTGCACCCCCGTCCGCCATATTCTTGCGGGATGATGATGCCCATCAAGTCGCGTGCTGCCATTTCCTGCCACAAGTCGGGGGGAAAGTCTTTTTGTTGATGCAGGTCGGGCCGGGTGGCAATACAGGATTCGGCAAAAAGAGAGACTTCAGCAATCAAACCGTTGGCGGACATGGAGGACATTCAGGAGCTTTCTGCAAGGCGACTGAAGAATATCTTAGGACCCTTTGGCGCTGTGGACCAGATGCGGAATAACCCTCATTCGCCGGTGGGACTGGTACTTTCGTACAATTGCTTCCTCAATTTGTTCGCCATAGTATTGATCTGCAATATTGAGGGAACAAGATTGTATAAGAACATTTGTGCAGGCGTGCGGAGACTCTCCGCTTGCCTGGTTGTATCGCCTGGATTGTTTGTGACTGCCACGCTGTTGTGCCTGGCTTTTCCCATGGTATCGGTTTATGCCGATACGGGGCAAACTGATCTCCGGCAACTGATCAAAACCACAGATTTTGCCGATATGGCAGAAAAGGATCAGTTGCGGCAATGGATCGTCGCGAAGCATCCTGACCTGGACAAAGTCCTTGACGTTTCGCAATGGCAAACTGTTGAACTGCCGCAAGCCAGGACCCGGGTGCCACGAAATCAAGGTCTTTCAGGGCGGCATTTTGACTGGCTGCAAATAACTGTTCCAGGGACGGCGAGGGGGTTGCTTGTCGTTGTTACTGACGGATCCGGAAACCCGGGCAGGGTTATTTTTGAGACGGACCTGTTTCAACAGTCAGGATATTTCTATGGCTCTTACTGGCTGAAACTTTTCAGAAGTTCAGATGCATCGACGACCAGGGGGCCGCTTCCGTACAAAATCTATGTTTCAAAATATCTGGATGGTCACTCACATCCCTTGCGTCAATTGAGGCTCTATTCCGAAGACGCCCTGACAGAATTCAAAAGCTCGATCAATCTGGCCATGTCGGGCTATTTTGGCGCCTTGCTGGCCTTGTTGATCTATAATCTTGGTTTTGCGCTACGTTTGAAGAGCCGCTTACATGGCCTTTATGCCACCTATTGCAGCGCCAGTTTGATTTATGGTCTGTCCCGGATCGGCTTGCTGTATGACGAAGCCGCGTTGCCCTTCGGTGGGCTTTATCATCGGACGCTGGATACATTATCGACAGGACTTTTGGCCAGCAGCATTATGGTGTTTACCCTGTTTTTTCTGGACCGCAAATTTCAATGGCCTCGCGTGCGGCAACTGGTCTGGCTGTTTCTGATGCTGACCGTCATCAGTCCTTTCGGCTATCTGCTGGAAATTGATTCTTATGCTGTTGTAAAGGTCTTCAATTTCCTGGCGATGTCATCGACTTTGTTGGTTGTTGTGATGGTCCTGCGGGGTGCCGTCAGGGGCAGTTGGGAAGCATGGTTGTTGATTGTTGCCTTCATGCCAGTTCCGTTGATCGGGCTGGGCCGGATATTTAGCCAGGATTGGGGCTTCTTTCTGCAAAACGGGATCCAGATCACCTTGGTGGTCGAGGCCCTTGTTCTATCCTATGGATTGACAGAGCGTGTGCGCCGGATTCGTGAAAATGGTCTAAAGGCCATGGCGGAAAACGCCGCAAGATCTGATTATTTTGCCAATATGGCGCACGAATTACGCACGCCCCTGAATGCGATCATCGGTTTTTCGGATGCCCTGAAGTCCGGCTACGGCGGCAAACTTGCCTCCCGCCAGGAGCAGTATATCGGTGATATTCACGATGCGGGAAATCATTTGCTGACCCTGATAAACGACGTGCTGGATATGTCGAAAAGTGAGGCCGGCAAACTTGAATTGTTTGAGGAAGAGGTCGACGTGGGCGAACAGGTCCTGCGCAGCCTGCCTTTCGTGCGGGAGCAGGCGCAGCAGGCACACATTCGCCTGATTGGAGACATTGAACCGGATCTGGCAAGCATGAGGCTGGATGCTCGCGTGGTCCGTCAAATGGTAGTGAACCTGTTATCCAATGCTGTCAAATTCACCCCCGCAAATGGTCAGGTCACCGTAACAGTGCGCCGGGCAGACGATGGCGATTTGTTGCTGATCGTTAAAGACACCGGCCAGGGCATGTCGCCAGAAGATATCCCGGTTGCCCTCAGCCCCTATGGTCAGACCACGACCGGCAGACATATGCCCGGCAGCACGGGCCTTGGCTTGCCCTTGGTGAAGAGCATGGCTGAGTTGCATGGCGGGACCGTCTTGATCGAAAGTGAGGTCGGCAAAGGCACGACGGCCACCATTCGTCTGCCCGGCGACCGATTTGTTGAAAGTTCAAATGCTATCCGGGTTGTCGATAGCATAGCCTGAACCACGAACGGTGCGGATCAGGTCCGGTCCACCGGTCGATTTCAAGGCTTTACGCAAACGCCCGACATGAACATCAACCGTACGGTCTTCGACATGGATATCTGACCCCCAGACCCGGTCCAGCAATCTCTCGCGGGAATAGACCCGGCCTGGTTTTTCCATCAGCACTTTCAGAATGCGGTATTCCGTCGGGCCCAGTGCAATACGTTTGTCACCACGCGTGACCTTGTGACTGACAATATCCAGCAGAATGTCTTCGAAAATAATTTGTCCTTCATCATTTTCCGGACGTGTCCGTCGCAACAAGGCACGCACCCTGGCCACCATTTCACGGGGGCTATAGGGCTTGATGACATAGTCGTCTGCCCCCGAATCCAGGCCCAGCACACGATCACTTTCTTCCCCCCGGGCAGTCAACATGATAATGGGCAGGCGTTGGGTTTCAACATTGGCGCGGATATGGCGACAAATTTCAACACCTGATCTTTGTGGCAACATCCAGTCGATAATGGCAAGATCCGGATGGTGTATGGCAACAGCTTCCAGCGCTTCTTCGCCGTCCATCGCCACCACAATCCTGTAGCCTTCACGCTCCAGATTATAGCGCAGCACCTCGACCTGGGGGGCTTCGTCTTCCACGATCAAAATCAGGGCCGTCGCATCTTGGGAAGTCACGTTCTTTACTATTCCTGATTGCTCTTGGTAGTTCGTGACGAATTAATTACGTCAGTGTCGCTTCGGGGTGTTTCCGGTTTTGCAGGAAACGCTGTTGTGTGTCAAACATGTGCGATTTCGCAAAGATTGAAATCGCCCTAACCAAAAACCGTCCTAACCAATACGTCCGGTTATGTAGTCCCGTGTCCGCGCATCAACCGGTTCAGCAAACACCTGGTCCGTCGTACCGGTTTCAACCAATTGGCCCATATGAAAATAGGCCGTCTTTTGCGAGACCCGCGCAGCTTGCTGCATGGAATGGGTAACCATGACAATAGTATAGGCGTCCTTCAAATCACCAATCAATGCCTCGATTCCTGCCGTGGCAATGGGATCAAGCGCCGAACAGGGTTCGTCCATCAAGATCACCTCAGGTTTTACGGCAATGGCGCGGGCAATACACAGCCGCTGTTGCTGGCCGCCGGACAAGCTGGTGCCGGGGGCGTTCAGGCGATCCTTGACTTCGTCAAACAGGCGGGCCTGTTCCAGACTTTCCATGACGATACGGTCAAGGTCTTCCCGGTTACTGGCCAGCCCGTGAATGCGGGGGCCATATGCAACATTTTCATAAATCGATTTCGGAAAGGGGTTGGGTTTTTGAAAAACCATGCCGATGCGAGCCCGCAGCCCGACCACATCGATCTGTGAGCCATTGATATCTGTGTCATCGAACCAGATCTGTCCTTCGATGCGGCAGGTTTCAATCACATCGTTCATGCGATTGAGGCAACGCAGAAAAGTTGATTTACCGCAACCCGACGGACCAATCAGTGCTGTGACCTGGTTTTGGGGAATGTTCAGCGAAATGTCATAAAGCGCCTGGGTTTCTCCGTACCAGACGTTCAGGCTTTCCACTTCCAGGCGGTTCAAATCGGCAGCAATGATTTTCGGTGTGCTGCGTTCTGGTGCGATACCCATACTTTTTGCATAATCCATATTCAGGTTTGCCAGATGCAGCAGACCTGATTGTTCGGGTGATGATATTGTCAGACTGTTCATGATTTTTTCTCTACCAGCGGGTTTCAAATTTGCGGCGAAGGATGACGGCGACCAGGTTCATGGCCATCAGAAAAACAAGCAGGATGATGATTGTAGCGGCCGTCCTTTCCTCAAAAGCCCTCTCCGGGCTGTCAGCCCACAGAAAGACCTGAACGGGCAGCGCTGTCGCCGGATCGAGAATACCTTTGGGCACATCCACGATGAAAGCCACCATGCCGATCATCAACAAAGGGGCAGTTTCTCCGATCGCCCTTGCCATACCAATAATGGTCCCCGTCAAAACACCGGGCATGGCCAGGGGCAGGACATGGTGGAAAACCGAATGGACTTTGCTGGCACCAATGGCCAGGGCGGCCTCCCGGATCGAAGGTGGCACGGCTTTTAGTGATGCGCGTCCGGTGATGATTATTGTTGGCATCGTCATCAAGGCCAGAACCATGCCGCCAACAAGCGGGGCTGATCTTGGCAATTCGAATAAGTTCAGGAAAATTGCCAGACCCAGAAGCCCGAATACAATGGAAGGTACCGCAGCCAGATTGTTGATGTTGACTTCAATCAAGGATGTCAGCCAGGTTTTTGGCGCGAATTCTTCCAGGTAAATTGCAGCCATGACACCCAGGGGAAAGGCCAGGATCAGACAAATGATCAAGCTGAAAAACGATCCGGCAAGGGCTGCAGCAATACCGGAAACTTCCGGCTCTCGCGAATCACCGTTGCTGAAAAAATTGCTGTTGAACTGTTTTTCCAGGCGGTTGGCGGTTGTCAGTTGTTCAATCCAGCTGATCTGACGATCACTCAGGCGACGCACAGCCGCTTCGTCATCAACCAGGACTTTGCCCTTGATCAACATGTCGACATTGTCAGATGCGGTCAGCCAGATTTCTAATTCTGTTCCGGCCCTTGCTGGATTGGCCCGGGCAAACTGGTGCACCTCGTACGCTGCACCGGTGCTGACCAGGGCGTAAAGTTCCTTTTTGCTACGGCGCTGGCTGACATCCGGGAAGGTTGCGCGCAAAGCCTGTTTGACCAAATCCTGATAGCTGGCTGATTCCGGATCAGCTGGCAGGGTGATGTCCAGCTGAATGCGGGTTTGCTGAAACGCCGAATAGCCGGACAGTGTAATCGAGACGAGCAACGTGCCGAGAAAGGCAATGGCCAGGGTAATCGCCCCCAGTCCGGCAAATCGAAATATCTTTTCACTACGGTGACGCTCGCGAAGATGAGCGGGGTTTCGCGTATCAGTCATATTGTTCTCGATAGTTTTTGACGATGTACTGGGCGATGACGTTCAGGACGAGCGTGACCAGAAACAGCAACAGGCCGAGGGCAAATGCCGCCAGTGTTTTGGCGCTGTCGAATTCCTGATCACCCGTCAGCAAGGTGACAATTTGCACCGTCACTGTGGTTACCGCTTCCAGGGGATTGAGGCTGAGATTGGCGGCAAGGCCCGCTGCCATGACGACAATCATGGTCTCGCCAATGGCCCGCGACGCGGCCAGTAACATGCCCCCCATGATGCCGGGCAGGGCGGCTGGCACAACGATTTTCCGGATGGCTTCGGACCGGGTTGATCCCAGGGCAAGGGCACCTTCTTTCAGGGAAAGCGGTACCGCGACCAAGGCATCGTCTGCCGTCGACGAGACAAAGGGGATCGTCATGATGCCCATAACAAGGCCAGCGGCCAGGGCGCTTTCCGACGAAATGGACAGGCCGATCTCGTCACCTCCGGCGCGCAGGATCGGGGCGATAACCAGTACCGCAAAAAAGCCATACACAACGGTTGGCACGCCGGCCAGAATTTCCAGGGTTGGTTTGATGATGGCGCGCGTTTTGCTGCCGGCATATTCGGCCAGGTAGATGGCGCAAAACAAACCTGTTGGCGCGGCCACGGCCAGGGCAATGGCGCTGATTAACAAGGTGCCTGTAATCAGGGGAACGGCACCAAATTCACCACTGGCCCCAACCTGATCGGTGCGAATGGCCGTTTGTGGTGACCAATGAAGGCTGAACAGAAACTCGGTCAGGGGAACAATTTGCAGAAACCTGACAGTTTCAAACACCAGCGACAGCACAATCCCGACGGTTACCAGAATGGCCACCATGGATCCGGCAAACAGGATGGCGACCACAAGCCGGTCGGCCAACACCTTGCGGGGCCGCTTGTGCGGCATGGATTGTTGACGCAAGGGAGGCGGCACCGGATTTCCGGCACCGCCCGCAACCTTTTGTTCGGGGTGAAGCAAGCCCACGTTACATCACAAGTCTGGCGTTCGACTTGACCCGTGTGCGCCAGTCCCGGCGTTCCTTGTTTGACATGGGGATCAGGCCCTTGTCAGCCAGATAACCGTCCGGACCAAAGGCATGTTCACTGACGAATTCTGAAAGATATTCAGCAACACCGGGTATGGTCTTGATGTGAGCCTGTTTGACATAGAAGTACAAAGCCCGCGAGATCGGATAGGCACCGCTCGAGATATTTTCAAAAGTCGGTGCCTTGTTGCCAATCTTGCTGCCTTGAACCTTGTCGGCATTTTGATCAAGAAAACTGAAACCGAAGATGCCGAGGGCGTTTGGATTGGCAACCAGTTTCTTTACGATCAAATTGTCGTTTTCACCGGCTTCGACATAAGCGCCGTCTTCACGGATTGTGTGACACAAGGCCTTGTAAGCCCTCTTGTCCTGCTTTTTCAACGCTTTGACCCAGCCAAAGCTTTTGCAGCCGCCTTCCATGGCCAGTTCGACAAAAGCATCACGCGTGCCTGAGGTTGGCGGCGGTCCGAAGACCTCGATCTTTACGGCCGGCAGGCCAGGATTTACATCCTGCCATGTTTCGTAGGCGTTGGCCGTTGTTTTTCCTTCTGCGATGGGCACGTCTTTTGCCAGGGCCAGAAAAACATCCCGCAAGGTTAGTTGAAATGGCTTGGCGTTGCGGGCGCTGCGGGTGTTGGCCAGCACGATGCCGTCAAAGCCGACTTTTACTTCTGTGATATCTGTGATGCCGTTACTGGCGCAGCGTTTGACTTCTGACGTCTTGATCCGGCGAGATGCATTGGTGATGTCCGGGTGACGCTCGCCAATGCCGGCGCAGAACAATTTCAATCCACCACCCGAGCCGGTGCTCTCAACAACAGGCGTTTTGAATGATGTGGTCTTGCCAAATTGTTCGGCAACTGATGCGGCGAACGGGAAGACAGTTGATGAGCCGACGATGCGGATCTGGTCGCGGGCGATGGCAGCACCAGAAAAAGACCCGGCGATCAGTATTGCCAGAGCTGATATGGTCGCAAGTGTATGTGTTCGTTTCAACATGATGTATTTCATGATCCATTTAGTTTATGTGTGACTTGCTCAGTCCTTCGAGCAACGAATTTTGCTCGAGCGGAAGATGCCAGCCGAACACTGGCGTTTGATGACAATCATGTGAAGTTTTTGTGACAGTGTTCAGAGGCTCAAAAGGCGTCGGATAATATAATCCCGGCGCACAAATCAAGAGGGTTACCATGCCGGAGATCATTGCAGATCACGATCAGTCGCAAGCAGATGGAGATGCCGTTACGGCTTGGTTGATGCAGCACTCTGACGAGGCCGAACAGCCCTGGAACCCGATCCCCTATGCCTTCACATTGATGGACGACGGTCGTATCAGAGGTGGCTTGATAGGCAATATCAATCGCAGCTGGGCCTATGTGGCGGTCCTGGCCGTGGATGAAAAACTGCGTGGCCTTGGTTGGGGCGAAAAACTCATGGCCGAGGCAGAGGCCTGGGCGATTGAAAATAAATGCAGCGGCATCTGGCTCGACACCTTCAGCTTCCAGGCCCCGAAATTTTACAAAAAACTGGGCTTCACCGAATTCGGCAGCCTGCCGAACTTCCCCGACGACCAAACCCGCCATTATTTCAAGAAAGAACTGATTTGACGCCGCGACGGCCTTGCTCTTGGCAGCCGTCGCACAAAGATGTATTAAGACCCCGGTTCTGGCTTGAGAAGCACCGGATCAGACCTGCGGAGAGATGACAGAGTGGTCGAATGTGGCGGTCTCGAAAACCGTTGCCAGAAGTTATCCTCACTGACTACACACATATTAAACCACTAATAATAAATAATAAAACATTGTATATATAATTTTCAAATTTCCTATATAATTAGTTTTGTCCAATATTTGTCCAGTCTTTCCAAAGGACAACAAAGATGAGCAAAGGTTATTCGGTAACATCGCGCCTGAACAAGGACAGCAAAAAATCATATCACGTTCGGGTTCGGTACAAGGACTACCCAACAGTTTCCCGAACCTTCAAAACAAAGACCCGTGCGGACAGGTTTGGGCAGAAGACAGTCCATGATCTGGATGCAGGAACCTATGTTTCCAAAGGCGCAGCTTCCAAGACGGTGACGCTGAATGAGGCGTTCGAGAAGTTCATTGATGCGCTGCCGGAAAAAACACACACGCAGCGCATCTACAAAAAGAACCATCTTTCCTACTCCAACATTGTGAGGCAGTCCGAAATCGGAAAGCTGAAGCTGGGCAATATCCGAAAATCTCACATGGCGAAATTTCGTGACCAGCGATTGAAAGTGGTCTCCGCGCAGACTGTCAAAAACAATATGCATGGAATATCGCGGGTGTACAAAAAGGCCATCAGTGACTGGGACATCTCGGTTGAGAACCCTGTGACTGGAGTAGAGCGCCCTCAAGCGCCGCCGCCCAGGGACCGACGGTTGGAGGTAGGCGAAATGGAGCTAATTCTGGAGGAAGCCCGAAAGTTGACCAAGCAACCATGGGTGGCCCCGTTGATTGAGTTTTTGATTTATTCCGCATTCCGTTTGGGCGAAGCATGCCGGATTCGACCAAAAGATGTTCTTTGGAGCACGCGGGAAGTGTTCATGCAAACAAGGAAAGGTGGCAAGGTTGATATCAAGGTTCCGGTTCCACAATGTGCGTCAGATGTATTGAAGGCGTTTGAGCCGAGTTGGCGCATGGATGCTGTATTCCATGTTACGCCAAACCAAGCCAGTTCTGTTCTGGGTAAGTTTCACCAGAATCTTCTTCTGAGAGGGGTTATTGAGAAGCCACTCCGTACTCATGACTATCGCCATGAAGGGACATCGAGGCTGTTTGAATTGAAGAATGATAGCGGCCAGCCTTTATTGACGGTTCCGTTCATCGTTTTGTACACCGGGCACAGCAGCATCGATGTATTGGTCAAGACATATGCCAATGTTCGAAACGAAGATGCCAACAAGGTACTGGACACTGTTGGATACTGAATTTCGTGCCTTGGAATTCGGAAGGGTTGGCAGTTGATAAAGGAGTTCCTTGTCTGCAATAGCAGTTGTGTTTGGTGTAGTATAGATTGTTAAAAAATAAATTGACACAACCTAATAAACTAGTTAGTCTACGACTTAATGTTAGAAGTTTAGAAAAAACTTGACATTGTGTTAACGTACTAGTACTATAACTATAGAAGAGCGTGGAGATCGAATATGATTTTCCGGTCCAGGGAACTGGAACCACCACACTCCTAGGTTTGCAGGCATTGTTACTTGCCAGAAGCCGATTGGCCCTGAAAAATTGGGTTAGAGCGCCAATACCAGAATTATCCCGCACTGGTTGAGAAAGGGGTTGATAACTCTATGATTGCTAGAAGTCATAGGTTTTGGTAGAGGACGCGCAAAATGCAAGAAATAGGATTTTTATCTGTTAGAGAAGTTGCAAAAATACTCTGCACAACTCCTAACGCAATTTACATCGCGATTTGCGAAGGCAGGTCTGGCGACACAATTCCCCCCAGCGTCAAAATTGGTGGTAGGCGACTCTTTGAGAAACAGATCGTCACCGACTGGATTGGAAATTTGACAATCGTTTCTGAATTTGGAGGTACAAAATGTTACTCCAAGTGAATCCCGCCAAAAGAACTTGGATTGAGGCAGCTCGGTGGTGCATTGTTAATGACGTTGATTACAAATTGTACATTCCGAAGGAAGAAATTGCCCCATTTTGCATTGATGTCAGGGGTCATATTCTACATTTCAAGAAATTTTCTGGCGCTGTGAAGGCGAGAAAGAAACCAGCGAAAATGGGATGCGCGGATTTTTCAGAGGTGGAAAAAGACATTAATGCGATTTACAAGCCTTATCTAGATTTCGGTATTGATAAAGAGTTCTTTGACACCAGCTTTTTGTTTTTTGATGACAGAGCGCTTTGGCTTGCCAACGCCATGAAATTCAAATTGTGTGAAAAACTGGATTCTTTCCAAGACAATTCTAAGCTTTTCGCAATACTTCGAGACTATTCGGCCATAGTCAGAAACGATGACGATTGGGTTGAGCTCTACTATCCTTGGAATCCCTCTGGGGCATATCTCAAGTCAATTTCACCCCTTCAAGGCTATGACGATGGCAACACTATGGTGTACTTCGAGATAACTGAGGAGCGATTCGACAATGTGATGTGGAGTGATGCCAACGATATTGTTCACATTTCATCCAAACGAAGTTCAGCGCAAAAAAATACTAGTTCAAGACCTATGATCGTCAACAAAGGCCACTGGCGAAATCTTAAAAACGGCAAAAGTATATGGGTAGAAATGTATCTGAAACGAAAGCGCATGGAGGCCAAATACTACATCTCAGATCTAGATATCGCCGCCTAGAGATATCGTCAAAGAGAAATTTGGAGTCTGCCGATGGTTCCAAGTGGTTTTCCAACAAATAGGTTCAACAAGTTAAGAAATCGAGTTCAAGCCCACAGGTTTAGGACTTAGAGCGACAGCAGTTTAACTCAATCCACTGACAACTAAGAGAAGGAGTACATCCCTACGGGGCAATTTTTGGAACAGCAGATGAAGCAGAGAATAGAAGATTTATCAGATGAATACACGGGATCGATCGATGCACAAAGTGATACTATAACTGTTTTAACGACAGTGGCGAATATGGGTGAGCAGAGAAAGTTGGCAAAAACGTTTGAACTCGTTGATGGCGAACTCGAGGAACGATCTACTGAGAAGCCAAAATACTATACCTATAGCCAGAGAACAGCCGCAGGTATTAGAGATTTCGCAAATCAGTTGGACCCAATTTTCAGCGACCCGAACAGCTGTATCATTCGTGGCGATCTGATTGTTACCAAGAATTCCAATAAACGTATCACCCGCACGAAGGTGGATGACATGGAAGTAGGAAAGGTTGCGTATTTTGAATCGAATTTGAGTGGTAAGCGCTGGATATGCGTCGATTTTGACGAGATCGATAATCCCAATCCAAAATCTACCAAGGAAGATATGTTAAAGCATCTCGTATCCTTGCTGGGGCCTGAATTTGAAGACACGACTTATCTTTACCACTGGTCATCCAGTGCTGGTCTTGACGGTTGGAAAACGATTTCAGCACACTTGTACTTCTGGTTAGAAGAACGCCGCACTGACGCTGAAATGAGGCAGTGGGCAGTCAGCTTCAACAAGAAGGCGGGTGTTAAAATTGTTGATGAAGCTTTGTTTGACTGTATTCAAGCTCATTACATTGCTGACCCGATATTTGAAGACGGTATTAGAGATCCAATTCAAGGCCCAAGGGCGGGACTGATTGAAGGCGCGCGTGACTGCGTATCTCTCCCAGCGATTGCTGTGCCAGCTACAACACAAAATTCAATGGCAGAAATAGCTTCCAAAGCCAATCCTCACACAATCGCGAAAGGTGGGATCAATGTTGGTGGTACCAAAGAAGCGACGATCGCAGAAATCTTGGAACCCTTGAGAGCTATCAGACGAATTAAAGAGCCCAGTTCATGCGGGTGGCGTCAGGACTGGCGTGACGCTTGGTACAGCGTTGCATGTATCCTTGGCCCTGACGGTGCCACCGGATTGCTGAACCAAGCCGAGTTTTTTCCCGAACAAAAAGTGGGTGAATATGATGAGCTCAGTAAAGGTTTCACGCCTGATAAATCGGGTTTCAACAAGCTGGATGAAATTGCATCGCGGCTCGATCCTATGTACCAGTCCAGCAAATCCCATCTGGAAAACGGCAGTGCAATCAGCAGTTACCGCCTGACACACAGGGTTCGTAGCGGATTGCTCATCAAATATCTCAATGCCGGATGCGGTGAAGGTAAGTCATACCAAATGCTGGCCGATATCGTGATGTCCAAAAGTGGTATATGGCTGTATTCAGTGGACAAGATCACTTCGATTGATGAACGGATTAAGGAGATCAAAAAGTACTGTCGTGAACACAACATGCAAGAACCTGAGATTCGAAAAGCACATCTCAAGATGCACGAAGAAGACCTGTCAAAAAAACTCCCGGTGGGAAAACAGATAGGTTTGATCCGGAATGATATTGATTGTCAGGAAATAGAATTTTGCATCGTATTTATTACGCACAAGGCTCTGCTAATGCGCAAATGGGGGGCTTGGAAGGAAACACGGCTTGTTATTGATGAAGCGCCAGATGTTTTTAAATCCGGTCAGTTGCATTTGAAGACAAAGCTAAGTCGTGACTTCGTAAAAGGCCATTTCAAGGTGCTGGTCGACAATGACGGCGATTGCTACGAATTGGAACTGAGTGAAGACGGTGAACAAGCTGCGTCGTCGATACCGCAATCAACAAAACCTGACAAGTTGACTAAGGTTCTTGAAGATATGCTGGAAATGTCGCAAGAAATAAACGGTAAGCTTTATGTGAAGGCCCACGAATGGGATGATCAGGAATCTGACGAATTATCGTGGTTTGGATTCATTTCACCTGAATTCTTGCGACCGTTTGATGGCGTATGGATGCTTGGGGATGCATTGGAAGAAACCGAAGTTTTTAAACTTTGGCAAGACCTGTTTATGGTCAAGTGGGTGCCCGAAAAAATAGGAAACCCAAGAAAATGGACTGTTCCGATCGCGCAGAGGTCGCGAACCAAATGCTATGATGCTCATCGTAAAGCCAGTCTGACTCGATTCAACGATCCGGATGAAACCGTGTTGAACAAGATCAGAATTCACATATCGAATGACCGTGTACCCATCGGCTTTTGGACGACAAACGAGGCTTTGCGGTTGAAGGGATTCACGCTTCAAGGCGAATATATTGAACCAAAGGCGCATGGCCGTAATGATCTAATACACCACACATCAGGAGCATATTTTGCAGCAATCCAACCCAGTGGATTCGAGGAAGGTTTACTCAAACAGGTTTGCGGAATGACCCCAGATGAACTGGTAGTCGCCAGACATTGCCGTCCGCTTTTACAACACACTATGCGGGGTGTACTCCGTGATCCTGAATCAGAAGAATTCTTCGAACAGCATGTGTATTCGATGTTCGATGCTCTGTATCTACAGTCGAGGCTGGGAAGCGATATCGAGCTTGTTGAAGGTGTTATCGTCTCAGAACCACCCAAGCCCGGGGCAAAACCCGACCTTGGTTCCAAAATGTCTCAAAAGGAACGCAATGACAGAAAAGAATTGATAAAAAAAGGACTAACCGAAGATCAATCGATTGAAGCCCTGTTGATGATGCGATTTGAAAAATGTACCAGAAAACAAGCAGAACAGCATTTTACCGTAATCAACAAGGTTAAACGCATCCATGAATTGCGAGTCAACGCAACATGAGGGAGAGGGAGGGGGAGGGAAGAGGCAATATCTACCGAAATACACCTATATATTAAGACTATTCCGGTAGATTTTTTGTTAGGTGATATCTCTGCTTATTCGGGGATATTCCGGTTCATCAATGATTGAATAATCAGAGAATTACTTCTTGGGAAGCACTCCGCTACCGATTTATCGTAAATAGATAGAAATATCCCGGAATCACTTTTTCCACGCGACATAAAGGAGCGCATGATAATGTGTTGTTCCCTTGAAATGGTGAGTTATTCGGGCCAACTGGAATTCAAATTCATCGAGTGATCAATCCGGATTCAAAGAAGGAAAGACAGAGTCGATCTGTTTCGATTTCTTGTGTTGTGTCATGCGATATAATTGAATCGTGCGGTTATCATAAAAGCCATTGTAACCTTTGTATTCGAAGACTTCGATCGACTCGTTGAATAATGCATCGTTGTTGATGTTTCCGTCAGCATCAATGCTCATTGGGTGTTTCCTCACTTTTGCGCGGCAGGGGACGTCGCGAATATTTCTGCCAAACGGATGGCAATATTCTATCATAAATGAGGTGTCTGTGGAACCTGAACAGACATTGCACAACTGCCGAACATGGCCATTATTGCTATGATTTTTGAGTGATTATCGTACCTGACTGCCTGCTTCTCTCAACATTGGTTGGCCAAGAATGAGCGCTAGGTACAGTGGACGTGAATAGCGGCGACCAATTCGGTGCGCGTGGGGTAAAGTCCCTTAGCTTTTCTACTTTCAACCATCCATCAACGGCGCAAAATCCAATCTGCTCGAATAACATTTTGCCCAGTCAAGCCCAGACGGACTAGAAACTGGCTGGCAACACCCAAGATGATTCTCAGAATGGGATTTTGTCACCACCAAGTGAGAACGGCTCGTCAGCTTGCTCGGTATCAAATGTGTTCGGATTAGAGAATGGAATGTCATCAATAGCTATGGCTGCGGATATTGGTAACCTGCCCTACAAGCGATCGGACCTCCTCCATACTCAAAGCGCAGTCTATTCTGCGTCGAACTCGGCTTTACCTATCAACTCGCAAGGCGGAACATCAGTTAATTTTAATGATAAATTTATAGTGAAATTAAAATAAAAGCATAATATTATGTTATAGATTTCCTCATGGAGAAGCGCAAAATGACTGACCGTGCTGTATTGGTTTTTACAAAAAAAAATCTTGCCGACTTTGAATCTGCTGGCGGATCGCGGGCTTGGAAGTTAAACCGAAAAACAATGGCTGATATCGGCTTTGCTGTATTTTGCCGCAATGCCAAACGAGAGGACACTTCGCATGCGGGGAGCCATCGACAGGGTTTTCTTGTCGCGAAGGTTGCTGGTGTTGTACCGGCCCCTTTAAACGAAAATCGGTTCATGATCCTGTTCGATGAAGTCGCCGATATCGAAATGGACGAGCTTTGGATGAAGGATCGTAATCCAATTCGTTACGTCAATTTGTCCGAAATTGGGATCAACCCAGATCATTTAGAATTCCGGCCCTTCGAGGGGAATTCTCAGTCAGATACGAAAAAATCACTGCCGGACGGCATAACAATATCTGAGGCTAAAAGAGGATTAGCGATTTCTTTTGGTGTCGACGAATCGTCTATTGAAATAGTGATCAGAGGATAGGGTTTTCGGTGATGGGGTTAGCGTTCGGTAACGCCGCCGCCTGCCAACAGTGTTGGATGGGCAGAGTTGACGATCACGTCCACGGACAATTCGATGATGTTTCCTTTGATGATCTTCATTTGGCTCATTGCAATAGTTTCCATTATTTTGTTGACCTATCATAAGGATGAAATGCTGTTGCATTCCATGTTTGTGCCATATCTTTTGGAGCCAAATCATGGCCTCAGGTCATATGGAAATCCATTGGCCTGAGTGGCTACCGCTTCTCAAGGACGGCAGGGGCCCTGCTGACTAATCCGGTTTCGGCTCACAATACAGGTGTCCCAGAGACCGCTGTGACGGTCTGTGTGGACCGCCACAGCGTCTTGTCAGGCGAGATTAGTCCCAGACTTCCCTAGCAATGGCCATCAGCTCAGAGACGGACAGGCAACCGGCAGTATTGATCCAGTGGAACTCGTCCAGATCACTGTCCACCTCCTCAGACTTCCAGTACTCAAGCAGAAGATGAACAGCCGCCTGATGATGGTTGATGCCCTTTCTTGGAACATAACCGACATCAGCCCACTCCCACTTGCCCCAGTTGTCATCCCAGTACTGGCTGAGCAGGACCCAGTGCCTGCGACCACGGTGCAGGTAGTAGGCGTCGAGGCGATTGTGCATTGGCGACCAAGCCCATTCCACCTGAGCAAGATAGGCTGCTGACTTCGGCTCACCCTTGCCACGGGCATTTTCAGGAACAGAGCCGTAGCCGACCTCGAAGTTGAACGGTTCAGGCCGCTCAATAAGATCGACAACCTCGTGGATGCGCTGTTGCGGAAGCTGGTCCGGCGACATTGGTATCACAGGTACTTGGGTCATGATGTATCTCCATCTTCTTCAGGCTGCAGGGCGTTCTTCATCATCGTCTGCAATTGACGCGAGGGTATCGAGCATACCGTCCAGCGAAAGACCTGTGGGTGTCACGACAGGCCTGTTTTGCTTGCGGACAGAGAACGTCTCCAGCCCACCAGAGAACATGGGATCGTCCGGCGGGACCAATCCTCGTGATATGATTTTGACCATCAGGAAACTCCCTCGTTGATGTAATCATCGGCGAACATTTCCAGTTCAAACGGCCAGATTTCGACAGCTACATTGAACGCACCTTCGATTTGTACATCGCTCACTTTGGCAGGAACGCCGTCGTTGTTTTTGATAGCTGCCTCCAGCGCAGTCGCGAAACCCGACCATCGAGGTGGCGAGTTAACGACACGTTCAAATGTCTCAGGGCCTAACAGGCTCCGGCAACGGACAAACAGAGCGTCCAGCTCTGCGGGATCATAATTCGACATAAGTATTCTCCTCTTTAGCGGCTTTGGCGATATGCCGGGGGCGCAATCCAGATCAAATCTCCCCGATCCGTGTGGTGGATCAGTCCATGGATAGTGAGCGGAAGTATCCGCCCGTTTCGATGCCAACAGATTGCTGGTCAAGCTGGCGGCCAATCCGCTGGGCCAATGCCGTAATAGCTGGTTGATCGTCTGTCGCTATCTTGATAACCAGTGTGATCACGCATTTACCTCGGTAGTAGCCCTCGGCATCCATGACAGTGAAACTGTCGAAGGCCGATGCAATTGCATCCAGCACTTCATTTCGGTCACTGGTGGAAAAGGCATTGCCGTCACGGCTACCCACATAGAGCGTGTGGGCAGACAGTGTGTTCGACAGTCCTGCTTCACGCCGGTTCATCGTCCCACACTTCCTCCCGTAGTTTCAGGGCGGTTTGGTCATCGATTAATCCAGTGCTAAACAAATATGCCCAGCGGGATTGGCAGTACCGATTGTGTTGATCGGACCAGTCTTCCCCCAGCGTCTCGGCAGAAGCCGCAGTCAAGTTCTCTGTCGGAGTAAAATGACCGATTGCAAAGTCGCAATACCCGAATGGTCTTCCCCCGAAAAAGTGGTCCACCTTTATAGTTAGTTGAAGGAGGATCAGAAATGGCTATCAAGCGAAACAAACCAGAAGAGATTGTGATGATGCTGCGGCAGGTTGAAGTGCTTGTCGGGCA
>Ga0233449_1000426_pt1 | contig 51481 bp, 55 predicted proteins | sample SI_124_October20_FD_183012 | JGI IMG/M metagenome (GOLD analysis project Ga0233449, IMG submission 183012) | Seawater microbial communities from Saanich Inlet, British Columbia, Canada - SI_124_October2016_200_MG | ecosystem: Environmental > Aquatic > Marine > Inlet | place: Canada: British...
TTCAGCGCCGTACTACACTTCTGCGATTTCTGTTGGGGATGCAGGGCTTACAGAAAAGAACTTTACTTCAGCTTTAAAATCCAAGCTTGATGGCATTTCAGCAAACGCTAATAACTATTCTCACCCCGCCAATCACGCCATTTCGGTTATTACTGGATTACAGACTGCTTTGGATGGCAAGTCTGCTACATCTCATAGCCACAGTCTAGTTGGTGGTGTAATGGGTGGTAATGCCCTAGATATTAGCGGTGCAGTCAATACCATTGGTAGTGGTGCAGGTGCAGTCTATGGCAGAAATCACGCCTATGATACCACTGAGATTCGTGGTTATGGTGCTGAAATGATGATAGGTAGCCAAAATGCTACTTTACATATTAATTACCGAGCTTGTAATGGTGGAACGGCAGGACATACGCCTACTGAATGGCGTTGGCATAAAGGCGCTAGCAATAATTATGCTGACTTCGTACTTGGTAGCGGAACCTTTAACGGCAACATCTCTCTTACTGGGACAGTTGATGGCAGGGATGTAGCTACCGATGGAACAAAGCTTGATACAATAGCTACCAGTGCCAATAACTATACCCACCCTGCTAACCATGCTATTTCTGTGATAACTGGACTTCAGACCGCCCTGGATGGAAAATCAGCGACTCATTCTCATCCATACGCTCCCGACTCTCACGTTACCAGTCATCCCGCACCAACCAATCGTGATACTCGCAATCAGATTGCAGGTACTTATAACAACTATGTCCACCCAACCACAGCAGGAAACAAACATATACCTACTGGCGGTGCAGGCGGTCAGATCCTTATATACTCAGCAAGTGGTACAGTCGCTTGGCACACACCTACTTGGAACAATTATACTTTAACAAAAGCCAATGTTGAAGCCGTACTCACTGGTGTAATCACAAGCCATTCTCATAATTCTGTTACTGGTGCCTTTGATAACTTTAATGCCATTGGTTCAGCAGATAATGTCAGAAGCGGTATTGGTACTTATGATAGCACAGCCGTTGGTTCAGGTAATGGTGGGCAAATTCAGTTGGGTGGAAAGTATAGTGGCTCAACATATACTGAGTTTGCCATCATTAAGGGTTATAAAGAGAACGGCACAAGTGGTCAATATGGTGGCGGTCTTAAAATCCAAGTTAGAAATCACGGTACCGATTTAGCCACGAAATTCACCCTAGACCCTTCGGGAAACCTGACTGTGAGTGGTACTGTGCAGGGTCGCAACATAGCAACTGATGGTACCAAACTTGATGGTATTGCTTCTAATGCTAACAATTACTCTCACCCTGCTAATCACGCGATCTCTGTAATCACTGGCTTGCAAACGGCTCTTGATGGGAAACAAGCTTCAGGCAGTTATGCTTCTGGTTCCCATGACCATGACGATGCCTATGTAGGTCTTGCCCACACCACTACGCACCCCGCGCCAACGAACAGAGACACTAGGAACCAGATAGCAGGAACATATAATAATTATGTCCACCCCACTACGGCAGGGAATAAACACATCCCCACTGGTGGAAGTGGCGGGCAATACCTTACCTACTCTGCAAGTGGTACTGCACAGTGGTCGAACATGCACAGTCATCCTTACCTATCTAGCTCACACGATGCTAGTAACGTAACAAGTGTACTTCGCGGTCAATGGGGAACAGCATACACCCATAGCCAAGCTTCACATGCTCCAAGTGATGCCAATAACTATACTCACCCTACAACTGCGGGAAATAAGCACATCCCAACTGGTGGGGCTGGTGGACAGTATTTAGTCTATTCGGCAAGCGGTACTGCTTCTTGGGCAAATATGCACTCTCATCCATACTTGTCATCCACCCATGATGCTTCAAATGTTACAAGCGCACTCAGGGGTAACTGGGGTACGGCATATACTCACAGTCAGGCATCCCACGCGCCAAGTGATGCGAATAATTACAGTCATCCTGCCAATCATGCAATCTCGGTGATTACTGGACTCCAAACTGCTCTCGATGGGAAGTTAGCCTCAAGCCATGCGACCACTCACCCTGCACCAACCAATAGGGATACGAGAAACCAAGTAGCAGGGTCTTATGCAGGCTCTACTCATGGTCATAATGTTACAGATGTGAATTGGGATTCATTTGCAACTGATAATGGTGCCATACTTGGCTTTTTTGGTGTCACCACACCAACTGGTGGTGGAGATCCAACCCTACGGACTAAAGCAGAGATGCAGACCGACTTGGATATTGACGACAAGCTTGATACTGCTGATGCTGAAGCGGGGTGGCATGGATCTGCAACACGCATTAAGATACTTCCCCAGGACTTTCAGGCTAATGACGACAATTCCTATTACAACGTAGCATCACTAGACAATGGTGGTCAGATAAAAGTCATGACAGCTTCCCTAGAAGCTTATGTCTCCATACCTATCCCCACTGGCTACAAGGCAACTCAGGTCAGGCTCTATGGTAATGATTCAACTAATCAAATTGGATGCTATGAGGGCAATATTGCCAATGCAACTGCGACTTCCAAAATGCCACCGATCACTTGCTACGTCAATTCCACCTATACGCTCAATGGTGCGGTGACTAGCTCTACAACCAATTATCTAATTATCAAATGGATTCCAACAGCTACCACAGATTACCTCTATGGTGGCTACATCACGATTGAGAAAGTCTAATGAACGATAACATTCCAGTACAACCCCGCGAGTTAAAAGCGGTTCACTCTCGCCTTGATGAGATAGGCAAAAGTCTAACTGATCACATCCTTGCAGGGGCTATTCAGCATCAAGCCACTATGGATGCTTCAAAATTGCGTGACGACGTTCTGCAGCAGATCCTTGACCAAGCAACAAAAACCAATGGTCGGGTTAATATCATCTACAAGTGGAAGGACCGAGTAATGTTCGGGCTGATGGGGATGTCACTTGTTCTGTCATTGATATTTGGTGGAATAAAGCTTTACAAGTCTATGTTGGATATTGAAGTAATTGAAAAGCCAATTACTATCCAGCATGATTATACAACAACCGAAGAAAAGGAAAACCCATGAACTGGTTTAAAGCAATTGTAGTCGGATTTCAGATAGCACGAAACCACAAGGCTTTGGTGCCTGAAATTAAAGAAGCCTATGACGCTTATGTGGATGCGCGGGCTGACAAGAATGTAACTCTGGCTGAAACACGGAAGATCATGGAGGAAGTCTTTGACGTTCTCGCATTGGCAATCCCCGCGTTTCGTGACTTAAAATCTCTCAAAGATAACACCACAAAGTAGATGAGGGAGTGTGATAATTGCGGTTCCCCAGGTGCAACTCAGTACGGAGCATTGGAGTTGTGCAATGATTGTCACATTGAAATGGTGGGGAATGAAGCTGAAGAATTGGCAGAAAAGGCGAAAAGACAAGAGGGTCGTAAAACGAATACTACAACAGTTGGCGTTAAAGGGAGTAATAACGTATGACCGCAAAGCTCGCACTTATAATCCCCGACCAACATATTCGGGAACACGACACGAAAGCCCTGAGCATAATTCTGACAGCGATTCGGGTACTGAAGCCTGATACAGTAATAAATATAGGTGATATTGGTGAAAACGAAGGTTCAAGTCATTGGAAGTGGAAACGTAGAGCAAAGCCCCCATTGGAATACATCATTCCCGATGTGGATGAGGATTTGCGCGTCACGAATCAATGGCTTGACCTCCTTGACGATGCCATGCGTGAAGCCAAAACGAAAAAGAAGGTACTTACTTGCGGTAACCATGACAAATGGCTTGATTACATGTGTGAAAGTTATCCAGTGTTACTCAAACAAGGTTATGGTGTAAGAGATGCGTATAAGCTCGATGCTAGAGGCTACGAATTTGTGGAATATGGCCACTATCACCCTCTTGGCGACTGGTTGTTTTATCATGGCGGCCACTATACAAACATGCACCACACTAAATCGCATCTCGAACGTGTTGGGCAAAACATCATGTACGCCCATCACCACAACTATCGATACTGGTCTATCGCTAGAATGGAAGGATTCATTGAAGCACATTGTCTTGGGTTCCTGGGAGCCTTTGAAAAGGAATTCTTACAGGGAAACCTTACTGACTGGCAACACATGTTCGCTACGGTTGCCTACGATGATGAGATGCACGGAACTGTCCATATTTACAGAATCCAAGATGGACTATGTGAAATCAATGGTAAGGTATATGATGGAACAAATGGAGAAGCGGAATGTCTAAATCAATTCTAAACATTAGAGAAATCATTGGGCAGTACACCACAAAAGGAACAGACATGCCCGAGAACATGGCACATAGGCTGAAGAATCTTTTTGTGGACACTAAGGCTGGAATGGCTGAAGGAGCGCGTGATTACACCGATATTAGCATAGGTGGCACCGCAGGCACAACCTTCCAATCAAGTCTTGGTGGAAAGCCAGTCAAAGAAGCTGTATTCTTTTCCCCAAGCAAAGACTTTGAAATTAATGGCGAGCAGTACACCCGAATGTTGGTCATATTGGTGCATAGTGGCACTTACCTTTTAAAATTTTATGGAATCCCTGACTCTGGCGATTTCGACCTCGTTTATGACCCAACAACAGATGTGAACTTGGGAACTGGTGCTGATACTGAAAATACTGAACTGGTGTCTACTGGTGATTCACTTCGCATTGTAACTGGTGATAGAGTTCGATGGTTCGGACATCTTCAAAAAAACATGCTTTATGTGGATGGAGATGCAACCCTGACAACAGTTGGTTGGTTCCTTGAAGATGCCATAGTTGATACTGATGGGATTAGTATTGATGTCGCTGAAACTGATAGACCGCTTTATGATGATGATGATACTATTGACAGAATCTATACCTATGCAGTTTCCGTGGTTTATGATTATACTCAGGATAGTTCCTACCTGACTTCAAGAGTGATCAAGACTCAGAACATGCCCAGGCTGACTATTGGAATCGATACTTCCAGAATTGCTAGACGAATCACAGGTATCAAGTTGTGGCGTAAAGTTGGTGAAGAAGGCAATATTTACTCATCAATGGATTTTGAGTTATACAAAGATTACGGTGTATCATATGATACAAATGACGACTACGACTATGTAGTTTTCCGCGCACTTCCCAAGAAGCTGAAGTGTTTGACTTCCCTTGATTTCTACTTTTCATGGACTTCCGATAAGTGGGAAGCCGAGGGGAATGATTCTCATATCAATAATGGCTCCATTACCTATGGCGACAATGAGGAACTACGCAGACATTACCGTTTCCCACAATGGTCTTACGTTGTACCCCTTGACCCAACCAAGAACAATTTCAGTCCTCAGGAAGATAAGGAATACTTCCTCAGTGTAGATCCTGGCAACGAGGCAAGCTTTGAGGATTTTGATAATCGGGCTATCTATAAGCCTGATGTGAATACTGGCTATGAAACCAAACCCATGTGGAAGTTTAAACAACCTGAGCTTCAGTCCTCTTTTGAGTTTTCTGCTATTGCTTACAAGCTCTGGAAGATTGAAGTCCATGACGATTATTTTATTGCTACATTGGTCTATGGTCATTGTCTCGATGGTGGAGCTACCGCTACAAAGGATATGATTCAATCCAACTATGCTCCATTCATGAATTTCCAAGCCCCTTATGATGGTCGATATCGTATCTACTCATTAAAAAATGGCATATATCTTGACTATGCTTCTTCACTTCGATTATACCCAAAAGAGCTTACGGCTGATGATGGAAGTGGTACATCCTCTATCGCTGAACATGCGATTTATTCAAATAAGGTCTTACCAACAACCCTTGATGGCAATCTGCTTCGGATAACTGGTGATGTTCGTTCTTCTGCGACTGGTTCAGATCCCCTAGTAAGCGCAAAGATAAGCTATGCAGATGGAACGCGGGTGGATGATGTGAGTGATTCCCTGAGACTTATTTTCAGCGATGATGACCTTCCGTTGTTCTCACCCAAGCCTTATTCATTGATGGTTCCAGTCTACAATGATACACTTGGGCTAGTTGGTGGGGTAAATGAAAATTTAGACAATGTTGCAGGAGATACATCTATTGTTCAGGAAATTGAAACATTGGGTGGCATCGTTACTGAAGCTTCTGGCGCAATAGTCGACTTCCAAACTTCTCCTGCTGAAAATGTTATCAACATGGTCGTGGATGATCAATCAAAAGATGATGTTCACACCAACCGCTTTTACTCTGAGGAAGTTGGATTCGACCCTAAGAATCTTGTGGTAAGCTATAAGCACCCTGTACTCTTTGGGAATAGGCTGTTTGTGGTTGATGAATCTACCCTACGGTGGAGTGAATCTTTTAAATATGATTCCTTCCGACCTGAATCAGTTTATGAAGTAAGTTCAGAACCGACCAAGATTTTACCTCATCATGATGCTCTATTGCTCATTTACGAGAATAACATTGATGTATTAAATTACTCTGGTACCAAAGAAACATGGCGTACCTCTGATTCGTTGAACAAGCTTGGCACCACCCTGACAAACAGTATTCTCTCAACCCCAGCTGGTGTGTTCATGGTCACCCGATATGGCATCTTCATGATTAATAGTCCAGAGACAGCAGGAAAAATGAGCTACTACAAGCAGACTCGAATTGATAGAGCTATTGAGGGTGAAATTGACCTTGAATCTGCAACCCCAAATGACATCGTTGCCTATTGGGATTCAGAATGGGAACGCATTGTTTTGATAGATAATCGCACAGAAAAACATTGGGTGTTCAGTTTGAAAAAGGGATGGATGCCAATTGAGGGAAGTGCGTATAGCAGTTTTTCCCACATTATTCCAATCCATGATATGTTGAATTTGGGGCTGGCGCGGAAAGCATCGGCACCTATCATTTCTAAACTGCGTTATGATGGTGAGAATCTTGGAGACTATGAATTTGAATCTGGATGGATAACCATGAAGGAACCTTCTGTTTTCAAAAAATTCAAAAAAGTTTATCTTATAGCGGAGATTCCATCGGCTACCGCAATCGCTGACCCTGGCCTTACTGATCCAGATGATGCACAACCTCCAAGACCGAGGGCGAACTAATGGCAACAAGACGCAGATTCTACACCGTAAAACTTTATTACAAGAGTGAAATGGATGCGACTTGGCAAGGGCCATTCTTGTTTCGTGGTGCCGATACTGACATCCAAGTTGATATGGAAGAATACATGGCAAGAATTGGTATCAAAGCCAAACGGCTTAAAATAAAGATTGAAGCGACTTGTCCAGGGTTGCTTATCGATCATATAGGAATAGTGTTCCAACCTAAACGAGTGAAATAGGAGATTAGAGATGAAAAACAGAATTGAAAATTTTCAAGAAGATTGGACAGGTGGAGCATACGCCCCAGGTGGACAATACGAACAATCCGCAGACCCTAAAGCTGATGTAATGGCTTTGTTTGGTGGTGATATGAACAAATACAATGCTTGGTACAACAACCTACGCCCCGAAGATAGACCCAAGAATTGGGATGATGCTCTCATTGGTGCGCGTGGAAGCATGGGTGCTGGTGCCTTTAAAGGCGGTCAGGTTCGTACTGGTCAGCAGACTGGTGTTCAGCCCCTTCAAAATCCTCAGGCACAGCCAATTGTTCCACAAGGGCCACAGGCTATTGGGATGCAGAAACAAGGTTTCGGTGCCAAGATGGGTGGCATGTTGGGTCAGATGATGCAACGTGCTGACTATGCAGGCGCAGGCGTTCGTCAAAAACTTGGTCAGGTATTCGGTGGTGGACAACAACAGCAACAGGCTCCATACATCCCAAGTGGCCCTGCACCACAACCAGCGGCATATGAAGATGGTCAAATGGCACCAAGCGCATTTCCAAATCAAGCCCCTGCGCAAGTACCGCCACAAGCCCCTCAAGATAATTCTGCTTTATTAAGACAGCTTGCCAGTTGGATGCAATCTGGCGGTGCCCCTAATATTGGAGGTTAATCATGGGTTGGAATTTTAAAGATGCAGGCGGTGGGGCAGCACAAGGCGCGTTGGCAGGCGGTTCGATGTTCGGGCCCGCAGGCGCGATTGGTGGTGGACTACTAGGACTCGCCATGGGAGGCATGCACAGTGGGCCACCTACGGCAGAGGAAATGGGAGTTAACCCCCTCGACATAAACGCTGAAGCTCAAGCATTGATGCCTAACCAATCTGAAACGAACAATCAGCGGAATGAATTCAATGCGGGTCTTGATGGTGAAATAGAGAAATATCGCTCTCAACTCATAGCGAGTGGAATGGATCCAACTCAGGCCGCGCAATTGGCTCAGAATAAATTCATGTCTCAGAGGAATCGGTTTGGTATAAGCCAACAGCAGGGTCAGGCAAATATGCACCGTGGGCTAATGGCTCAAATGCTTCCTGCAAAACTTCAAAGAGATGAAGATATTTTGAATATCAACAATAACCAAAAGTTCGCACCAAGCTTCAATCAATCTATGGCACCCATGACAGCGGGTTTCGGGTTGCAGGGAATCTTTGACAGAACGAATGGAACTGGTTTCTTTAAGCCAGAAGGAGAGTAATCGTGGCTATTAATGTTCCGAATAACGACCAAATGTTAAGCCAGTTGTCAGCGGTTGTTGGTGGTGTACTTGCTAATAAAATGGCTACCGAACAAGCGACTGCCCAACGTGGTCATGAGTTTCAATTGGCGCAACTCAACAATCAGAATCAAATGGCTATGATTACCAAAGATTATGAGATGCGTAAACAGCTAGGTGATGAACAGCGGAAAGCTATGCTTGAAGCCCTTCCTCAACAGTTACAAGCTTGGGGATTGAATATGCAAGATATGTTACCGAAAGAGGAAAAGCCTGCAAATTGGATGGAGCATTATGGTTCCCGTATCGCAGGTGGAGCCGCAATCGGTGGTGGTATTGGCTTGGCAGGTGCGGGTGTTGGGGCTATCCCTGGCGCACTTATTGGTGGAGCCGCAGGACTTATTGAAGCTGGTGGCGCACACCTCCTGAGTGGCATTGGCAAAGAGGACAAAGAAGCCAAGAAGAAATCTGAATTGGCACTACGTCAAATGCAGACAATCGCTGCTTTGAATCAGATGATGGGTATGAACCAAATGGCACCAGGCTTATAGGGGTAAAATCTTGAGCGAAAATCCTTATGTCGAGATAGCAGATGTAATAGAGCAAATGAAACCACAGCTTTCACCTCATCAGGTGGGGGCTGTTCGTGATTATGAGAAGGCTCTATATGGTGAAGATGAATTTTTTCTGAGGGAAACAGGGCGACTACTTGGGCAGATACCTACGGGTTTTGCTGAAGGGATGTCAACCGTTAATCTCCAATTCATTGAACCGCGTACTGAAGCTGAGAAAATTGCTCGGTCATTAGGTTCCTTGCTTGGTTTCGTGGGATATATCCCCAATCCATCTGCCCTTGCTCTAAAGGTTGCTGGAAAGACCAGTAAAAAGGGTGCGTTAAAAATACTCGGGAAACAATGGAACAAGCCTAATTCAGCAGGTCGATGGGCTGAAATGCAGGCTATGTCTCTGGATGATTTATACAAGACTGCCATTGAAGGTGTTCCCACTAATCTCTCTAAAGTAAAATCAGTGCCGATGTATCTCACTGATATGATCACTAAATCCTCGGTTGGTAAAAAAGCAGGGAAAGCATCCCTAGACTTGCTTAACAAGTCGAAGTATATCAACTCAAACAAATTCCTGGCACCGCGTATTGGTGATTTTGGGGAAGGAATGATGCACTTGGGTCTGGCTTCTGCCATTTCCGCAGGTGGTATCAATCCTTTCCAATGGAAGGAACGTGTTGATTCTGTACTCCCTGCTTTCGCTCATGGTGCTGCCTTTGGTGGTGCCTTTCGTGGTATTGGGCAACTTGGTAGCGTTCTAAACTGGACTACCGCTAGTGGTTCTCCAAAGACTGCCGCGAAGTTGTTGCAAGCAGTTGCAGGCTCTATGGTTCAAGGTATTCCTTCAACCATGCGAAACGACTCTACTGCTGAACAGATTTATGAATACTTACTTGGTAGTTGGTTTGGATTTCATGAAGTTCCCTATGTTAAAAGAGTAGCAGGGAAAAAGGAACATGAGATTCAGATTGAAGGTCAGAAGTCACAGGGCGTTCATACCAGTTGGCATTATCGCAATAATCCTGAAGCCTTTAAGCGGAATTTTGGTTGGGATAAGATGCCAAAAGAAGCACAGGACATTGTTGACCTATGGCTAAAAGACCAGTATAACGCAAATAGTCCTGAGCTTTATGACATCATGACTCAGGCAAATGAAGAAATCGCAGTTAGACGCGAAGCTGGTGAAGATGTTCCCTTTATTATTCCCAATCGTGTTGGTGTCGTAAAAGCTCCTGATGCACATGGTCTTGAATTTCAGGTTCCAATTTATCATCGTGATGCTCTCAGCGAAGGTAAGCCAATTAAAAATGGTGCCATGTTTGACCGTCAAGGTGGTCGAATCATTATTGACCCTGAGTATTTTGAGCGTAATGACCCTATCTGGAGAAAAGAGGGATTCGGTCCTGACATCGATTCAACATTTCTTCCCACAAAAGCTGAACGCCAACGGTTCATGATACTTCATGAGTTCTATCATAAATTTTACAAGTCTGAAGATTTAGCTAATGTGGTCGCTGCCTTTGAAGTAAAGCGGGAACTTGGTAAAGAAGCTGAAATTCCTGCTAATTGGATTCTTCCTCAAAGACTCTCTCCGCAGGAAAAGATTGAGTTTCAGCGATACGTTGATAAGCTTACGATGGAAACCTATACTAAAGGTGAAGTCATTCCCGATGGAACCTACGTCAATATGCACCTCAGGACTGAAATGGGTCAGATGTATGGGCATCGTGGGTATGTGGTTGAAAAAGCAGAGGAAGCTAATGTTTTCCGCATGCTGATTGAACGACCCGCGGAAAATGGAAAGCCTGGGGAATATGTCCTCGATGATCATACTACCTTAGTCGGCCAAGACCTTATCACTGGAATATGGCGTGATAGACACATTTCTGAGTTAGACCGCGAAGCATCCCTTCCTACTGGACATGATAATGAAGGGAATTTCAATTGGGAGGGTGGTAAGCCCACCAAAACGCCAGAAACACCGCCTAAAGCTCCTGTAAAGCCAAAAGCGACCATTGAACCGCCTAAGCCTAAAAAGGCTCCTGAGAAGCCTAAACCGCCTAAGGCAAAGAAGGTCAAAAAGCTCACCAAGAAACAAGCCAATCAGGTTGCAAATGTCGAGAAGGAAATCAAACTTCTTGAACGGATTGAGCTAGAGCAAACCGAGAAGATGAAGAATGGCGAGAAGCCAGATGATGCAGTTGGCATGGATTTCCTTCGGAGACAAGAGCAGTTAGGTGACTTCCTTGCTCGTAATGATGAAGTATTTTCCAGGATTGTAGAGAAACAGAACAATGACCTAGTTGAATATGGTAAATACCTACAAGAAAAGTATGGCAAGGAATATGAAAATTCTGACCTATCTCCCAAAGACCTAGCCCGACTCAAAGAGTTTAAAACTTTCCAAAAACGATTGGAAATGTTGATGGCAGTAGGGCAATCCCGATTGATTAATAAGGGAAAACCTACCCCTGAGACTAAGGAATTACCTGAGGCCAAGATTAACAAAGAGGGTGAGCTTGAAATCACTATTGAAGGTGGTGAGAAGGAAGCTCAAGAGTTAATCAAAAAGGGTAAGCTCGAAGTCAAAGAGATTCAGAACGACGAGTATGTTCATCATTCAGGTGGTGCCAAAGGTGCTGATACTGGTTGGGATATGGCAGGGCGTAAATATGGCGTGAAGTCAAAACATTATCGGGAACCTGGGGCAAAGAGCGTTGACAGTCCTACCCTTAAAGGCGAGGGTGTTAAACCAGTTGAGATGTCAAAAGCTGAGTTTAAAGAAGGTACTGAGAAAGCTACTAAGGCAGCGCAACGTCTTGGTCGCCCAATGTCTGCCAAGTTCGCACATTATCAGATTCGGAATTGGAACCAAGTCAAACATGCTGATGCGGTATTCGCAGTCGGTAGAATCCTCGATGTGGGTGAAGCAGGCGCAAAGGGTTTCCCCAATAAAGCCAAAAAGCAAACGGTGGATGGTGGAACTGGATATGCGGTTGAAATGGCTATTGGTGAGGGTAAGCCAGTATTCGTCTTTGACCAAGCTAGGAAGAAGTGGCATACTTGGGATGGAAAAGAATTTGTTCAAATCGATACTCCTACCCTGACACCCAATTTTGCAGGGGTTGGAACTCGGGAACTTACCAAAGGTGGCATGAAAGCCATTGAAGCAGTATTTGAGAAAACCTTTGGCAAGAAAACTGAACCTGAACCCGAAGTAGAAGTAGATCCCTGGGATGCGCTTGATGAGAATGGCAAGATTGAACCTAGTGCCGATGAACTAAATGTCCTCGATGGATGGGAGAATAAAGCACCAGTTGGTGAAGATGGTCGCCCACTCACATCTGATGTTCCTGAGCGTTCTGCAGAATACTCCGAACGAATTGAATCATCCTACACACCCCACTTGAAAGAAGTCGGTGTGAAGAATGGTATCAAAGATGACATGAACGTGTCTAAGTGGAAATCTGAACTCCGTGAAAAACTCGGGAACTACGATGATGCGAATTTAGTCATTGAAGAATTTCAGCACCAGTATTCTCAGATTGACATGGGTGGCAAAGCCAACAAAGATGGTTGGACTAAAGGCCAGTTAGAGTTCATGAAGTTGGTCGAGGAAGCACACCCAGGACTATCAAAACAAGCTTTGATGGAATACCATAATCAGGTTGAGATTGATACTATTTCCTTGAAAGGTAATGGCGCTGAGTTAGGTCGAGCATACATCACAAACGCTAAGATTCATAGGCTGTTTGACCATAAACGGTTTGTGGCACTTGAACCTAAGTTGATTGATAAGATTTATGAGGGTGCTGGACTCTACAATGAAGCGGGTCTATACACTATTCGTGAACTGCTTGCGAAAAATGAGCCTGCTGAAGCATACTTTGAGCGCATGGGTGTTGATTTTGGACACATCTATGACATGAAGCATCCAGTCGGAAAATATGCCCGACTCTTAATCAAATATGAACCACACATGATCACAGAGCTTAGAGCCATTGAAGCTTCTGAAAAAGATGGTCGTGCATCTGATAGATACCTGAACCAAAGAGATATTTTTGAAGCTCAGATTCATCGGGAAATCTTTGAAGCCGCGCAAGGCAAACAGTACACCCAATGGGCTACTGAAGGAACAATTCCTTACGCCATGTATCAGGCTAATTACAATGAGTGGAGAGAGCAAAGGGCTGAACAGAACAAGCCTAACTCAAAGGTTGCCTATGAACGATTCCTCAGAGATAAAGGCATCAAATCACGCGCTGATAAAATGATGAAGTATTTTGGTCAGGCCAATACCAATGCCTATTACTCTCCGAATAAGCGGAAGATGAATTATGTCGTAATCAATGACGGAACATGGATAAAGAAATTAGCCAAGAATTCTGTGTATCAAAAGTGGTTGAAGTCTGATACTAAAAGTCGTCAAGATGGTGCTATCTACATTTCCAAAGCACAACTTGAAAGGCAGAATGAAAGGTGGAATCTTCCTGACGATACCGTGAATATGAAAACGGTTATCAATCATCGCTCTGGTGATGATGTATTTATTGGAAAGGGTGAGACTTTTTACCATGAGGGTCTAAACGAGTTCATGGAAGCGAATGGGTTGGATTTTGTAATCTTTGACTCAGGTGCTAAAATCCGTGCCGACAAAACAGGGGTGAACTGGCCTATCATGGAAAACATGACCTTTGCTGATATGGCAAAAGGTCGTAAGGGTGCTGATGGGAAACGTAACTTTAAATATCCTGAGATTGCAGAAAACATGCGTTCAGATATTGGTGAAGATGCCGTTGGGTTTATCAAGATGGACAAGACCAAAGGCAAGGGTCGCGTAACAGTCACACCTCAGGTTTTGGATTCGTTCATGAATCATGATGTTGCCAATGAATATATCGAAGCCTATGTGAAGGATGAAGTCAAAGCAGTCGAGCAGATTCAGAAGTCGATTACTCGCCCAAAAGCTTTTGTCAATGCGCTTATCCATTATGGACTTGGTGCTAAAATCAAACGTGATGCGAAGGGCAAGCGTTTCGTTGAGGGGAACTTCTCTGAATCGAATGAAGCCTATGTTCGGAAATTAATGGATGGAGCAAATCCATTCTCCGCACCTTTGATTGAGCAGACAAACAATACCTTTAGACAAGTTTTAGGCCACATCGCCAAGCCAAGAACTGCATCGGGGGAATGGGTGACACTCGTTCCTGAAAGTGGTTTTGCATGGAAAAAAGGCGGTAAGGCTGAAGAACATGAGCTGAAAGAGCGTACCTTCAGGGACTACTCTGGTGAAAGAGTTGTAGTCCCTGGGGAGGCTCGCGCTCCTTATAGCTTTTCAAAGAAACTAGAGAAGCCTGAAAATATCACGCTGTTTGATCATGAGACAGGGAAATATGTAAAATACGCTGACCATTTTCCAGCCACACCAGTTGGTGGGAATGGCAAGATGAGATATGGTGATGCGTGGGAAGCCACCAGAAGCCAATTCTTCACTCGTAAAAATGCCGAGGGCAAAGATGAACAGGTTCGGAAATATGACCTAATCATGAATTTCCAGACCTCTCCAAAATCTAAGCCTGAAGATATGCTTGTAATGGCGGTTGATGTTTTCCTTCCCAAGACTCGCGGAAATGCACTTGAAGCCAATACTCTCGATGCGTCTGTTGCTGCTGAACGTGATTGGGATGGTGATGCAGGGGCAGGATTCATTCACATGCCTGAAGGTATGATGCGTGAATATACGAAGGACATACTTGGCCCCGATGGTGAGTTTCGTGTTGGTATCACCGATGTTGGAAAAGCGACGAATCCGCAGGTCGACCTTTTGGATCCTCAGTGGTATCGTGAAATGAATGACAAGATTCGCACCGTCAATAAGAAGATTGGTGAAGTTGTAAATAGGCGGTCTGGATTCGATGCCATTGTCAAAGGCAACATGAGTATCAATTGGCTTGGAAATAGATTAACTGCAATCAAAGCTGACAGTGAAGCATATTCAGGCTACATGTCTGAATTTGCTGGTGAAGTCCAGGTGACGGTTGATGGTCCGAAAGCTGACCTTCTTTCCCGACCTGACCTACTCAGAGGAAATTACTCAATGCTTGCTCGCGGTAGAGCCTTTCTTGAGTTCTCGCGAAAAGACCCGATTCACAAGATTCTCGCAAAGGTAGCCAGTTACTTTAAAGAGCAGGCTGGCCGAATGGTGAACAGTAAGAATTTCGATGGTGAAGCAAAGAACGCATCACTAAAAGCGGTTCACCAAGCTGTGCATGAACATCGAGTGCTTGAAGCAGCTGAGAACAACGAGCTATTCACATTGGGCGGGGTTCCCATCAAGACCGATCAGGTGTATGGCGTTGTCTGGTGGAAGCAGGCAGTTCCTTCCCTGAATAAAGTGACTCAGGCTATTCATAATATCACATCTGAATTAACTCTCTCTGAAGTAACTCGCGAGGGAACATTCCCTGAGAAGAAATACAACAAAAACAAACGTGTCGCAATTCAAGCTCTCAAGAAACGTGTGAAGGATTCTGAGGATGGTCGAGCCTATGGCGTGAATGAGCAGGATATGGCCTATTGGGAAATGTATGAAGCCAGCCTTAGTCATGGTGCTATGCAACTCCGTTGGGGGCCTGCAAGTGAAGCCAAGAAATATGACATGCCTACTGCCATTCGTGACATGCTGATTGCTGAAGATAACCCAAGTAAGAAGTTCCTGCTTGAAAAGCATGACCACAATAACCGAACTGAATATTCTGATACCATTGTATTACCATTCTTGAATGTGAAAGGCAACCATTCAACAAGTCCGAAACAACGATTGCTGAAGAAGCTAATCGCTGCCTATCCTGACCCATTCAAACTGCATGACCCGACTCCTATCAATTTTCATGTTGGTGGAACTGGTGGTGGTATGCACACGACTCGAAGGGCTGACCAAATCAGAACTTCCATGTTGGCATCCAGAAATAATGAAGCTCTCTATCGTATGATTGCCGATAAACACCCTGAGATATTTGAGGGAATCGACTACAAATCCAGTAAAGGTTGGACTATCCCTAAACGCATCCTTGAGTATTGGGGTGAGAAGAATAAGGCCAAAGCGAAACAAATTGCTGAGATGTGGGCTTTGCGTTCAATGCGTGATAGCTTGCCCTTCCAACGGCCTAGAGATTTTGCATCAGTCGAAGAATTAAAGATGAATGAGAATAAGGTTCAGACCAAATTTCGCTTTTTCATCGAGACTAATGGGTTAGAGCCTATACTCTTTCCCAAAGGTATTCCTGAGAATCTAGGGGAGTACCTGGATAAGTACCGCATCGAAAGTCAAGATGGTGGGAAGCAGTTTGATTATACCTCTCTCGATGCGCGTATCCAGTCCTTGTGGGATAAAGGCACCAGAGACATCCGAACATTTTTCATGCCTGACCCAATGGTTTCCAAAACTGGCAGTTTGCATGGCTCGTTTACTGAAGCCGTTAGTATCAACCGAAGTTTGTGGGACCAATTCTCGAAGGACAAAGCTCACCAAAGTTGGATTAGACACTACGATGATGTGGTATCTGACCAAGATGGGATGGGGCATAGATATACGGAAGCATCGAGGAAAAGGGCTGACCTACTCCTAAGAGGGGTTGAACCTAATGAGCTTTTCTTCCCTTATGGTGGCCGTGAAGAAGCACTTGGGGTAATTAAGGATATGAGTAACGGTACAATCCCAATGACTCCTGGGCAACGTGCTGACTTCCAGAGACTATTTGCTGAATATCCTGAAATGGCTTCTCAGTTTCGCAGGGTTCTACTTGGCCTTATTAATAAACCTCACCTCGATAACCACAAAGAGATTGACTTTGTTATCAAAAAATTGAGCGCATTGGGTTCTGGCGATCCTAGACTTGGTGTGATTCAAAGACAACTCATGCCAAATAGAGTTCAACGTGACTTCCTGAAGTTTGATGTCATGTGGCCTGAGTCTGAAGTGGTTGGAACTGGTATGCACGCCTTGAAGCCAGTTAGTGGATTCGGTAAGGTTTTTCAACATCAGCTGGAATCACATGCTGAGATTCAGAAGGAAGAACAAAAAGGGCAAATCTTACTAAACTCTATTTTCTATCTGGAAAAGCTACCCGAGTGGGTTTCCAAAGAGTATGGTCTTGAGAATGGATCTATGTTCACCAAAGAGGAATCTACCTACGTCGAACAATGGAAAGAAATGTTTAAAGCTGATGTTGGTGCTGTAAAGGACTTGTTTGACATCGCGGCTCACATCTACCCAGTTGAGTATGGCGGTAAAGAGCATTTCAAAGGAATGTCCTCTGAGCATAAAGCTGAAATCATGGATAGATACAGAAATGCTAAAGCTCAGTTGGAATCTCTTGACCATGATGCAGGTCGAGCAAAACGACATTATGTGAAATATATCATGAGACAGCAGAACAAGCTTGCTGACTTCATCCATAACACTTATTGGGAACATTCTTCAGGCAAGAAATACTCTATCCATTGGAATAATCAGGAAGTGAAAAGGTATCACTTACCCAAGCAGATTAAAGAATTGAACAAAGAAATACTCCGACTGCAAAAGGAATCTTCAAAGCTGACTGGTTCCGATGCCAAAGAGATTCAGAATATTATTGAAGCGCGGACCGAGACGATGCACATGTTGGAAAACCTAGCCAAAAAGCTAGACAACTTGAATCGTATGAAGCTTGTTGCAAAGGGTGATAAGTTCATTACTCCTGACCGAATCGCTGGCTACCTCCCTCACATTTGGGATTCACCTGAGTTGATGGTAAAAGCCTATGAGGAATCATATGTCAGAACCATTAATGCAACTAAAGACCCCAAGCTGAAGAAAGCACTTACAATTGACATGCAGAAGAAGCTTGAAGATTTAGGCCGAACGATGGTTGAACCACCTGGAAAAGAGTTCTTTGATGCGAAGGCTGATCAATTCGATTGGTTCTCCAAAACAAGAAATCCTGCCGAGCGTGAGCGTAACATGCAGTTAGGCGGGTGGTCTACTGAGCTTCCTATGGTCTGGATGAAGTATTGGAAAGATACTGTGAAACAGGCTGTTGGGCTTAAATATAGTGTTGAAAGTCGCAGAATGATTGACGATTTCAGTATGCGAATGGAGAAGAAATTCGGTAAGGAATCTGAAGGTCAAGTAAAGCGAATTGCTGAATTTATGAATGTATATTTGCGTGACTCAATGGGCTACATACCTGAGTTCAATAAGCGACCCAAGCTACTGAAATATATGCTTGCCAAAGCATCAGGTAAAAAGCCTGACGATAATCCCGATGCTTATGAAGAATTCTTTTCCGATTCTACTGTAATTGATTTTTGGAATAAACGCTCTAAGTACAAGTTGCCTGCATGGAAAATGCAACAACTAGCTAACCTTGAAGCCAAGTACGAATATCTGACCTTGCTGACACATCCTAAATATCCACTTGGAAATATTCTTGGCGGTACAACCAACATGCTAGTCTATGGTGGAATCAAACGATTCAAGCAAGCCAATCAACTGTTGGGTCAAAAAGACGGTGAATATAAGGCGATGATGAAATCTCAGGGAGTGTTGCCCGAGTTAATGGCCTATGAGTTCGATGTTGCTGCTGGCCCTTACAAAGTGGAAATAGGCGGTGCCTATGAAGCCGTGAAAGAAGTGGCATTATCCAACAAAACTAGAGCGCAGAAAAGGGAAGCTTTACTTGAAATAAATCGCAAGTATAATATTGGCAGGAAAGCTATGGATATTGCAGGGAAATTCGGTACTCCTGCTGAAACATGGCTAAGAGAACGTGCATTTACTGTTGGGTATATCATGGCAGAAGAAATGGGCTTGTCAGGTGATGCACAGATTAAGTTTTCCAGGGATGTTGTAACTGGTACACAGTATCTTTACCACAATGGGGTAAGACCTGAATTTGCTAGAACTGGATTCGGTAAAATTGTTACTCGATTTATGATGTACTTCTTTTCCACCATGAGCTTTCAAAAGCAGATTCAACTTGATGCACAGAAATTGAACCTAACTCCTGAGTCTGAAGAACACAAACGCATGCAAAGATGGACTTCGGTTGCATCGGTCATGATGGCCTTAGCATCGATCTACCCATATTCAATATTTGATTCAGCTTTGCCACCTCACCTGGATGCCATGAAGGATGCGAGTGAAATGATGTTCGGTGATGATGATGATAGGAAGCGTGCTTTCTTCGGTACCTATGGTTTGAACGTAATTACCGCACCAATGCCCTCAAGATTAATTCTAAGGCCATTAGTCACAATCATGAATCAAGACTATCAGCGGTACTTAAACAGCGAGATATACAGTTGGTTCCCCTTTGGCAGATTTGCTAAGAGTTCCATGCGAATGTTACGCAATCCTATCTATGGATTAGAGACTTTCGCAGGTGTTCCACAGATTTCCGCAAGTCGGGATGTGAAGCATATTCAGAAGGGAAAAGAAAAAGGGACTGACAGTTATCAATCCCCAGGTTAGTCAGGCTTTCAGAAAAAAGAAGCCCCTCTGAATCGAGGGGTTTCTTATGTGTTTTAGGGGTAGTATGTCCACAATCTCTGGACTTACTCACCTTGCTAATGTCATTTCCCACATATGAGAAATATGGTGAGGAACATCATCAGGTGCATCTAACGAAACCTCGAAATAGTCAGGTCGCCTACCTTCCCACATCAAGCCTCTAGTGGTTCTACCCACAGCAAAGCTTTCCTCATGTTCAGGCGCACCAGTTTTATTCCACCACACGAATTTCACGTTCCCTGGCAGTTTGTTTTCTGGTTCGTTATTTTTTCCCCAAATCCTCTCATAGTTTTCACCATAAGATTTTTGGTCAACCTTTTGCTGGGTGTTTGCGATTCTGTTCATCCTTAGCATCCCTTCTCTTTTGTAGCTCTTTTACCATTCGTGATGCGGCATGGCAACGGATTCCCCATTCAATAGGCTTGTCGTTGCCTCTTTCATAAACACCATAACCTGAGCCATGTGGCCCTGATTTTATAGATTCATAATGTTTAGTTTTCATCTTATTCCTCCGTTCCATCAGTGAATGTACTGTTTTCTTTACAAGCTGAACATCTTCCATAGTGTTCAATGATAGGTTCACCATCATCGGTTTCATCTACTACCTCACTATGAATTTCACCATAGGCGTTAGCCGTACAGCATAGGGATAACAATTCATCATCATCCTCTATTATCGGTTCAGGCGGTGGGTCGGGTGGGTCAAAATTAGAACCAAGCTGATAAATTGCTTCACTCATTTTAAATCTCCATTCTCATCCAGATAAGGGTTTCCCGCATTACCGCTTCTATCATGATAGACATCTGGATGCCTTTCGGTAATCGGGTCGAGAGCCATAAGTTGACGTTGAACTTCGGCTTCTTCACCTTTCAATAATCTCAGATTAGTTAGGTGCTTGTGGATCTTCCTGTGAAGTCGAAAGGCCGCTTTGGGTGAATTGGAATTTATCCTTTCAATCCACCCACCTTCACCAGTATTAGTGTTGGTTGACATAATGAAATAAATCATCTAGTCGCTGCCGTATCTGATTCACAGTTTTTACAATAAAAAGTGTCATAGGTATCCTCAACCTCAAAATCTTGAATTTCTTCAGACCATGAAATTGTGGCATCCATGACAATGTTGGTTGAATCACATTGGATACATTTATAAGGTAGCATCTTGCTTTTATTCTTGTGCATGTTGTAAATGCCCCTAAGAGTACGAACAAGGGATGGGAGCATTTCATTTGGAATAAAAAGGACACAGGACTTCGACACCCCACGCGAATTAATGGGGGAGAGAATTGCGCTCTCCCCCTCATAATTCGAGGACACGACATCGATTCCAAGTAGTTTACCTACCCGATTCCGACCTATGTACTTGCCTATTTTATTCAGGCGAATCCACTTCCTCACCAGCCTTCAGTTTCTCAGAGTTGATGAGGGCGATCTTGTAAGCTGACGTTTTAGTTAGCTCACCGACTTCCTCACCTTCCATGAAACATTGTGCCAGTAACCAACTTGCTTCCCCTTGAGTAAAGCCAGTTGGGTCGGAGTCGACTGCTATTCGCATAGCTTCATCGATTCCTTGTGCGTGTACTTCCTTGTGAACAGGAATAGTGACATTAAATCCGATTCTAAACTTCAGCAACTTCGCTTTCGATTGGGTCGGCTTTTTCGCTTTCTGTTTCTTCGGTGCTTTCGGTGTAATCGGTTTCGATTTCTTCTGCAAAGGTTGTTTCTCCTTCCTCTGAATCATCTTCAGTTTCTACATCGGTTGTTTCAAATTTACTCTGATGAACTAGAGCAAAGCCAGGTTCAGTTATGGTACTATAATTATACCATGCTGATAAGAAATCATCACCATGTTGCACATACTGAGATTTCCATTCATGGTCTTTGGTGAGTAGATCCACCATAGGCATCTTTGGAATTTCAGCGATTGCAGCAACATAGTCACCCTTCTTAGCAGAAGATTCCATTTCTGCAAATGGTTCCAGGTCACCCTTTGTGAACAATGCTGTAATAGTTTCACGGAGGTGCTTATTAGCAGTCCACTCTTTCAGCAGTTCAAGGTTTATATCAACATCAATGCCATTTTCGACCATGATGTGTTGAAGTTCGACCAGTTCAGAAAAGCGACCTGCTTCAACAATCTTGTTGCGAATAACAGCAATCCGAAGATTGTGCATCGTTCCCATCATGTCAAAGGATAGCCAGTTTTCCTTTGTGTAAACGTGTTTTCTGTGATTCATGCAAACATCACCAATTGCCTGAGCATTGGTTGAGAATAGCATGTGAGCAACGGGGCCAGTCAGACCAATATCAGAAGCAATTAAATGCTCCCAAAGGTATTCCTTCATATATCCAACTACGAAAGTACGCCATTTAGATTGACTTGAATTGGAAAGCCCTTTTTCTTCCTCAGGCTCGGTCCCAGGTTCGGTACTGGTGTTAGTTTCCTTTTCGGCTTTGGTGGCTTTAGCGGCTTGACGAAGCAGAATTTCACCTTCACGGCTAATGTCAAACGCGATTGCGTTCTTGATAGCACCCTTTACTCCACGAGCTTTGGTGTGAAATTCTACTGGGGTAAAGCATTTTACGTCATGATGCCATTTGCTCTGGTCGACTTGTGGAACACCAAGCGATTCAGTCAGTTCAGCGATGAAAGCCGTGTACTTTTCACGGTAGCAAGCTTCATCATAACATGGGTTGGTAACAGATGGTTCGGTATATTCAGCAAACATGCCTAGTTGATCATCGGTGCGAAATTCGCAACCAACACATGACTTGCCTTCACATTCTGTTAGTGTAATGTCGAATGGCGCTCTATCCAAAGTCAACTTCTGACTTCTGAGAGTATATTCAGCATCGCTCCAATGGTAAGATTCGATGAAGTCGTATTCTTCAAGCAAGGTTTCCTGTGTTTTCTGTGAATAGGATGCAATGCTTACAGCATCTTCAAGGAAGTCTTTGTAATCATCAGATTCGTTTAGGGCTTTCAGTAAGACAGGATGTAGGTTGGCAAGCATACCGAAGTTTCTTACCCAGGCAACAGTTTTGCCAAAGACAACAGCGATTTGTTTCTGATTCATGCCGTCATTCGTCATTGTCACCACAAGAGAAACCATATCGAGCAGGTTCATGTCTTGACGGTGGATGTTTTCATGTGATTGTACTTTGGTAAGTTCTTCATTCGTTGCTGTGATAATACTGACAGCTACATCAAAGTCAGCCTTCCCATGAATCTTCTTCAAGGCAGCGAATCGCCTGTTACCTGAAATCAGTTCATATATCTGACGTTCTGGATCCTCACGAACAGTCAAAGGGTTTAACAAGCCAACAGCTTTTATGGATTTCACCAATTCACTGTCAACCTTTACTTTTCCAACACGGACATTTCCTAATGGTTCTATCAGATTGATATTAACCATTCCAAGTATTGCTTGAGCTTCCAAAATAGAGGCTCCTTTCTTCGGTTTTTTAATAATTATAGAAGGTGTGGGGTAGGCTTTGCAACCCACCCCACGGTGCGAAACGCTTAATCGTCAGATGGTGGAACGTCACGTTCCTCAACTTCTTCCTTTACAGCGGTAGGAATTTGAGTGAGCGTACATTCCAAATCAGCCTTTGCGGTACTAAGCTGTTCTCTGGTAAGGTCAAGAGCAGTTGAAGTTTCCTTCAATTCATCTTTCCGATATTTAAGGGATGCTTCTTTTGATTCGATCTCCTTCTCAATTGCAGTTAGTTTGGCTTCATCACCAAGTACAATTTGAGAATCGTTAACAAATTCCACGGTAATACCCGTAGCTTGTTCCTTGTGCGGGAACCAGACTTTATCTTTCCCATAACCCTTTGTGTCCATCTTAAATCCATTTTCAATGAACTCCATAATCTTCATGGCGGTTACTGAATCAAATAACATTTCTGAATAGTCAAACTTTATCGCGATTTTCAATGTGTTTCCTCCTTTAGAGGGTTGTGAAGATGAATTATTTCATCCTCATGAATAAACCAAGTCACGTTATCATAATCGATAAGGTGAACTTTACTACACGGCTCGCCTGTGATTATTTCCATAAGGGAATCACAAACATCACCAAAGCGTTTTACATCATCATTTTCCATGTAAAAGTTTAGGTCTTTTAAGCTGATGGTCGAGGGGAATAATCCAACTGAGCTATCCCCATCCCAACTCAACACAGCTTCTTTTAACTGAAATTGTGCATCTGGCTTGAAAGTTCCTTGAGCGAATTGGAATTTCATGATGGTTTGTCAATGAATTCTTCAGGAAGTGTGTCGAAAAACATCTGTGTCCTGATGTTGGTGACTGCATCCTGATTAAGCGAATCGATGTGCTTTTGTACTCGACGTGTAACTTCTATCTGAAGTTCAGTCGGCCACTTATCATCCGTGAGAATGTGTTCTGCACGGAATTTGGGGCGGTTTCGGGCATTAGCCAATCTGGACTTTTCAAAGATAAACTCTGCAACAGCCAGTGTGCCATATACTCCAATACATTGTGTCTTGTTTCCATTTACAACGATGAATCTCATAAGGGATTCCGATCTTAGTTGTGTATTGACTTATAATCATCAATAGTTAATCCCTGTTTCTTTCTCAGGGCATCTTTTTTACGAACTCTATCAATCCTACGTTTCCGAATAAGAGCTTGTTGAGATTCTTCGCGAATCCATCTCTGCAATCGCTTAATTTCAAAGTAGCTTAATTTTCGCATAGCAGATTTAATGCGCTTCTCGTTTGTCAGGTCACTACGGCCTATCATTTCTTCTTTTTCCTTCGGGTCGGGATGATAGTTTTCTTGGGTAGATCTAAATTCTTGAACTTTTCCTTCATTTCCTCAATTGTCATGTTTTGAGATTGAATTTCTTCAATTAATTGATCATCGGTGGTTACAATAAGCGAAAGTAAAGTGAAGATTCCTTGTATCTGGTCGTCATGTAGCTTCAGAGTGTCTTTGATGCGAACTTTCCCATCTTTATCTCTTATCATTTGCTTTCTCCATTCTAGCCACTCTATCCCGAAGTGACTTGTTCTTTTTTTTCAGGTCGTTATTCTCCCTCTGAAGTTCCCGAATCAACATCAATTCTTTTCCTTCCATGAGAGCAATTCTTTTTCCCGTTTTCACATTGGATTCCCTTAATGCGGTGATAAAATCTTGCCATTTAATGGACTTTAGGGCGTGTCTAATGTCAGTATCTTCAGCATAAGTGAGCAAATCCAGCAGGGAAGTAAAATACTTGTTGGTAGATTGAGCAGGTGTTCCATCAGCTTTTTGCTTTGTTTCCTGAAGTGTCCAGCGATGCCCTGCCAAAATCTCATATCCTGTGACCTTGTTGTTTATTTCAATATGCCAAAAGGCAATACTGTTCGGTTTTATTCTCAATTCAATCTCCTTCCTGGGTTAATGTAAAGGGGAGCAATTGCTAAACTCCCCTTTACGCGATAAGTGGTGATTTTCCGCAACACCACTCGACAAGTGGGTTTAGCCTTTTAGGAATAATCTGGAAGTGTGTGCAGGACCAAATTTCAAGGCTTTATTTTTTCATAGTCACCACCTCCAATCCCCGTTGTAGTGTAAACAGATAATAATGCTAGACTTCGATTTTGAGTATATTTACCCATCCGACTTTCCAGACTGGTAAGGCGTTTACTCATCATCTGTATTTCTTGTAGTTTGTGATTTAGTTCTGTGTCTTTCGCTTTCTGCTTGAACGCTATTGATAGCAGGACAATCAGCAGAATCATGTTCAGCGTGAAAAGCATGCCTACAATGATTCGGTTTCGTTTAAGCTTTTCCATAAAATGGCTCCACAGTTCCGTAGTGAGTTGAAAGCACTTCAGCCCACTTCTCATTGATGTTTCGATATACGACCACATAAGCGTTTCGTGCTTTTAGCTCATTTGCAAGCTCAATGGTATCATTCTCAGTTGCATACGATTTACTGCATCTGAGAAGATGCCTAGTGCGTTTCCGTACCATAGTTCGGTCAAACTCCCACTTCCGAATAAAGGCACCTCGTTGAGAAGGCCATTTAAAAGCGACAGTTGCAACCACTTCATATGGTTTTTCAGTCTCGCTGCTCATTGGTCGGCTCATCGGGTTTCTTTTTCCCGAGTGTCCGCTTCTTTGACCATTCTAGGACATCGTTTATTGCTGACCATTCCCTATAAATCGTGGTGTTTTTCGCCATAGATTTAACAGCATCGGTATAGTCAGTTGTACCTCTAACAAGAATAGCAGCTTTGTCAGGTTTCGACCAGATCCACAAGTGCTTGTTTGAAGTGAGTCGTATGTTTTCCCATGCTTTGATGATTGTCATTTTCTCATCATGAGATAAGCGTGAAGCTGACCCTTTGTTGATAAAGAAATTGAAAGCACCTCGCAACGAATATGGATTGGTGATTTGGTTGCGAATTGCATGGTCTAACTTTGCCCAAACAGCTTCATAGGTGAAATTAGGTATAATCAAGTAGCTTTTAACCAGACAGCTTCGTGAATCAGTTTGACGTTTATGGCGTGTAACTTCATTCTCACAATCCCGACATTCGCCACGATAGTAGCGTTTGCCTTTTGTGATATGACTACGGAATTCATGTATATCCTTTTCAGTCTTACATGTCCCCTTGCATAGTTTCTTTAGCAATCTGGTATTCCCTCCTTTCTCTGAGGATTTGCCTGAGTGAATCCCAGGGTAGCGTTGCATACGTTTCCGATCGGTTACGAGTGAAAACTACCACTGGATGAGTTCCATCAAGACAGTTTGCTTCTGCCTGCTTCATAGCCGCCCAGATGTTGAGCGATTCTTGATTTTTACATTCGGGGCTGATAGGACAAGCTTCGATAGCTTTAGCTGACATTTGCACATCAACACCACCAGCTCCCATAGATGTACTGACTACATCGGTTTCAGGTAGATAATGGTCATTTTGAATATCGGTGGCTACTTTTTGCTGTAATCTCCGACCTTTAGCTTTTGCAGATGATGTTTTCATTCATCCTCCACTATATAGAAAGTAAGCTTCCCTGCCCATTTTATGAATCTGAGTTCAAGGGCAATTGCCCAATTCGTCTCAAATTCACTGGTTCGGCTCATTAATTTGCCGAACCATTTTCCTGCGCGTGTGGTGGGAAGCTTACGTTTTCTGTTTGACACTTTATGAACGATTGTAAAGTACACAGCCACCCATAGCAATTTGAGATGAAGGACAAAACTTTCATCATTATTGAATTTGCCAAAAGCTATGAGTGGAAAGAAATGTGTCATTATTTCACTGTGACTTGGGCATCACGTTCTAACACAATTCCATATTCTGCCAAGCTCTCGCCAGCCTTTAGTGCCACAGCCGCAGTTTTCTTGTCCAACTCAGGAATGTATGCTTTATCTTCCCGAATAACAGCGTTTGGCACATCTTTGTAACGAGTGAATTTGGGTGGTAAAGGAAAACCTTCTTCCTGAACAACCCTTCCAGGTGTAAGCTTGGCGGTAAACGCTTGACCATTAATGATCACTTTGTGAGATGTAGGCGAGATTTGTTCTCCCATGGCCATAACGATGTTGTAGGTCAGCAGTTTGAATTTCTTGGCGGTGTTTTTGATACGTTCAAGCTTCGCCTTCTCTGCTTCAAACGCAGATTTAAGCATATCCATGCGCCCCTGGATACTTCCAGCCATCATGTTCAGACTGTCAGTACCTTCCTGTAACGCTTGGGGTTTATCCATCAGGTGAGTGGTGAGTTCTTCTTCGGTTACCCCGAATTGCTCAACACCCATTTCAAGCATTGTGAGGATGTTTACGGTATCTTGCTCCATGTAATAAATGAGGCTTCCGTGTGGTAATGCAGAGGGCATCATTACTTCTGTGATTCCTAACTCTCTGACTTGTTCTGATTCTTCAGTCACGTTAATCCTTTCTAGAATTGCGCTCTAGTCTCATGACTAGGCCGTTGAAAACGAAAATTCTTAAATACAGCATCAAACTCAACACTGTCTCCATCACGATTCTTGGCTATTTGTATGTTCCTTTCAGGGTACGCGGGGTCACCCTTGACAATTAAAACCATGTCAGCATCTTCACCAATTGATGAGTTTCCTGAACCTGAGTAAGCATCCCATATGGCGTTGCGAGCAACACCTTTAGATACCTGACTGACCTCGATAATGATAAGGCCGTGTTCAAGTGCTATTTCTTTCATGGTTCTTGTAATATCTGCTATTTTACGCATGTCGTCATTCCAGTTTCCAGAGACAAGCTTGATATGGTCAATGACCAGAACTTGAAACTGTCCTGCCCACTGTGTAACTGCACTAGCAAGATCATCAAGCGATAATTTGTAGTCTCTTGTCCACATTATGTGGCCTGCGTGTTTCTGGTAATCTATCACTCCTGCAAGTATCTTTTCACCCACAGCCTTCTTATCCTCACCATTGATAGTTTGGATTAGCCTGCGTTGCATCTGTTCTGCTGATACTTCCATAGTGGAATAAATGGTAGGTAGCAATCCATCCAAGACAAGTTGAGTTGCCATAGCGGATTTACCTATACCAGTGGGTCCCATCACCACGATAACATTTCCAGGGTAAAGTTTTATATCTTTGTCAGGTAGCTCGAATTGTTTGGCTATGTCTATAATTCGACCTGTCCAATCTGTTCGGTAATGTTTTACAAGGTTGTCATGAGTTTCAGCAATTGTGAGCAGTTGCATTGACTCGCCTCCTTCATAGTTTTGTTTCCTATAAAATACACAATCATGGTTACATCTTGATTTGAGTATAGGGTCATTACATCCAAAGGTGTAGCCCTTCTCATAGACGCTTTTAATTGATGTCGCAATTTCCTTTTCGGGTAAGTCAACCCGAGCAGCCCAATCACGCATTAGCATTTCAGAAGCATCCTGAGGGATTCCGTTTCTTCTGTAATGACTGATGATGCGAGTAGCCGAATTGTTTCTTTGTTCAATCTGCTCCCCTCTCCATAAGTCAGCAATACACATAGCTACTTTAGTATGATTTGGGGATGAAACAATTGGCTTATTAAAATGATAAGTTAATGGTTCCCGAACCTCATCTGCTAATACAGGTTCAAATACCTCACGCCATTCTTTCTGAGATTCATCGGGGTTACGAGGACTCTGAGCAAGTAGGCGAACATCTTTCATGGGCATGTCACGAAGCTCACGCAAGGTGAGTGGAATCTTATACAATCCAGATTTCTCATTCAGCGTGTTTAGTACACGGTAGATCCTTCCTGCATCGTAAATGTTATCAATGTCATCACCGAAGATGCTTTTCATTGTTTCCTTTACGCGAGCAGGTAGGTCATTCGCTGGCTTGAATCCATCACCGAATAGAGCAGCAGGCAATAGAATATTGTAACCAGTTCCTGAAAAGGTGGGTAAGATGTTCATATCGGGAACACCCAAGTCTGACAATTGTAGCATGATACCTTCCACTAGCTGTTGGGTATGGTTGTCAGAAATATCATCAGGGTTATACTTGTCACCCAAGTAATCAATATCAATGTCAACAACATCAAGGTGGTAATCACCATTGAAGAATCTAAGACTATTGGTTCGATTAGAGTGTTCAAGCATATCCTGACCCCAGTACCACATCGATCTGTAAGCGTAGCGGGCTTGTCCATAGACTGAGCGTAACTCATTCATTCGGACTAACCCGCCACGTTTCCAGAAAGCATCCAAGACCAATTCAATAAAATAGTCTTGGCTCATGGGTTAAAATGGTAGCGGTTCGTCGTTGGATGTTGCACCAGCTGGTGTATCAGCAGGAGTGTCAACTCCTGGAATAGCACCATCAGCGGGAACAGCAGATTCCCGAATCTTGTTCTGAAGCCAATCATCAGTATCGAAAGTGGCTTGCACAACATTGTCGGGAGTTTCCAGAGGGAATAGGTCATATACATCTGTATATTTCCCTTTAACAAAGAACAATGTCTTTGCTTGACGACCAATGAGATCAGCAGGCTCGGTTTTCACCTTACCCTTTGCATCACGGGGTTTATTGGCAAATACGCCTGTTGCAGCATATAGGTTGCCAATCTTCCACATGGTTTTCTGACCACCATAGATAATCTTGCGGTACTGTTGACCATCGACCTCAAGTAAGACTTGCAATACAGCAATATTCTTGGGGTCATTTCGTACCTTTGTAATCAAGGAATCGAGTTTGAGCTTTTCAATCTTTTCCTTGTTGGCAGGTAGCTTTAAGTCCATTTGAAGCAAGTCAAAGGCATCAACAATGCGAACATTCGCAATACCAGTTCTACGTTTCGGGGTGCCAGAGACTTCATTTGGATCAAATTCGTAACTCATTAAGAGTCCTTTCTATTAAGAGTGGAATACATGGTTGCCTTTCTTCGTGGCAATAAGTGATCGCTTGGCCCTAACCTTAGGGTCAACTTGTGATTGTAAATCGGGGTTTAACTCAAGAGCTTTTCTTCTAGCTCGGGTGATTGACTCACCGCTTGGCATCATTTTAAACACCTCCCAGGGCATGAGTTGTGTACCCTGAGAAAATAGGTGACCGTAGTGGTTCACGGCATAACGCCAAACTAAGGCTTTGTCAGATGAAAGGGTTACTGGATGCTTTTTAAGAATATCCAATACTTTATCATAGGTCGAATTTCTCTTGCCCATGACTACTCAGATGTTTTGTAATAGTCGATAATTGCTGTCATTACAGCGTTGTAGTCATTGGGAATAAGGCGTTCTTCAAACATACCTCTGGGTGCCTTTGCAGGCCGTTCACCATCAGTACGAGTCATGAATAGGTGAACAGGTTCACCCTCACGCATTTCGATCATGCTCCACAGAACAATTGCGAACTCTTTCTCGATTAAGCCTTTCCAGCGTTTACCGAATGTGCGAGTACGACGTTCACGCATACCATCATCTGCCATGAGTAATTCTTCGTGACCAATGAATATGACATTCTTGCCCGATTCCTTAGCCTTCTGCAGAATACTACCTAGCATGGTGTTGTAATTGTTCCAGACTGCATATGGATCTACTGCTTTCCATTGAGCAATACAATAAGTTTCCAATGCTTCGGTAACCGATGTGAGACTGTCAATAACGATTGTTTTGACATCCTTGTGGTCGATTAGCTTTCCGTAAAAGCTATGGAACTCAAGATAGTTCGTTGGATAGACTTGCATTTTAAAGTCTCTAGCCCCTGGGAAGGGTAGCAACTTTCTCTCGACATTGATAACAGCGGTTGTTTTCGTGTCAAGGTGTTCGATAGCCGTGGATTTACCAGAGCCAGGTTGTCCAGTGATGAGCAGGACAGGTGATAAATCAGTCAATCCCTTTGGTTCGGGAGTGGTCTTTTTGTCAGGCATTTAAGCCCCTTTCTTCGCTATAAGTTTATGGTCATGAGCCTAACAATAGCAATTTGTCAGGCATACCGCAAAGGGTTTATTTGCGTTCTTCTTTGATGAAATATGTGACTGGTTTAGAGCAGTAAGGACATTCCTTTTGGTCATGGAAGAAGGTAATTTCACATTCTTCGCAGATGATTACTGTTGGATTCTCAAAGAAGAAAACAATCTGCTTATCACAAGCGCAGCTTTTAGGCTTCTCCATCCCACTCATGATGTAACCCCCATCTGTCTGAGAGCAATATTGACTTGTGCCATGATACGCTCTGAACGCACATCATTCATCCAATATCCATCAACTTTCTCTTTCATGTTCGCGGACCAATTAGCGATGTAGTCCTTTGCAGAAAGATGTTCCAAGCCAACACCGTTGGCGAGTATGAAGGAAAATGATTCAGCTTCTAACTCATGTGCAGGGTAGCTTTGATCATCTTCCAAATGCTTCATGGAAGCGTGACCCCACTCATGAAATAGCGTGAGCAACATGCCTGTATTCTGTTGTTCCTCACCCCTATCTGTTATCCAGATAGTCTTACCATCAGTCTTGCCGTTCGCTGATACATATTTGTTGGTCGTGATTTCCACGGGAAAAGGGCAAGCTTCAATAGCTTGGTCAAGGGTAACAATTGATTGCCCCATGACATCATCTACAATGCCAGGAATAGGCACATCCTCACCCTCAGTTTGACATAAATCGAAAACAGCCACAGCTTTAAACCCGCGAATAGTTTCTTCTTCTGTCTTTTTCTGGTAAATCATAGGTGCCATGATTCGCAAGGCTTTCTCGCCTGCCTTCACATGACGCTTGAACTGCCCCCATTGTTTGAATCCTCCAACAAGCGTTGGTTCACCCATTTGCCGATAATCCATCTGAATTAGCAGTAATAGGTTATTGAGAAATGATAAACGTGATGAGTTCAGCTTGTTAGCTCCACCTCCACGCCATTTAGCAACATATCGAGCCATGCGCTCTGGATCCAATATGAGTGAGTCAAAGAGTTTTGTCAGCTCTTGTTTCAAGTCCTTCATGGGGTTCGACCTCCTTCCATTCAGGTTCAAACTGTTGGTGTAAACAGTCAGGGTTATTACAACTCGCCCACTTGCTGTTAGTGGATACGAGTTGAAAGTTTTGGTTGATTCGGTTGTACCTGGTAGTATTGTGATGAAATACAATATTGGAACTACCACATGCAGTACACACAGGCCAATGGTCAGGCTTATGTTTCGACCTATTCATTTCCATGAATGTCCTCCTTGTTGTTTACCGCTTACAAAGAAAAATGCCTACTCAATTAGCGAGTAGGCATTTCGTGTAGTGACGACTAGGTTATTTACGCGGGAAGTCGTCTTTTAGGTGGGTAGCAAAAGCTTTAAGTTTCTCAGGCTTTACCCTTCCGAAAACTCTGCGAGCGATGTGTTTAGCGGAATCAGGACAATTACCAGAATGGTAATCTTCCTCGGTGACAACCTGAGCTTGTGGTGTGATTATGTATTTCATCGTTTCTTCGCTTTCTTAGCAAGCCAAAAGTCTGACTTCTTTTTGCGAAAGATAGATGTGTGAAAACCAATCTCACCATCTGTACGTTTGTAAGGCCATTTAGAAACATGAATAGTTCTACCGCGATTGTCAACTGCTGCACGACTGGCGGCCTGACGAGCGCGATACTCTTTCATGCTTTCACCGTGATAGCGTTTAGGCTCATGAAGTTCACGATTCAATACAAAGCGTTTCATTTTCTCGAACATGGGTCTGTCTCCTTCTTGTATTTGCGTAGTCGGCACCATTGCACATCACCTCTGAGTCGAGCATAATATCTCAAGTCAGCAAGTGTGAAGTTAGCAATCTTTGGCTGCTTACTACGTTGAATCAACAAATCTTTAATAGTCATGGGTAGATCTCCTTTGCAAGTCAAGAGAGAGGGATACTCGCGTCGTAAAGTGTTGCAAGCACCACCTCCCTCCATCATTACTAATACATTTGGTTCATTCTGTTGCCAGCGATACCATACGCCCGAGTCTTAGTCAAATTCTTTGCGAGTACATGATCGGTAGCTCTCAACGCTACAACTCCACATGAGACATTCGGCCACTCCTTGTCTAAGGGAACAACCTCAACCCGCAAACCTGCAATATTATATAAAGGACACCAGCAATAGCAGGGCTAAATAAATAACCCTGCCTAATTGCGTGAGACTGCCCATAATCTTAAATCCATTCAAGGGGTGGCTGAAGAAGTGGCTGTTGGCGCGTGTAGCAAAAAAGCCCAACGGTGCCACTGGCGTATACCAATGGCACCTATTTTAGTCTCTACTATCTTTTCATGATGCTACTCCTTGTTACAAAAAATCAAGCTAATGTGCATGCCTCAGGTAAGTACGTCTACTATCATCGGTCTTACAGTGTTCACATTAGCTATGAAATATTTGTTCCTGACCACCTATCGGGAGTTAACCCTGGCGTGGTGATTCCGCGACTCCTATCAGGAACGCTTAGAGGACAGCCGTAGAACAAGCTAATGAGTTGAGGTCATTAGGATGTGTACTGTCAGCTACTAACCCAGAGGGTCAGCATAGTTAAATTGTTTTCATGCCAAAATATAAGTCTTTAGCACTAAGGAAGGTTGGGCAAACTGTCGTATAGGTGCGATGGTCTGCATTGTCATCATGGATGAATAGCCACACATCAGTTCCACTTATGCGAACAACTCTGATTGAGTTACCATTCTCCTTGTTGACTGCGAATAATAAAGGCTGAGTCTGCACATTAACTGTGATGTTCAAAGCTGTCTCCTTTAGCTGTTGGCGAGAGTTGCAAAAAAACCTGAGGGTGGGCAGGCCACCAAGCGCGAGATGCGTTAGCATCTATGTACTCGCGCACCAAGCCTTTAAGTAATGCCCACCACAAATTAATGTGATGGGCATAAAGGATTAGCACAATGGGTGCTACCAGTTAAACTCCTGCCTTTGTGCAGGTATGGAATCCGTGCCGACCATCTGAAAAGCACGAATGTTATGCCAGACACCCTTTTCACCAACAAAAGGCTCATATTCCACACCAGTAAGTGAAAGCACAAGCTTTTCACCCTCAGGCACGTTCTCCAAAGCTTTCTCTGCTTTAGCAATCTGCTTGTCATAGCATGCAAGCTTGACTGAAGATTTACGAACGCCATCAGGGTCAATCACATAACCGATTAAGTTACGGACTTTACCAGCTTTCCCCGTACGAGGGTTCTTGCAGGATGCGACCTCTGTGAAATGGTTAATTACAAATGCAATAACATTCTCATTAGACATATTGGCTCCTTCGCCATTTACGGCATGGATTAATTCCACACCATGAAGTGGCTGAAGAAATGGACACCAGAACCACACAATGGGGGCATAAAGAGCGATGGATGCGGTGTATAGTAAATCCTTAACGTGAAGTAGTGAGGGCTATAATACGCCTGCCAGACAGCCATGTATGTAGGGAGCATACATAGCTACGGTGCGTGCGCGACTGCCTCATTTAAACGCATGAACAAAAGAAGCAGGAGCGCGTCAGAACGTAAACACGACCCCATGACCCCTATTGCAAGGGGGGCTACTGTGAATAGAAAGCCACGCAGACATGTTTGGGCAATTTTTTTGAGAAATAGGTTTCACTACCTGTGACAAATTTTTATCGTTGTAGCACGCTACTAAGTTCCTAGAGTTCCTAAAGCTCCCTACTTCACTTGGAGTAGTATTGTTAATCTTTTAATTAATTACTAAGTTCCTAACGCTACTAGGCACCTAACTCTTTAGGGTCTAAATTTTTTTTCGGTTGTGATTTTATTCGTTGAGGGCGTGACAAAAGTATATGTTTTTTCAATGCGCGACCCGAGACACACGCAATTTGATAATTTGAGACAAGCTCACCCATTTACCTTAGACGAGATTTCCTACATGGTCAAGTCGGGGGGTATCAGCCGAGTAATTCAGCACCGAGATGAGCGCGGAGCAACCGAATATTGGTGTTTACCCCCTGATGTCGCTGATTTGATCCACCTCAGGTACGAACCAAAGGGGAAGTTTGCCACCTGCAAGGACTTCCCCAACTGGTTTCTCACGGATGATGGATTAGTTGCTCAGATTGACAAAGTACGAAGCCACCTGGACAAACGATACAAAAACAAAGTACGAAAATTCTGGTCTGGTGCCTTAATCAAGGGCTATGACGATGGATACAACAAGCCTACCCTGCTATTTATCAATTCTAAAATGTTCAAAGATGGAAAAGTTATGTCGAAGGGTCATGTTGTTGCCCACCGATGGGATAACAATGATATTACTGAAAAAGACCCTCGCATTGATGCTTTTCTTACCTTAGTATTGGCACATGGCGACCCTGGGCTTGCGTATAGAGAATCTTTTGGTTCATTTAATGAGACTGGTTCCATTAAGGCAGCGAATCGTTTACTTGGACATGCTTATATTGCTAAAAAATTGGAGAGAAAATTGAAAGATAAAATCAAGGCAATACTTAAAGAACGAGGATTAGAGATAGACCCTGAATCTTTTGTGATTGGGAAGCGACTTGATTTGCTTGAAAAGGCGATAAGCACCCCTGAGGGAAAAGGGCTTGCGACTGCGACGAAACTGCTTGAGGGGTTAGAGGACATGTTGAAGATTGAGAAGGGTTCCCCCAAGACCACTAAAAAGATTGTTAGAAAGTTGACCGCGGAGAGTACCCCAGGTCCGAACAAAGAGAAGTTGCTTGGCACCGCGACTGAAACCACCGAGATTACAACTGAAACCAATGAGGAAATAGATGAATAAGCTCACCCTTCAGACTGTGAAATATACGAAGTATGGAACTTTTGGTGTATTTATTTTGGACAACGGAATTCCTGCGCTAGTTACTGTTGAGCGTGAGTGGAAGGATAATCGGCCATATATTAAGGGTAAGCAATCTGGATCCTGCATACCTGCGGGTTGGTATGATGTTGAATTCTACATTCATCCGACTTGGGGTAAGACTTGGGTGGTTAAAGATGTGCCGAATAGAAGTGATATTATGATTCATCCTGCGAATTACATGAAACAGCTTCAGGGCTGTGTAGCACCTGGGATGAACTATGGTATAGTGAAAGGTCATTATGGAGTACATAGCTCCCGAGTTGGTATTGAGCTACTTCATGACCATTATGGCGAAGAACCGTTTTCATTAGAGGTGATTAGATGACAGATTTTAAAGATTCAGAGTTTCCGCTTTACAAATGCCACAAGATGGTAAAGGCTGCCCTTATACTTGGTTTATGCAAGGATGAGGATGATGGTGCCTATGACTTAACCTTATTCAATGTTTCGATTGGTTTTCCATCTGTATTGCGAATCCCTGCCAATTGGGTTGAGCGTTTCAAGCCTGAGGTTGGCGGTTATTATGTGATGTATAAAGATGGGTACACTTCATTCAGCCCGAAAAAAGAGTTTGAGGATGGGTACAACATCATGGGGCTTATGGAGTTTGACCAGTCAGATGTTGAGCAGTTACAGGAGGAAGCCGCAAAACAGTTTATCAAGGGTCAAATGCCAGTTGAGGAATATCTTGATATTGCCATTCCTGCTGACCCCTGGAAGCTCCGTTCAAAAGGCATGTCATGTGCTACCTGTATGTGGTCAGTAATGAAAGAAGCCATCGACCCCAATAGAACGCCACTTGGTCGTTGTCGAAAAAACGCTCCCACAATGGATGGTTACCCTGCTATATTCGAGGATGATTGGTGTGGTGAGCATAAATTGGATGAGAACAAGATATGAAAATCCCTAATTCAAGGTCGCAAATGATAGCCGATTTGAAGCTTATCAAATGCGACCTACTGGCTGACTTGGAATTAGTTGATCACATGCTTGGGTTTCATGGTGATGAGCCTAAGCCTGCTGATTTCAGGCAACATGAACGAAATGTCAGCATGATTAAAGCTCAGACTATTGCCATGATTATGAGTTCTGCTGACACCGCGAAGCGGTACAGGGCTCACATGGATGCTTTTGCAAAGTCTGGTGGTCTTGAAGCGATCAAATCTCACCCTGATTATCTTGCAAAAATATCAGGTGTTGGGAACGCATAGTTGACAAAATTAGTTGAAGCGGAAGTAGCTGGCCTTTACGAAGAAGTTGAAGTAGAGGTTGATGAATTCGGGTTTACTCCCGAAGAAAAGCAACAAGCAATTGATAATATGGGGTCAAATCTCCAACTCATGGCTGAGACGATTGCAGGGCTAGCCATGACACATTTATCGCCACCGTTTCACGCTGAAATATATAAAGCATGGCTTGAAGCCCTCACGCCCAAAGGAAGAAAGAAAATCCTCACAGTAGCCCCTCGCTACCATGCCAAGAGTACGGTAGCAGGGCTATTTTTGGTTTTACACCACATCTTTTATAGAAAAGGTCCGAAAGTTGTGGTCATTGTTTCAAGGACTGCATCCCACTCCGTTCGCGTGCTTAATACTGTAAAAGAGGCACTAGATGGTGAGGGTAGTGAAACCCTGAAATACTTCTACGGTGACCACGGCCCACATACTGCGATTAAATGGACTGAATCTGAAGTTCAGCTTTCCGATGGAACTTTAATTGTTGCCCTGGGTACTGGTCAGCAAATTCGCGGTATCAAACACGGTTACCAAAGACCCACATTCATTCTACTTGATGACCCTGAGGATGAGGAAAACACCAAAACAATCGATTCCATGAATCAGAATTTTGAATGGGTGGTTGGTGCTGCTATCCCTGCCCTTGCCGTTGATGGAATTATGGTTGTGATTGGTACGGTATTGCATCAATATTGCATTGTCCGAAGGTTGAAAAAGGCTGAAAAACAATGGACTGTGTTGTGGTATCAGGCGATTGTTGATGAAGCGAAGAAATTGACATTATGGCCTGATTTATGGCCGTATGAAGCCATTATGGATAAAAAGAATGAAGCTCGCGCACTTGGCAAGCTTTCTACTTGGTATCGAGAATGGATGAATATGATTGTTGCCCCAGAGCATCAACCTTTCCAAGAACATATGTGGAAAACCCGTTGGGGCGGTGAAGTCAAGAACTATAAAGACGAGCGATATGCTGAAATCAGAGTTGAGCAAGATGGGAGTTGGTGGTGGATTCCTGTTTTTCTTTACATGGGTATAGATCCTGCGCGTTCAAAAGAGGAAACTGCTGATTTCTCAGCTATTCGTATCATCGGTAAGGATGCTGAAGATCATGTTTGGTCGATTTACACATGGAAAGCTCGCGTTTATCCCATGGAACTTGCCGCTAAAATCATGGAAGTGAGCAAGGAATATGCTATTCGTGGTATCAATATCGAGACAGTTGGCTATCAAGAAATGCTCAGAGACTACTTGAAGCATCAGAAACTATGGTTGCCAGGTATTGAGCGTAAAAATCAGCCAAGAACGGCTAAAAATGACCGACTTCTTGGGAATCAACCAAGATATTCTCAGGGTGGAGTCACTTTGCGTGAGAATGGTGATGAGCCTTTGATTGATGAAATGGTTGTATTTGACCCATCGAAAAAGAACAATATTGACGACTGTATGGATGCTGACTGGTATGCTTTGAAGGATGCCCACAAATGTCCATATCCCAAGCGTTTGACATCGATTCCTCGCCCAGAGAAGCAAGGCGTTCGCAAAAAGCGTAAAATCAGAATTGGTGGTTGGCAAGCGTGACAAACTTTGACAAAAACTAAGAATCTTCACCTTTTTTACCCCATATACCTTTAGAACTTAATACTTTAAGGTTTTTTATTCAGATACCTTAAATATTCTTGCCCATGTTATGACAAAGCATCTTTTTATATGTAATGTTAACTGAACAAGAAAACAACTACACCGACAACGCCCCGATTCTCGACCCGAGATGCGTTGAATCGGAACGTCAACTTCGACTTTATCTAACTGCTTCCCAAGATTATCGCCAAGACCAACAACAGTGGTATTCGTTCACTTATGGTGACCAGTGGCAGGAAGATGTCCGAAAGCTATTGGAGAGCAGAAACCAAGCTCCAATCATGTTCAATTACATTGCGCCTGCCGTTGAGCAGGCGATTGCATATCTAACAGCACGTTCACCTGGCTTTTCCGCTACTGGAAGGGATGATTCGGATGTGAAAACTGGCCGTGTTATGGCTGACTTCCTTTCCTACCTCTGGTATAGGTCTGATGGTGACCTTCAGTTTGTTCGGGTTGCGATGGATTACTTCGTTCGTGGCTTGGGGTATTTGGTCGTTTGGCCTGATAAGAACGCAGATCATGGTAGGGGCGAACTCAAAGTTGAGTATGCAGATACCAATAATATAGTCGTTGACCCTTCCACTACGCATCCTCTACATGATGATGCCGCGAGTGTGATATATTTCCGTGACATGACCACCGCTGCTTTCAAGAACAAATTCCCAAAACACCAAGACTTGCTAGAAAAAGCCATGCCTGCGGGTCCAAATGAGGCTCCCGATGCTGAGAATGAGAATGATGGTGGTGGCAATACTCTCAGGAATAACCCTGGCAACTACGTTCAAGAACCTGAGAAAATCGTTCGTGTAACATCTCGATATACCAAAATTCCTGCTCAATACAACCGTGTGCTAGACACGCGAGATGGAAAAGAGCAAATCAAGTCTGAAGCAGACTACAAAGCTTTTCTAGCTGAACCCGTGTTTGCTATAATCACGGCTGATTCAGTCGATTATTTTGACAGTCAAGCCCAAGCCATGCAGACCCTTATCCAGTACCAATCTCAGAATATTATTGTTCAAGGGTTGGAATCTAATCGCCAAAAGATGGTTACTGAGGGGATTTACAAGACTGTACTCTATTTTCAGGAACGTGTCCAAGACATTACTGACGTTGGTGGTCAGCTTATGTGGGATAATGTGCTTCCTATTTCTTACTATCCAGTAATCCCTTTCCACAACAAGCATACTGGAACCCCATATTCATCCTCAGATGTATCAATGGTGATCAGCGTTCAGCAGTTTGTGAACAAGCTGACTTCACTTGTAATTGCATACATGCAGGCCGCTACAACCATGAAACTATTGGTTCCCGAAGGTTCTGTTGAGGATATTGAAAAGCTTGAGGAAGATTGGAAACGGCCTGATGCTGTGATTCCTTTCGATGCTTCCTATGGAACTCCCCACGCATCCGTTCTGCAGCCCCTTTCCAATTCAGTCTTTCAGCTAATCCAGATGGGTAAGCAGATGATTGAGTATGAATTTGGAATCTTTGAATCCATGATGGGTAATGGCGCTGAATCGCCTGAGACTTTCAAGGGTACTATGGCTGTGGATGAATTTGGTCAGCGCAGGATTCGCTATAAACTGAGACAGATGGAACGCTCTCTCAGGCGTGTTGGTCAGGTTCTAATGGAATGGTCTGGCGATTTTTACACCACCGAGAAACTATTTAAGGTTATTGCTCCGAACGGTGATGTTGAGCAAGGCATGGTAAATGTACCCAAGTATGATGATAAGGGTGCATATGTTGAGACTCTATTCGATGTCAATAATGACTATGATATTATCATCATGGGTGGATCTACTCTGCCTGTTAATCGTTGGGCAGAATATGAGACTTACAAGGATGCCTATACGATTGGACTGATTGACCAAGAAGAAGCTCTCAAGAAAACTGAAATCTTTGACCGTGAGGGTGTACTTGCCCGAACGAGTAAACTGAAACAAATGGCAGGCCAGATTGAAGGCTTGACCAAAGAATTGAAGAAAACTACTGGCGACCTGCAAACGGCACAACGCGAATCCACACATGATAAACAGCGAGTGGAAATTGAGAAATTCAAGACTGATTTGAATAAGCTCATGGCAAACCTAGAAGCAGGCGGAAAATTAGACGCGAAGAAGCTTGAATTAGCTGTGAAAGACCTACTTGGTGATATTAAGTCGTCAATGATTACGCAGGACACCCCTGAAGGAGATAGGAAGAAAGCTCCCAGGACTTCTGCGAAAAAAACCAAGAAGGAAGAATAAAATGAACGATACCCTGCACACTCCACCAGTAAACAACGACACCCCAGTGGATAACGACCCATCGTTAGTGGCAAATTTGCCCGATGATGATTTTAACCCAATGGACTCTGAGTTTAATGGAGAAGATGATTCAGACACCCCTCTTTATCAGTTAGAGGACTTTGATGATGAGAGCCAGGAACCCAATCAGCCGAACACACCTGAACCGCAGACACCAACCGATGGTGACCAACCCCCTGCAACTCAGGATAACGCCACTCCGACTGGCGGGAAGAATTGGGAAGAATCAGCAAAGCACTTTCAGAGCGAAACCGACAAGCTGAAGAATACGCTTCAAGGTTACGAGCAAGTAAAGCCTTTGTACGATTTGGTGACTTCGGACCCTGAGATTGCTCAGAGGGTCACCCTTGCGATTATGAACCAGCCGCAACCGCAGTCAACAGGCGAAGTTGTTGCACCTCAAGGTCAGCCCGCACCTCAGGCTACCCCTGAATTAGTTGCCCCCGTAAAACCCGATGACTATGATGCTTTTGAAGCGAGAACAAATCCTGAATCAGCCTCGTACAAATTTGAAGAACAGTTGTCAGAATTTCGGGTACAAAAGGCCATACAATCCACCCTTGAACCAATCTTAGGGCAGGTGAATAAGGTCAATTCAGTTTTGGAGCAACAGCAACAAGCCCAGGCTTACCAACAGCAGCAGGTAGCATGGAAGCGAGACTTTATGGCACAAGGAATGTCTGCAACGGTAGCAGACAACTTGGTTGGTTTCATGTCAAGTGACGCATCTCTGACCCCTCAGGGTTGGAATCAGTTCTTGAGTGGAATGAACCAAACACCTGATAACTCAAATCAAAATCCACCTACGGATTTCGACCAGGCAGATCACGCATCCCGCACCAATGGTGCTGGCGGTGGCGGTGGCGGTCCAACTACGCCCCCACCAACATTTGATTCTTCCTTTAAGTCGGAAGCCGAAAGCATGGATTACTAAAGAAGGAGTAATTCTTTATGGCACCAACTATTGGAGTCAAGGATTCGTTTGCAGGGGGTAGCCTCGGCACACTTTATACAGACCGTAGAAATTTCTACTTAAACCCGAACATGGTTACTGAGCTATGGCCTAGCTCAATTCCTTTTACCACTTTCTCGCGGAAGATGAGTAAGAAGAAAACTGGTGATCCTGATTACAAAATGTTCAAGCATGACAGCGAATGGGAAGATATGAAATTCGTTGTTAAGGCTGGCTACACTGATACGGCTCTCCCTGCCGCTAAATCATCCCTCGCGGATGTCGATGTTGACATTGACGGTTCAACCTCCATCGTGCCTTACGTTGGATTGAAGGTTGACATCTATGATTCAACACTCGCGACCTATAAAGGTCAGGCAATTGTGAAATCAGTCGATACGGCTGCTGACCACATTGATATCGTTGTTACCGACCGTTCTGGTACTCCCGATGTTGTTGCTGGTGACTACATGTTAGTTACTGGTCACGCTTCTGAGGAAGGCAGTGGAAGTCCTGAAGCCTGGGCAGACGACTTGGAAACAAGTTGGAACTCCGCAGGTATCTTCAAGACTTCTGTTGAAGTTACTGGAACACTCTATGAAATGGCACTCCGTGGCTATTCCAAAGAGTTTGCACGTTTACAGGTTCAGAAGCGACACGAACATGCGATTAAAGAGGAAAAAGATTATCTTTTCTCACGCAGAATTGGTGGAACCGCTTCTGCTCCTGATCATGCTGTTGGAGCCAACGGCAAACTGATTCGTACCACTCATGGTGCGGTGCCAATCCTCAAGGGTGAAAGTCGTAACTACACCGTTGATACTTCAAGTCCATCTGAAGGAAGTGTATGGCAACAGTTTGTGAAAACTGCCAAAGATTCTATCTTTGAATACTCCAATGAGAAGGGTATCAAATACGGATTTGCAGGAGATGGATTCCTGTATGAAGTAGACAAGATGGTTGATGCGAAAGTCACTCGTTTTGTCAAGGGTAAAGAGAACCGCTTCGGTTTCGATATCCGTACCCTGGAAACACCCTTTGGTATCCTGAAGCTTGTTCGTAGTCCTTTGCTGACTCGAACTCACGGTGGGATCTATACCAACGAGTGTTTGATTGTTGACCCCGAAACCATTTCTCACGTTACCTACCGTCGCTCAAAGTACCAGAGCAACATTCAGGCTAACGATATTGATGGTCAGAAAGATCAGTATTTTTCTGATTCGGGTATTGCGATTACTCAACCTAAGAAATCCTGTATGGTGAAATTCGCCGCAGTAGCTTAGGCTAGTCTTTCTTCGCGTGTGGTGTGGGGGGTGTTTCGGCATCCCCCTAATCCATATACAACAATCAAATATCCGAGGGTCTTATGAACGTGTTAGCCATGCTCAATCGACTTCGCCATAGGCTAGAGGATCCAAATGACCGCACATGGGAAGCCGACGACAAGATTGATGCCTTAATCGATGCAGAATCGATTGTATTATCCAGGGTACGCCCTGAGATAGTAAAGCAAGTTTTAGGTACAACCGCTGACCAGACTTTAGCTGGTTCTGTTCCGAATACTACTTTCCCTGCTGACCTTTTTCGTGATGCTATTACGAGTATCACCTATTCAGCCTTTGCCAACTATGCCTTTAAGCTTATTGACCGTGACGATTCCGCGAAGTACACGAATAAATTTTTAGTTCCCTCTAGGCGTAAACCGATTGGCTTTGTTGATAACAATGTATTCTATTCATTGGTTCCCAATGATGCAGGCCAATCAGTTAAGTTGAATTATATCAGACAACCAAAGACACTTGTGTTGAACTCCCCAGGTACAGGTGAAGTGGACACTTCTGAGCTTCCTGAGAATCTTCATGTTTTGATTTGCTTAGTTGCTGAGTCAATTTGTTGGAGAGCAGACGATGAGCCTGAACGTGTTGCATTGTCGGATAGAGCAGCTGAAGTGATCTTCCAAGATTTAGTCAGGCGTGAAACGGCTAGTGAAGTCAAAAAAGATGAAAGGCCGAACCGATGACCACTCAAGATCTATATGATGCAGTTGAATTGCGGTTCCCCGATATGACCCCTGCGTTATTCTATGAAGCTGTGAATTTAGCAACTTCTGAGATTATTAATGGGAGTTTGCTACTAAGGGAAACGGCTTCAGTCGTAACAGTAAAAAATCAGCGATTCTATGCCTTGCCTGATGATTGCATCCAGATAGATAGAATCCATTTAGCTGATGAAGAAATCTTTCCAATCAGCCCTACCCTCGTAGACGGTGCAGGAAATGTGGTGGAACCACCAGTTTCAGAGATACCCGAGTGGACTGGGCCAATTAGAGTCGGAGGAGAATCATAATGACTTGGGCAAAAAATGTGAATGGTGACCTCGTTGTTATCGAGACTTTAGATGCAATTCCTAATGGTGTTGCATTTGTTAAATCTGAGAAGAATTTTACTGCTGCTTTAGAGTCGAAACTCATAGCTCTTTCCGCTACACCTCAAACGGCTGATGAAGTTGTTACCCTGCTGAATACTGCTTCATTGAAGATGAGCGCAGATGTATTGGAAGCAGGCACAACCAATAAGCTCTTGACTGCTACGGCATTGGCAGGCGCAGACCTCGCGGCTACTCACCTTGAAGCGGGTGGAGTCAAGTCAACGGCTCAGATTGGTGGAACTGTTGCAAGTGATATTGAAACGAAGGCCAATGATGCTTTCCAAAAAGGTTCTGATACACTTGATGATGTTGTTGAAGGAACCTTAAAGAAATCTGTAAATGCTGAGTATGTTGGCACAAGTGGTGAGATTACTGCAATCCATGATGGAACCACTAAACGTGGTGTTGGGGTTGCAAACGGTATTCCAATTATGGATGCTAACGCTCGCATTGGCTCAACCACACTTCCAGAAACCGCTCTCGTTGCTGATGGTGGTGGAAAAATTGTGAAGTCCGATGGTGGGGCTACACCAATGAAGATTGATGATTTGGCCTTTACTGGTGATTATAAGCCAGTTAAAACCAAAACTGGTGAAGAAGATTTGCGAACGAATACCTTGTTTAGTGATCCTCTGCTCTCACTTACTGGTGGAGCAACCCAACGATTGTATAACACTCAGTCTACGGCATGGACAATGTTCTGTGCAATTCCAGTAGTGTTTGACAACCTTGATTTGAATCTGAAAATGAAGATTCTTGGTCGTCTTGTTGCTGGTTCACAAACCCCAAAAGGCTACATCCGAATTATCTGCCGTGACGATGATGGTGGAAAACCTGATGATAGTGTATTTGTGAACAATTACACCGAGATTGAAATCACGGATGCTGTATTTAATCGTGGTGACATAACCAAGTTAGACTTCTTTAATGCGTGGAGCTTAACCGAGGGTGAAATGTACTGGCTGACCATCGAGGGTAAGGTGGATGATGCTAGTGATGAACTTGAAATGGCGGGTCCACTTATCTACACTGAATCAAAGATTCTCTCATAAATATGTGGGGTAAAATATGACACAAGCTTATAGATGGTATGTGAGTAACACAAACGGAATTGGAATAGCAAGATTCGTTGAATCTTCCAACGTATGGCAGTCTCCCCAGGAAACTGACTTGACAATTCGGCTTCACTATCGCAAAGACCATCCTCTTGTAACATCGATGGAAACTCCCATAGAAATACCTCGAAGGTATCACGGGATATTGCTTCATGGTGTGATTGCCAATCTTACTGAGATACTTGGTGGGAAATCTGGTATTAATCGACAACACTTTGACAGGGGTATCATGCAGATCAAAAAGGATACGATGAAGGGTGTTAAAACAAGACATACAATGGTGAGTTACAATATCTAATGATTAATCAGCTCCGAACAGAAGTCAACCGTATTAAATCGGGCAACACCAAAGTAGGTGCTGCAAAAAGTGCTGATGATGCAAACAAGCTTGAAGGCTCAACCAAACAAGAAGTTATTGACCTAGCAAGAAGCGAAGTCGACTTAGATGGTGTTGAATTTGTTCGGTTCAATAATGTGGTTTCACTTGGGCCACCAGTAGAGGGCAAAACAATGTTTTCAGGTTCGAGTCAATACATAGCGATTAGCGAATAGGAGCAATTATGGCTATACAATGGAAAAAAGTATTATTAAGTGGTGATGTGGTCAATGCCGATATCAATGCAAGTGCCGCAATCGCAACCTCAAAACTTAGTGGGGCGTTAACCGCAGTCGCGAATCATGGTCTTGGAACTGTGGCAGGGCTTGACACTGGCCTTATTGCAGGTACAATCCCAATTATCGGTGCTGGTGGGCTTGAAGCTGAAGAAGTTTTGGTTATTAATGGCGCGGGAACCGAGATGGTGGGTGTTGCTCAATCCGATGCTTTTAACAAACCATTTGGTACGATTGCCAACACTATTGCCGAGGGTGATCATACTCACTCATTGTTAAGTCACTCTTTTACGAATCATTCTGACATCGCAATCAACGCTCCATCAGCAGGCCATGTGATTTACTATAATGGTGGTACCTGGCTAAATGCAACTATCGCGGGGGCTGGTCTTGCCACAGCAGGTCACAATCATACTGGAACCTATGCCCTGCTTGCAGGTGACATTACACAAGATTTCTCAGTTAAAAATCTGACCGTTGCAGGCGATATTACTCAAACTACGGTTTCTGAATTACAAGTATCTGACAAGCTTGTTACTCTCGCCTATGTAGATGGTGGGAATGGAACCCCTGCTCTTGGTAATGGTGCTGGAATCCAAGTTGATACTTCTAGTGATGAAGCTGAATTTCCAACAATCTATTGGGATTCCACAACAGGTTGGAAACTCAAACAAGGATTTGACATCGATGGTAATGTTGAAAAAGCTTTGCCAACAGTTCGCTCTCATGCGACTGCCGCACCAAGCTCTACAAGTGGCGTTAACGCTGGCGATTTATGGAATAAAATTAATACCAATGAAATGTATATAGCCGTAGGCGGCTAGTTTACCCTATAACGCGAAGAAAAAGGAAAAAAGATGAACGACAAGAAAAAACCCGAAGCACCAGTAGAAGTACCTACGTTGGAAATGCCTACCTTTGAGCCTCAGGAATGGAACTTCATTTCTCAGTCGGTAGCTTCAGTTTCAATCCCCGCCAACAGCGCAAAAGCTTTTGTAGCGTTGCAGGACAAGCTTGATGTAGTGAGAGATTACTTGATTCAGGAAGGTCTTGTTCTCCCCGAAGGCATCGAGGGATAGTATTAAATGGCGATACAATGGAAGAAAGTTCTTCTATCGGGTGGTGCCTATACCGACCTTTCTGATTCTAGCAAGATTGGTGCAGGTTCCACCCAAGTCGCCCCAGGTATTCACACCCACAAGACTGTATGGAGTGATGATACAAGAAGCACCGACCACCTTCCCAATTCGCTTGAGCGTGGTATCTATCCTCATTTCAAGGGGAATGGTACTGATGGTCTGAATGATGGCGGTACTTATCACGGAGTGATCCATTGGAAATCCTATGGTAGTGCTTCTGATATGTCGGGTGGCTATCCGATGCAACTTGCCTACACAGCCAATGGCAATCTTCATGCTCGATTCGGTGCAACATCTTCAACCTGGAATAGTTGGAAAAAGCTTTCATGGGATGGTCATACCCACACTGTTAATGGAAATGATTGGTCTGGTGCAGACCTAGCCATAGTGGATGGTGGAACAGGTGCTTCTAGTGCCAGTTCTGCCCGAACTAATCTAGGTGTTGACTCATCGGGTGAGGTAGATACGAAGGTTGCCACCAAGCTAGGTGCATCTTCATCCCCAACTTTAACTGGATACTGGACTTTTAATCAGGATCTAAAAATAATTGGTAGTCACTCTCTTGACATGTTCGATGGTGGAACAGGCTTCTATCACCAAGATGCAAGGCAAGACACAGGCGACCTAGCACCGAAAATCCACAAGTACCGTGTCAAAGATGGTGGTGGATATGTCACCTATAAAGAAAAATGGTACGATGGGTCAGCTTACCATGAGCTAGAAATGACACCATCGGGGCTAGAATTGGATGGAACGCTTGTGTCGCTTGATGGTCACAACCATGACTCTCGATATTATACCGAACTAGAAGTAGATGATGCCGTTGACCTTCGCCTAGCCAAAACAGGTGGTCAAATCACTGGTAATGTCAAGGCTACTGGTGAGGTATGGGCCAATTCATCTGTTGATGCCAATGAAGGCATCATGATGCGTGTCACCAATACCACTGATAACAATGTTTCTAGCCAGTTATTCTTTGTTGAGAATGATGCCCTTAATTATGGATTCAGCTTTGACTATAATGGTCACTCCACTAATGTATTCTCGCTCAAGTCATACAATGCTTCAACTACTGGGTTGGACATTTTTGACGTTCAGCGCAATTCACGCGTATTAGACTTCAAGGTTGCACCGACGATAAACGGTAGTTCGCTTTCGTCGCTCTATCTACCCCTAACTGGCGGCACACTTTCGGGGAACCTATCAATCTCAAGGGGCGCAAATTCCAATCAGCTTTTACTCGAATCTAACGAAGGACAATGGAAGTACCTAAGATTCAGAGACGAAAATGGAGACTCTTATTATTGGGATATTGGGTACAATCAAACCGATGGTTCGGGCGGCTTCCAGATACGCCCGTCAGGGTCAGGAACAAACGCCCTGGTTTATAGCAAGACAGGCAATCTTTCAGTCTCCTCTATTACGCTACCAACCACTAAGCCAGTATATCTTTCTGCCGATTTGGATACATATATTCGAGAGTATTCTGATAATGTAATTCAGCTAGTTACTGGTGGAACAGAAAGGGTTAGGATAGACAGTAGTGGTATAAAGGAAAATGGCACTTACCTTTCAACTAAATATGCCCTAGCTCACACACACCCATACAACAATTACGTTCATCCAACGACCCCTGGGAACAAGCATATCCCAGACAATGGTAGTGGTGGGCAAATACTCTTATACTCAGGTGATGGTACTGTTGCATGGCATACACCCACATGGAATAACTATGTATTGACCAAAGCAGGGGTTGAAGCGGTTCTGACTGGTGCCATTAGTTCGCACACTCACTCATACTTGGGATTGACTGCTAAAGCAGCCGACTCCGAAAAAGTGGATGGTATCAATGGTGCATCCTTACTTCGGTCTGATTCTGAAGATGCCTACACGCCTAAACGTCTAAATATTGGTGCTTCCTCAAATTGGGATGTTGGCAATCTCAATGGTTCAAATACTTCAATCACCAACCTTCACTTTCAGGGTCACGGAGACTTTTGGATAGGTGCGGGTAATTCAAGTTGGCATACAACCCCAGTTACGTCACATCACGATTTATTAATTAATACAATGCAGGATAGTGGAAGTAATATTCGGGGAATAACTTTTACTGCCAGTCTGTCGGGTTCTAGCGTGTATAAGCTAGGTCGTTGGTTCTCAAGCACTTCCGCCGCAGGATCTAGCCTTGCTGTCTATGGCGCACTAACAGTCGCACAGAATTTAACAATCAGCAAGCAACTCATTTCCTCTATTGCAACTGGTACTGCACCATTCACAGTCGCTTCAACCACTAAGGTCGCTAACCTAAATGCAGACCTACTGGATGGTCTTAGTTCAACACATCTTGTTAGACAAGACACCTATGGAACCAATACCATATACAGTAATCATATCATGGTATCAGATGGTGGCACATCGAATAGAGACTACATTCGCCATGATGATTCCCTAAACCGATGGCATTTAGTCAGTGATGGTGCAACAGGCGCAACTGGCAATTCAGATCTACAAATCAAAAGCCTTTATGTCTCTGGCACGGTAGATGGCAGAGATGTAGCAACAGATGGTTCAAAGCTTGATGGGATTGCTGCAAGTGCTAACAACTATTCGCATCCTGCATCTCACGCCATATCATTCATTACTGGGCTACAAACCGCCCTAGATGGTAAGCAAGCTACTCATAGTCATCCATATCTCGCTTTAGCAGGCGGTACCATGACTGGACTAATCACTTCTACCCCAGGGAACAACAAGGCTTTCTTCACCTATACTGGCAAGGGGTCTACTGGACTCACTACGAATGTCATAAATTTTGGTGGTGCTGAAGCTATTGGCATCCCAGGTGTTTCGGATAGATATGAACATGGCTTTCTTATTAACACTGGTGCCGCCCCTCGCAATTTCCATATAAAGGCAACGACTGGCTCAGTCAATCTCAAAACTGACCATATTGAACTAACTGGAAATGTTGTTTTGGGCGGATTGGTAGATGGTCGGAATGTTGCCACCGATGGTTCAAAACTGGATGGTATTGCTACTGGTGCCACAAACACTTCAGCGCCGTACTACACTTCTGCGATTTCTGTTGGGGATGCAGGGCTTACAGAAAAGAACTTTACTTCAGCTTTAAAATCCAAGCTTGATGGCATTTCAGCAAACGCTAATAACTATTCTCACCCTGCCAACCACGCCATATCGGTGATTACTGGTTTACAAGCGGCATTAGATGGCAAACAGGCAACGCATACACACCCTTATTTGAGAAATGACATTGAGACTGAAGCCACAATACTCAATGTTGGTGGTGAAATATCACCAACTTCATCCGCGAAGTTCCAGGTCTATGGTTTCCAACGAACTGGCCCGATTATGCTCGCAGAGGGTCACACTGGTACAACTACTTGGAATACGACCAATGAAATCTGGTTGAAAAACTCAGGTGGTAGGCTTTACGCTGACACGGCTTCAGGGGATACTTACTCCAACAAGGTCGCCTTCCTTGATGGTATTGAGACTGTCACTGCCGCTTGGACATTCAATGCAACTGCGAATCTCAGTGATGGTAAACCCTTGTTTCAATTATCTGGTGATGATGCTTACTTTGGTTCCAATACAAGGAATGATTTAGTATTAGCCTCAATCAATACTCCACAATGGAGAAATGCCACAGCCTATGTAAACTTGGCAACCGAACCCTGGGTTACTGCAAACTTCAACAATTACTCACACCCTGCTAACCATGCAATCTCGGTTATCACAGGACTTCAGACTGCCTTAGATGGGAAAACTACTGAAGCATGGGTAACGGCTTATGCTTACGATAAACAGTCAACTGATGATCTGCTCAACTTAAAATTAGCTGCAAGTCACGCAACTACACACCCTGCCCCCACTACGAGGGATGCAAGGAATCAAGTAGCAGGAAGTTACGCTTCTGGTTCCCATGACCATGACGATGCCTATGTAGGTCTTGCCCACACCACTACGCACCCCGCGCCAACGAACAGAGACACTAGGAACCAGATAGCAGGAACATATAATAATTATGTCCACCCCA
>Ga0233449_1000429_pt1 | contig 51201 bp, 33 predicted proteins | sample SI_124_October20_FD_183012 | JGI IMG/M metagenome (GOLD analysis project Ga0233449, IMG submission 183012) | Seawater microbial communities from Saanich Inlet, British Columbia, Canada - SI_124_October2016_200_MG | ecosystem: Environmental > Aquatic > Marine > Inlet | place: Canada: British...
ATCCATGGAACTGCTCAAGCAAATCAAACTATTTCCGTTACAGGGCCGACAAATGAAAAAATTGAAACTACTGCAAATGAGGCAGGTGATTGGTCAGTGACCTTGGATATCTTCAAGCAAGGTGGTGGACAAACTACTGCTGAAGAAATGGATGTCCCATTCCTTGGTCGCCTACCTTTTGACCCCGGCGTAATTCGTGGAGGAGATGATGGGGTGCACAGAATAGTTGCTCAACCTGAAGGCGAATCAGCAATTGCATTTGCATCAATTGTTGAAGCGATTAAAAAACAGATTAAGGAAAACAAAGATTCTCAAGCCAGTAGTGGCTTGGAAATAATTTAAGGCGATTTTATGGCAAAAATAACAGCAAAGGGACGTGAAAATTTACTCGCGTTTTGGCTATTCATTTCCTCTTTTGGCATAATGTTCGCAGTTCTATCTTGGATGCAAGAAGGGGGCGCTCTTCCTCCTGCATCTGAACTTGGTGCATGGAAAGGAACGTTAGCGGTAGCGACTGGTGCGATTCTATACTGGATAGTTGCTCGAAACATCCCAGGTGGTGCAGGTGATGAGTGAAAATCTGAATCTTGTAAAACTTGAACGGATGAATTCCGAAATGGAATTAACTTGGTCCGATGGCAATGTCAATACAATTGCTTACCCAACACTTCGTTTCTGGTGTCCTTGTGCTAAATGTGGCCCACGTCGTGATGAGGAGGAATTATCTAATCAATTCCAAGTTGAAGTCGATTCATTTCCAACTGAAAAACCAATCGTAAAGCCAGTTGGTGGTTATGCCCTCCACTTTGAGTGGAGTACTGGATGCAGCAGCGGGATTTTCCGCTTTGAACGCCTCCTCAACATCGCATTAGGAGAAAATCCCGATGGTGGCAAACCCTACACCCACGGTGCTTGGTAACATTCCAACTACCCTTTATCTCAGGATTCTGAGGGAAGATAACTTGAACTCAACCCCGCCACAACTGTTTGGGGGAGCATATGGGGTCAGGAGTATATCTCACTTGGGTTGTCAGTGCAATGGCACTTGGGGTACTCCTTATGCCCTTTTTGAAACCCCCTTGGCAAAAAATAAACATGGTTGGCTTCATTGACTTTATTCGCCGATATTGGGCACATATTGCTTTAGTGTTCTCAATATATGTTTGGAAGGATATTCTCGACAAGTTAGATCGTCTAATCATGGCAAACACCGGAATTGAGGCGACACCATGGATCTATGCTATTGAAGGTGACATGGTTCTTTGGGTACAACAATTATTCCAATCAGATTTATTAACAACAGTATTAACTCACTTCTATGTTTTAGGATATATGCTGGTATGCTATATTTCAGTATTATATTTTGCATATTTTGATGACCGCTGGATGAGTGACCGTAGCAGTTTAGCAATTTTCTATGTCTATGCACTCGCAGTTCCTTTTTACTTATTTTTCAATGTCCGAGTAACCGGCGACCACATTCCCGAAATGGCAACTCTTGCTTATGATTTAACTCCTGAAATAAATGATTGGTTTACTCGTATTGACCCGTTCACTAACGGAATGCCAAGTTTGCATATTGGTATACCATTTGCAGTTTGGTTAAGTCTTGTCAAATGGGACAAGGATCGCAGATGGGCTAGATATCGCTTGTTTATTGCAGGTTATATTTGGATTACTGGATTTACAATTATTTATCTTGGCATACATTGGTTTTTAGATATTATCGGCGGCATAGTAGTTGCCTATATTGCTGTAAGTTTGTCTGAAAAAAGTCAAATTATATGGAAAGTTTTGGATGAGCGAACTTTTAATTCCCGTTTAGTAATCCTTTTTACTTCGCGAGAGAGAACCTACAAGTGGATAAAACAGGGAATGAAGAATGTCAAAAACAGTCTTTCATCACCCACATCAAAGGAAACTGGAATTGCTATTTTCGTAGTGCTCATCCTAACCTCAACAATTATTGTTTGGGATGTTACACATCAGGAACTGCCAGCAGGCGGTGTTGATTCACCTCTGCAAACAACCGCTGCCGATGGCTGGCTTGTCAGCCTAGATAATCGCACTGAAGGAGTCACACTTGTGGTAACTGAACTCGCCAACCCCACCATTGAGATTATTCCTCCTCAGCCACTCCTGGATAAAAATTCAACCTTTGATACTGCTTGGGATTATGTCGCTATGGCAAATGAATCAAATGTCTGGATAATAGATCTAACTAACCTCAATGCTGAACCTTGGATATTACCCGCAGATAATGCTACCTCTATTCGTTTGGCCGAATGGCCTGGCTATGGTGTTGTTGTTTTGCTAATTGAAAATAATATATTGCGAGGCATGACACTTGATGGCGATGAAGTCCCTTTACCCCAAGCACCATCCAATTCGGAATTACTTATTCTATCTGTGCATGAAAACAAACTGGCTCTATCATATTCAGATAATCCAGCAATAATTCGCTTAGGCCAAATTGGACGCACTTCATTATTTGACCAACCGCTTAACTACCAAGCAGCCGAAGAAGAAAATGATGTTTTACTGAGTTGGGGGCAAACAGTTGATGAAGAAAATGCATATATCGTAGATATTGACATGGATCACGAATGGTTAGTAGCAACAGTTAATGTTACTGCAGTTGATAGATTAGTACTGGTTGATTTGCAAAGAGGTGAAAGCCATCTTCTCACAGATGCCAAATATCCCGTTCATGACCCAACTGTTGGCTTTGGACTTGTTGTTTGGGCAAGCCAAGATAATTTAATTCCCAGTAGCCCATCCCCTTCATACTTAGACCACGAAATATGTTTTTATGATTTACTTTCTAGTGCTAAAAAGGTGCAATGCCTAACTGATGATGATGATGAGCAACGAAACCCGAGTGTACTTGATGATCATATTACTTGGGTTACTACTGATGAAGATGGACAGTCAACAACAACTATCCATTCACGCCAAGTTATTCTTGATACTTATTCCTCAAAATCCTTGCAAATCGCAACCCTACTTACAATTGCATTGCTCATTATTTATTCACGACAAAAAATGCAACAGGGGGCCACCTCAATTATGCTTGAAGAAGAATAGGCGGGAAAGAACACCGCACCTCCAAAGTATTACTCTCCTTTCGCACAATAGATGCGGAGACAAAAATAGAATTATTTACGAATTGAAAGCATTCTATCAAGAGATAATTTTGCTTTAGCAGATATTTCCGCAGGCACTTTCACTTGATTTGGGATTTCACCTGCAATAATTCTCTCAAGAACATCAAGCAGATACATTGGATGAATCATATACATTGTTGAACAAGGACATACTAGTGGGTCAAGGCAAGTAATTGTTTTATTGGGATACATTTCATTCAAACGCTTTACCATATTGATTTCAGTTCCGACTCCAATCACCGAACCAGATGGCTGATCAGCAACATAATTTCGAATAAATTCTGTTGAACCTACTGCATCAGCAGCAGCAACTATCTCATGTCTACATTCCGGATGGACAACGATTATTGCTCCCTCATTCTCATTTCGCATTGATGAAATTTGGTCTAATGTAAAACGGCGATGTACACTACAATAACCGTGCCATAATACAATTCTGGCTTGTTCTATTTCTTCCCAATCCGGGTCTTCTTGGTTTGGATTCCAAACACACAATTCATCTTCACTCAAACCCATTGCCAAGCCTGTGTTTCTTCCAAGATGTTGGTCTGGGAAAAACAATACTTTACCATCCTCACCTGCCCTCTCAAAAGCCCATTTCAGGACTCCGGCTGCATTTGTTGAAGTACATACAATACCTCCATGCTCACCGACAAAGGCCTTTAAATCAGCACTTGAATTCATGTATGTAACTGGAATGACATATGATTCTCCCTGTGGTGCTGGAAGGGTTGGGTCCTTACGAGTAATAGGGTCGCCCAAACCTAATTCATCAATGATTTCATCCCAACACACTTGAACATCAGCAACGTTAGCCATATCTGCCATTGAACAACCAGCGCGTAAATTGGGAAGGATAACATGTTGTTCTTCAGAAGTGAGAATGTCTGCACTTTCAGCCATAAAATGGACACCACAAAATACAACAAATTTTGCATCTGCCGAAGCAGCTTGTTCTGAAAGAAGAAAAGAGTCACCAAGAAGATCTGCGTGTTTTACTATTGAATTGCGCTGATAATGATGGCCCAAAATAAGTAGGTCATTGCCAAGTTCTTCCTTTGCAATAATAATACGCTGAGAGATTTCGGCGTCCGAAAGACCTTGTATTCGCTCTTCCGGATTGATACCGCATACTGGAAGGCTGATTGCCATTTTATCAACTCCAAGCCTGGACAATAGACCTTGCTATTTGTATCGAGGGTCGCCACCCCTTTGAAGGCATCCCTATTGGGGTTGTTTGAGGGGGAAATGAAATGCAGGCATGGGTGGAGCACGAAATCCTTCATATCGGTGCCGAAGCAGAAGTTGCCTCAGGTCTATTTCTCGGCCGTAAATCTGTGCAAAAAAGGCGTATTGAACGCAATTGGAGACACCCTGACCTCGATAGAAGACTCTGTAAAAGTAGAATGTCTGCAGAGGCAAGAATACTAATTCGCCTGCATAAAATAGGGATTCAAGTGCCCAAGATAAGACAAGTAAACCTTGAGGGGAGAACAATGATATTATCAAAACTCCCCGGTCACCCAGTAATTGATTTGTTGCGTGGAAATTGCGAGACACCTGATGGAGATGAATGGCAAAAGGAAATGCTTTTCGAAATCGGCATTATTGTTAGAAAACTACATAGAAATGGAGTGTCACATGGTGATTTATCAACAAATAATATTTTTTGGTGCCCTTCAAATGGAGCGTCATTACTTGATTTCGGCCTGTCCCGAATTACCGAGGATATTGAGCACTACGGCATTGACTTACATATTTTGCATGAAATACTCGGAGCAAGCCATCCATCAATTGAAAATGCCATGCAAATTCTATTATCGGGGTATCAATCCATTGACATTGAAGGAAAAAAACTCATAATGACTGGAGGGGGAGTATTGCCAACATGCAAGCAAATCATCAAGCGGTATGAAGATATTATTACCCGCGTAAGATATGCAGATAATTAATTCAACTCCCTCATTTTCATAATTCTCTCTCAATATGATTCAAGGAATTATTAATGGCGGGGAAAACCAAACCGAACATGTCTCCTAAAACATAAACCATAGGAAACCCATACGGGTGAATTGAGGGAATAGGCCGCCTCTGGTATACCCCCCCTTTCCAGTACTCAAGGCCTAACCCCCTCACTTTTTGAGGCCCAAATATGCTAAATAATGAAGAAATTGCTAACATGAAAGTTTGTGACATTGTAACCAAATCACCTGGTCGAGCAGGGGTATTAACCAAATTTGGACTTGATTTTTGTTGTGGAGGAGCCAAACCTCTTAATGAAACATGTGAAAAGAAAGGAATTGAAATCGCCACAGTTGTAAATGAATTACTCGATTATGATGCACGAAACGAAGGAGAATCAATTGAAAATATAGAAAACATGAGTGCGACTGAATTGTGTGACTTAATAGTTGGACGGCATCACAATTTCCTTCGAAACCACTTACAAGTCACTGGATTACACGCACAAAAAGTTGCCCGCGTACATGGTGAAGCAAATCCTACATTAGTACAAATTGCTGAGATTTTCGCTGGCCTGCGCAATGAACTAGAACCACATATGATGAAGGAAGAGAGAATCCTATTCCCATTAATCAAGCAACTTGAACATGCAACTGAACCTCTTGAAGCGCATTGTGGAAGTGTCAGAAACCCAATCCGCGCCATGTTCATGGAACATCACTCAGCAGGTGCTGCTTTAGCGAAGTTACGTGAATTAACCAATGGATATCAACCACCAAATCACGCCTGTAATACCTACCGCGCATTATTTGCAGAACTGGAAATGCTTGAGAGAGACACACATGCTCACATTCATCTTGAAAACCATGTTCTATTTGTTAAGGCACAGGAAATTGAAGCAAAATTAATGGGATTCACAACAGAATGAAAGAGTGGGCCTACGGTCAAAACCTCAAATCCATCCATTCATTTCAACCCCCCTGCAACTAAGCCTCAAGTTGGCAGGATTAAAGGTAAGTTTCTCTTGGGATAAACTATGGAGGGGAAACAAATAGTCATCTTGATTCCAACTCTGCGTAATGCTGAGCAGTTGGATGTAGTTCTCACTGCACTTTACTCACAAGATTATGGCAGCCCATCCAAGGGTGATTTTTCCATTGCATTAGTCGGGCCAACAGGAGACCCTGGTGAGGAAATAGGCAAAGCACATGGAGCGAGATGGATAGACGACGAGGGAGCGAGAAACCGCGCTGATGCTTGTAATGTCGGGATAAAGCAAGTTGATTGCGACATAATGTTATTCACAGATGATGATGTAATCCCCACAAGTGAGTGGGTTGGAAATCTAGTTCGCTGGTTTGAACGAGAGGAAGTAGGCGGAGTGGGTGGTCCAAATTTTGCCCCCGATGAAGATCCTTTTTGGGCAAAAGCGGCAGATGTCGCCTTTACTGCAAAATATGTCACTGCGGGAACAAGGTATGGGCAAGTCCCTCCTGGAGAATTGGTAGAAATAGAGCACAATCCTGGGTGCAATAGTGCATATCGCAAACATATTTTGGATGAAGTGGGTGGATTTGAACCAGGTTGTATCGGGGCAGAAGATGTGGTACTGGATGAAAAAATTCGTAAAGCGGGATATCGATTATGGTTTGACCCAACTGCGATAATGCCCCACAGGCGTCGCGTTCCAGTGAAACCATACATGCAGCAATTGCGTAATTACGGATATGTGAGGACTCTTGCCAACAAACGCTTTCCTGACCTTGCAGCATGGTCGCACTCAGCCGTTGGCCTTTTCCCTGCGCTAGTATTATCTGCAATTATTGCATTCGTTTGGGGCGCGTATAATGGCGGAATTGCATGGCCTAATTTTTGGGATATGTCACTTGAAACCACTCCACTAGAATTACCTCGCATAATTGCTCATTCAAGTGCAAGTTTAGGTATTTTGTATTTTTTATTATGTCTATTAGGAGGTGCATTAGGAAATTCACCCCATCGCAATTTTACAACAATATTAGTATCTCCAATCCTTATTTTCTTGGCTCACTGGGCATATGGTTCAGGAGTTGTAAGAGGTTGGAAACAAATCTATTTCGGTGGTGGAGCAGAAGCCGGAATGGGAATTCAACTCGACGATAAGGACCGAAGCGGACAATAATTGCACAAACCTCCTTGAGGTAAGTGTATACGAGCCTTACTTGGGGGCATCATGGTTCGAGAACTAATTCAAGCAGGGATTGCCGCCGTTAATGCTCCTGACGAACGTTCAGAAGAGGAAATTATATGGTTGACAATAAGAGGGTGGCTGGTCATTTCAAGGATTGCCACAATCATTCTAATGATATTAATTTCTGAATTTACTGAAGAATACTATATTGCTAATTTATCGGTTTCAGTTTGGGTAATCATCATCAGTATTCCGCTTTTTATCCTTCTTTCATTTTTCATTACTCTTGGCGACAGGCATTATGGAACTAATTCAAGTAAAAGAGAGGGAAAGGGAGAAATCAATAATATCGCTCAAAAGCGACCAATTATTAGGCGAAAGTAATTACTGCCCAGTAATGTCACCGGTTTGGATTGCCCATTGGGAGGCATAAACACCCTTGTTTTCCAATAATTGCTTGTGTATTCCTCTTTCAACAACAGCCCCATCAACCAATGAAATTATTTCTTCGGCATTTCTAATCGTCGATAAACGGTGAGCAACTGCGATTGTTGTTCTTGCACTACCAGTTGAAAGCAAATTTTCTTGGATGCGCTTTTCTGTTTCAGCATCTAAGGAACTTGAAGCCTCATCCAAAATGAGTAGACTCGGACTTTTCAACAAGGCTCTAGCCAAACTAATCCTCGCTCTTTGACCACCAGAAAGCATTACTCCCCTATCACCAACCATTGTATCAATTCCATTATTCATTTCGCCAATAAAAGCTGTTGCACCTGCTAACTCAATAGCATCATTTACCTCTTCATCACTTGCTTGGCGCGAATACATTACATTTTCACGAACTGTACCATAGAAAAGGAATGGATCTTGATTTACAAATCCCAAACTTTCTCGAACAGACTCTAATGTCAATTCTTGAATATCAATTCCATTTATCAGAACTTGTCCGTGATTTGGCTCATAATAGCGCAGAATAATTTTGAGTATTGTTGACTTTCCGGCGCCAGTATGCCCCATTATCCCAAGGAAATCTCCCGCGCAAACTTTGAAAGAAATACCATTTAGAACTGGAGACTCAGTACCGGGGTATGTGAAATGAACATCGCGAAATTCAACCTCAGTGATTGGCTCAACAAGAATAGTTGTTCCTTCTTTATCAACAATAGTTGGCTCTAAATCAATCATGTCAAAAACACGTCGTGCTGCTGCTTCGCCGCGTTGAAGTTGATTCACAAGAATCCCAAAAATGAACATCGGCATTGTCATTCGCGTCATTATTAATAGAAAAGTAACGAAGGAACCGGTGCTTATTTCCCCCTGTCCCATTAACCAGCCTCCAACGCTAACCAACAAACCAAATACAATTCCAGCAACCCCATAAATCCCAGGAATAAAGCGATTTCTATCTCGACTTGCACCGATTGCTTGGTCACGGTATCCCTCGCTTTCCCTCGCAACTCGCTTTGCTTCCCATTGTTGGGCATTATATGCTTGAACAACATTAATCCCAGAAATAATATTTTCAAGAACTGCGTTAATATCTCCAGTAGATTCTCGTTGTTTCCGATACTTCCTTTGAACTCTTGTTGAAAACCAGTAAACCATTGGGAATATTAATGCCAAAGGACCAAATAATACAGCTGCCAATTTCCAAGACATTGACATTAAAATAATAAAAGCAAAGGCAAAAGTAACCGTTATTCTAATTATTGAAGTAGAGGCATCTGAAATAACATCTTCTAATTGGTTGACGTCTGCTGAAAGTACAGACATTAAAACTCCCGTTTGCCTCAAATCATAATATGATGCCTCCATTCTAATCAAACTACGAGTCGCATCCATCCGAACATCATGCTGAACGTTATATCCCAAAGTTTGCCAACAATATTCAGAAATACCTTGCCAAATTGCCAAACTTGCAAAACCTAAGAATATTAGAATACCATAACTAATTGCAAGGTTTCCATGAATCAACTCCAATAATTCAACTGGGCCCCGTCGAGCACCCGATGAATAATAATCAACCGCATACCCAATGAATACGAATGGAAGTAAATCACTTGCTCTTGCAAGTCCATTTGAAATGACGCCAGTCATAGCACGCTTACGGTAAGGGCGGATATATGGCAATACGCGCCATATTTTTTTACCGAACACATTGACTTTTTCCGAATCCGCCATATCCTCGGAATTTACACTCTGGTTGGCAGCAATAGAGCGCGTCATTATTTGTCGCGGAGGCTTGGCCGCTTTCAATACTTGCTTACATGTAAGGGTCACATGTTCTAACCTTCATTTGAAAGGTTGAAAATTGGTTCATTTTCTCAAAATAAAAAGCAACTCTCTATCCCATTGAAGCATAACCACTAAGGCTGAGTTAGTTCCATAGGCAACTATGCGAAAGGAACTCGGCGCCGTCATCCTTCTCCTGCTTCTTGCTTTACAACCATTAGGCCCTTTGTCAGAGAATATTATTAATAGCCCTATTATGAATGTTCAAGTTGACCAAAAAGATACGGCAGCACCCCTAGATATTCTCAAATCTTTGGGCATTAAACCTAGTTCTGACCTTGCACATGGATGGGGTCAATTAACGCCTCAAGAGACTCCTGTCAACCTAATTCACCGTAGTGCCGCACCGGTTTCAATGAGTGAATGGACAAGTGTAACAGGAGATTCTACTATAGATGGTGTTGCCATTTTGCAACACAGTTGGCCGGTCCCTACATCTTGGTTTGATGAATTAGAAGATGCTGGGATTTCTTGCTTTAGTTTCCTCCCACCTTCCTCTTTTCACTGCGAAGTTCCAAACAAAACACCTGCTCAATTATCTGAATTAGGAGTTCAAGCGGGAATGTACCTTGATCCAACCGATAAAATACGCCCAAGTCTTGCCTTTTCTTTGTCAGGAATAAACACTTCTTTCTATGCAAAAGCCGACCTTGCCACAATGCAAGTTGTCCTCTCTGGGACAACCTTGCCGGATATACCTGGAATCATCATTCATAGCCATAATGGCCGCTTTGCAACTATTACTACAGATTCACGTGGCCTTGCTGCATTATCTGAAACTGACGAAATAGAATGGTTGGAAGAAAAATTACTGTATCAATTATTTAATGATGAAGCAGATAGTGTTATCAAATCAGATTGGGTAAGTTCATCGGTAAATATGCAGGGATTAGATGCGACTTGGTCTGGATTGGATGGCACAGGGATTGTCGTTACTGTAGGTGATTCTGGAATTGATAACGGAGTAAACAATACGAATATGCATGGTGACTTCAGAGACCATATTCTTGATATTCTTTCTTGGCCTATTCCTCAATCAGGACAGGGTTCTTGTGGTGGGAACGGAGGTGTATTTGATGATGGAGCCAGTGATGGAAACGGACATGGCACTCACGTAGCCGGTTCCGTTTTGGGCGATGGAACTCAATCGGCTGGAGCGATTAAAGGTTCTGCGCCAGAAGCACAATTATTGTTTCATTCAGTCGGGCAAGATTGTAATGGCGGCGGCACATTGATGGGGATACCTGATGACTTTGGCGATATGATTGACCTTGCAGCCGCAAATGGCTCACTCGTCCATACCGACTCATGGGGAGTCAGTACTGTTACATATCCTTCAATGGCAGGCGCGTACGGTGTTGGTTCTATGCAAGCAGATTCAGCAGCAATCACGCACCCTCTCCTAACTGTTATTTTTTCAGCAGGAAATGATGCAGTTGATGGAAATAATGATGGTGAAGTTGACCTAGGGGCATTGGGACCTTCCGGTACAGCAAAAAATGTACTTACCGTTGGTGCAAGTGAAAATAATCGCCCTTCAATTACAAGCACATGGGGTACAATGTGGCCATCTGATTTCCCTACAAACCCAGTTAATTCCGATAGAGCAGCAGATAATATTGATGGAATGGCTGCATTTTCAAGTCGTGGCCCTGTAGATGATGGTCGAGTAAAACCAGATATTGTGGCCCCTGGAACTTACATCATGTCAACCAAATCGAGTCAAGCCGGTGCTTGTGGATGGGGCTCTCACGCCTCCAATCCAGAATACTGCTATATGGGTGGAACGAGTATGGCGACCCCTTTGACTGCCGGAAGTGTTGCATTGCTACTTCAGCATCTAATGGATAATGTTGGGCATCAAAACCCCTCTAGTGCCCTCGTCAAGGCGATTCTTGCAGCAAATGCAAATGACATGGCTGGCCAATATGGAAGCGCAACAAATGGAGCAGGAGAAGCCGCTCCAAATAACCACGAGGGATGGGGGCTTCTTGACCTTCAATCATCTATGAGTACTTCTTTCATTGATGGAGAAGGAGTAGCAACTGGAGATGAAAGAAAATTTTCATTCATAGTACCTGCAGCAGCCCCTGATTTGCAATTCATGTTATCTTGGACGGACCCTGCAAGTACGACAGTAGCGTCAACTAACCTAGTGAATGATGTTGATTTTGAGTTGAAAGACCCGTCTGGCACTATTATTACAATATCCAATAATTTGGATAACTTAGTTGGTCATACGATTTCATCACCTGCTGCTGGGACGTGGGAAGTACACATCTCTGGAACTAATATTCCAACTGGACCACAACTATTCGCCTTTGCACTTTCTGAAAACTATACTTTGGTAAATTTAACTCAAGATGCAGACTTTGACGGAATAGAAGATAGCCTTGATGATTGCCCCGCTGTGGCAGGAACTTCCACTGTCGACCGCATGGGATGCCCTGATACTGATTTGGATGGATATTCTGATGCTGATGGAATATGGCTTGCGCACCCTACAGGGCTAGCAGATGCCTTCCCAAATGAAATAACACAATGGATGGATACAGACTCGGATGGATTCGGAGACAACCCCTCTCCTGCCGTAGATTGGGATGATTGCCCATCTGATGCTGGAGACTCAACTATTGACCGCCAAGCATGCCCCGACACAGATACTGATGGTTATTCTGACCCAGACATGGGTTGGACTACAGGAGATGGAGCGGATGCTTGTGATGCAATTGCTGGAACTTCGACTCAAGACCGCTCGGGGTGCCTTGATACTGATTCAGATGGATATTCTGATGCTGATGGAGTCTGGTTAGCACACCCAGTTGGCGCCGCCGATGCATTCCCATCAGACTCTACTCAATGGGAAGATACAGATTCAGATACCTATGGTGACAACCCTCCGCCGGCGAATAATGGAGATGATTGTCCTGCCATTGCAGGAACTTCCACTCTCGACCGCATTGGTTGTATTGATGGCGATAGTGACGGATATTCTGATGCAGATGGAGGATGGTTTGCACACCCAATTGGCACCGCTGATGCATTCCCCGCCGAACCAACTCAATGGGAAGATACCGATGGAGATGGCTATGGTGATAATTCCGCCGGAGTTGACCCCGATGCCTGCCCTACCGAAGCGGGATCCTCATCAAGCCCTGGCTCGCTAGGCTGCCCCGATTCGGATGGAGATGGATTTCCCGATAATGAGGATGAATTTCCCAATATCCCCTCGCAATGGGCAGATGCCGATGGAGATGGATATGGAGATAATCCTGCGGGAGAAGACGCAGATGATTGTCCAGCAGAATATGGTGACAGTTATCTAAATGGCACATTTGGTTGTGCAGATAGAGACAAAGATGGATGGTCAGATGACGAGGATGCGTTTCCTGATGAATTGACCCAATGGTTAGATTCTGATGATGATGGATACGGAGACAATACCGCTGGCAATCAATCGGATGAATGCCCCGGTGTTACTGGCAATTCTACTGAAGATCAACTCGGATGTCCAGATAGTGATGGAGATGGATGGTCAGACATTGGAGATGATTTTGATACAGAACCAGAACAATGGAAAGATAGTGATGGCGACGGCAGAGGAGACAACCCTGCGCCGGCCATACTTTGGGATGATTGTCCATTAGTAGCAGGTGATTCAACAATTGACCGTTTTGGTTGTATAGATGAAGATGGAGATGGATATTCGAACCCTGATGATTCTTGGGGTTGGAGTTCGGGAGCAGATGCATTTCCACTTGATCCTCTGCGCTGGGTTGATGACGACCAAGACGGATTTGATGATATTCTTGAGGACGAATGTGACACAATGGCTGGAAATTCAACAATTGATCGTGTAGGCTGCATTGACAGTGATGGAGATGGTTATTCGGACCCGCAAAGTTCATGGAATATTTCCCAAGGAGCGGATGCATTCATTTACGAACCAAGTCAATGGAACGATACCGATGCAGATGGGTATGGGGATAATCAAACTGGTTTTGAGGGAGATATGTGTATTCATGCATCGGGTAATTCATCAATAGATCGTATTGGCTGCCCAGATGCAGATGGAGATGGATGGTCGGATGCCGATGCAAACAATAGTGCCCACCCCACTGGTTCAGCAGATGCATTTCCGCTTGAACCAACCCAATGGGAAGATGCCGATAATGACGGATATGGAGATAATCAAAATGGTTCTACTGCAGATGATTGCCCACTGGCAGCAGGCAATTCAACTTCCATCCAATTAGGCTGCCCTGACAGCGATGGTGATGGAACCCCCGACCCCGGAGTTGGGTTTACTGTTGAAGATGGAGCCGATAAATGGGAATTGGATTCAAGCCAATGGGCAGACACAGACGGAGACGGTTATGGAGACAATGTCTCTGGCACAGACGGAGATCATTGTCCAACAGTTTCCGGCAACTCAATCGGCGGAGATTTCTTTGGATGCCCAGATAATGACGGAGATTCTTGGGGAGATGATTTCGATGCCTTCCCGTCAGAACCCAGTCAATGGTTAGATACTGATGGAGACGGATATGGCGACAATAACTCACGCGGGGCATTCTTGATAGATCACTGGCCAAGTGATGCAGATAAAAATATTGCAGAAACTGGATTTTCTTGTAGTCCGAATAGTGTTCAAACATCAACTATTTCTCAGACCGAGGTGGAAATCTCTTGTACATTGAACAATGAATTGGCGGTAGACATGGTTGCTATTGTTCAGTGGCTAGTACCATACGAAATAGATTACACAATTTCAAAAAGAGGATTCGATCTCTCGGCCTCTGGAACGAGCGGTGATTCAGCTGAAATGACCTTTACTGCAAGAATAAGAACACCAGGGACATATGAGACTTACATTATTGTTTATGAGCCGGGGTCCAAGGACGTAATGTCAAATGAAACAATTACTATAATCGTAGAATCAAGTGAAGAGCAAATTATTGAAGAAAATAATACCCAGCCAGTTGAAGAATATGGTGACTTTAGAGATGATTTGCCAATTGATTTGGCAAATAGTGCAACGCTATTAGGCGGGCTTGGAATCATTTCACTTCTTATTATTGCATTGATCTTTGCGATATTAAAGAGACGAAAAGATGAGTTTGAATGGATGCAAACATGTGCTCGAAAGTATTGAAAACGCTAATTAATTATTTTGATAATAGGTAGTTCAATCCAATGTAAGTCAAAAAAAACGAAATAGCACTAGTTGAGCCAACAAGAATCAAGTGCGGATAGCGGGAGTTGAACCCACGACATGAGGTTGGAAACCTCAGGTGATACCACTTCACCATATCCGCGTGATAACCCGCCCACCACCACCTCCTTCTTATGAAATTCGGTTGTAAAGTTGGCACATTTGCATAAGCGAAAAACCGTGGCCCTTGAGACTAAACACTATTGGCAATGTCTTGTTGTAGAACATCCGACATCAAACGAATATTCCTTTGAACCATCTTCTCCAACTTGTACATAGTTCTTCAATTCCTCGGCGGATTTTGCCAACAGCACATCCAGCGAGTCCATGGGAGGTGGAACATATTCTCTGAAAGCGAGACTTATTTGTTGCCCTGATTCGGCCCAAGAAATCAATTGAATAATTGATTTTTCAATTGAAAACTCCGCTTCAAAATGTTCAATTGGATTTCCAATATGCAGAACTATATCGCGTGGGTTCAAATGCATACCCATACGCATGCATTTCTGCACTGCTTCTTTTACAGTCCAGCGCAAAATAGCAGAATTTGGAGTCGCAATTAACTTGTCTAATTCATCACCTTTGGCCATCATGGGAAATGCATTCGGTGAAATAATTCTATCCACCGGTTCTGCATCAACACCAATAAACCAATCATGATTTACAAGAGCAACTATTGCCCAATCACCAGAATGCCCGATACTAATATTTGGTAAAGAGTGAGTTTTAAAGGTCCCTTCAATCCATTCAAGTGATGGTGCTCGTTTGTCGTCTCTAGTTACCTCAAGAGCAGATAAATCTTCAATCCCCCAATCGAGTAGCATCTGACAAAGTAGATACCTACCCGCTAAATGTTCCTCAACTCTTTTTGCTGTAGCAAATCCATTTACTTCTTGAGGAGATGCCAATTCAGGTAAATCGCCAAGTACCCATGATTGACCATTATTTGGAAGCGGGGAAGTTGGGGTTGTTGGACGAATTGGACAAATTGCTAATTTTACCTTTACAGGCGTTGTATGAGGCAATTGCAGGGCATCTGGAACTTTTGCTTCCAGCCAGGTAACTTCTCCCCAAGCCTTCCACATATTCTCGCCTAAATATTCGCCCTTTGTAAAGAAAACCGTTGATTATCTTGTACAATTGCCATAGCCTTCAACTTCAAGCCCTTCATTGCCAACACAGGTGAATCATCATCTCCAACAACGATTACATCATGAGTAGTAACACCACCATCGAGAACTTCGGTGATTACTGAGCGCAAGCGCAAGGATTCGCCTTTATCGGGAACTCTTAGAATTGTTGACCATTGGATTCCCACTGGTAGAGAAGAGAAACCTTCTGCTTCCATTGCCACAAGACCTGCATTCTGGAAGCCTGCTTCAATTAACATTGGAAGTGCCTCCAGTAAGACGCTGCCTCCTGCAGTCTCGCTTGCCCATTGATCGGTTTCGGGCATTTGATGGCGCATAAGGGCAACTCCATCGCATCCGAGATTGTTACCTTCACCAACACCACGGATTACTCCGCCATGTGATTGGAAGCGAGGTCCGTGGAAATATCTCTCGTAGATGAATCCAGGTTGTAAGTCAACTTCACCTGGCATCGGAATGCCGATTTGTGGGGATGCAGATAATTCATTGGCAAAATGTCCAGTTAAGTCATCAGACTTTCTAATGAGTCGCACGATTGCATCATGGTGCTGCCGTGGTTTTCCAAATATCTGTCCTTTTGAATTAACCAAATCACTTTCTAACCAAGCCTTTACCCAAATAACCTCACCCTCGGATTTGCTAATCGTTGCTACAGTTCTTATCGTAAGTGGGCCTTTTACCAATTTTATTGGAAGCCCAAATGTAACATCCTCAAACCCTGCTAAAGCATATTCAGGGCAGAGAAGAAGGGCGTGTTCGGCAAACATTTCGAGAGCCATGACACCAGGGTGATATGGGACTCCCTCTATCGAATGATCTACAAGGAAGGGCATTTCTTCGGTTGAAAGTAAACTCTCTCCGGCAAGGGCAACTCCCTCCTCAAAGCTTAGAATGCGGTCAATGAAAGGGAAGCGCGTTGGGTCAGCAATTATCGCAGCCATTTCTGCAGGTAATTTTAGTGGAGGGGCGCGGAAACTGTCATATTGGTCCATTAATCCAAGCGCACCGCAAGCCACAACCCGACGTTTTCCACCGGCCAATACCTCATCAACAAAAATATTCACTCCGACATCAACAGGCAAAGTATCAATTCCTGCTGCTTCAAAAATAGACTCTAGCGAGCCGCGTGTTGCCATCCCTACATCTTTCCAGCCAGTCCATGCAATTGCAACTGCTTGAGTTTTACCACTAGCACTAAGCCGAGCCATTTCAACATCAAGCACACTATTTGCGGCGGCATAATCGGTTTGGCCACCGTTACCAAATCTGCCGGCAACACTAGTAAACGAGCAAGCCACACGTAAATCTTCAATTCCACTTGACTCGGCGGCAGATACTAATGCCTTCCAACCATCTACTTTCACTCTAATCACAGAGGAAAATACATCCCAATTTTTGTCACCTACGAGTTTTGAATCCTCAATTCCTGCTCCATGGATAATTCCTGTGATTGCGCCGCGGTCCTCACCGATTTCTTTTCCAATCTCACCCAAAGTCTCAGAATCAGTAGTATCACAAGCAAAGTATTGTGCAGAGTTTCCTGTTGCGGAAATCGCTGAAATAGTGGTGCAAATATCTTTACTGCGCACATATGGCGCCCAGGCATTATTCCAAGCAACGATGGAGACTTTTTCGCCACCAGCCTCCTCAATCAACTCTTCTCTCAATTGCATTTTTCGTTCATTGAGTTGTTCATTTGACCAATCGAGCCATTCTGATGCTTCTTCAATTAACTTAGTTCGCCCAAGTAATACGAAATGAGCGCCTGCATCCACACTTGATTGAGCGACTCCAATTATTGCTGAAGCAGTAACACCTGAACCACCACCGGATACCAACCAAATATCATCCGATTGCAAGGGGGTTCTCTCGGTAGTTATTTTCTCATCAAATAAAACCAAAGCCCAACGGCGTCCATCCAAATCAAGACCGATTTCAACCTCACCGGATTTATCAAAGAGGTCATTTACCAATCTCTCTGCTAATTCCTCCGGTTCCATTAGTGCCTCCGGATGAATGTCCCAAGCACGACAACGCAAATTTGTTCGCTCATGAGCATAGGACTTTACGATGCCGCTTGCACCTGCTGCTAGGCTATTGAATCGCTTACCTTTGTTTCCATGTCTACCATCAAGTGCAGTCAAAGATGCTACACAACCTGCTCCATTGGCAAGTGTGGAATCAATATGCTTCAATATTCCAAATAAACCTTGCATTGCAACAGCACCAGATGTGTCTGAATCAGCAATTGTCCATTCTTGACTAGCCAATTGGGTAGGTGCAAGATGGATAATTCCGGCACAATCACCAGAGGCTAATATTGCTTCACTTGCTTCTTCCAATTGCTGCGGGGATGTTGGATCAACTCGGAGTATTCGTTGACCCCCTTCTACCTCTTCTGTGAATTTTTTGTGGGCGGGTTCAAAAGAGAGGCGTAAAGTTGCAATGTTTTTCTTCTCCAATAAAGAACAAACTCGTCCAGCAATATCCCAACCATCCTCAGTCACAACGACTAATTTATTTGTGAGGTCAAGAGACTCGGAAATGCCCTCTGCTTCTTCTATTTCTACTTGCCAACGATGAAGCCCAACTCCTGGCGTAATCAAAGTGGAGTCAATAATTGCTTCATCAACTACATCAATTGCTATTTCATTATCTTCTAAGGCAACTGGCTTCATGGCTTCTACCGGAGATTCGGGTTCGACTGGAGAGGCGGGTTCAGCAGTCTCGATGATTTCTGCACCATCTGTTACACCTTGAAGCATTGAAACAATATAGTTGACAAAGTGTTCTAGAGTAGGATAATCTGATAAACTGAAGTCCTCATCAAGTGGTAATGAATACTTTTCACGAAGATCTCCCATTATTTCTGCTTGTTTTACCGTATCAATTCCTAATTCGCCCTCTAAGTCCTGATCTAACTCTAAGAAATCCTTTGGATAGCCAGTATGAGTTACTACCAAATCTAGAACTCCATCAATAATTCCACCTTTATCAGAATCATCTTGGCTTTTTTGTGAGGATATAGAATCTTGTGGTGCTGCTTGAGGTGAAGGTTCGGGTGCGGTGCTAGTGACAGGTTCAGCAGGGGTTGGTTCGGGAGAGCTGGCTGCGACTGGGGCTACATCAACGCCTTTTTGCCCTGCAATATAAGTCACGAAGTGATTCAATGTAGGGTGGTCTGCAAGGCTAAAGTCCTCATCCAATTCAATAGAGAAAATTTGTCTAATATCACCCATTATTTCGGCTTGCTTTACCGTATCAATTCCCAATTCGCCTTCCAAATCTTGGTCTAACTCAATGAAATCTGCAGGATAACCAGTGTGTTTTACCACAACTTCAATCACCGCACTAGCAATATCTCCGCCTTCCTTGGAAGGTTGAGCAGATGCAACCGTGGGCGTTGGAACTGGATCTGGTGCAACAATAGGAGCTGGCGCAGGGGTTGGTGCAGGGGTTGGAGTGAGAGTAGAAGCGGGGGAGGTGGCTGCGACTGGGGCTACATCAACGCCTTTTTGCCCTGCAATATAAGTCACGAAGTGATTCAATGTAGGGTGGTCTGCAAGGCTAAAGTCCTCATCTAATTCAATAGAGAAAATTTGTCTAATATCACCCATTATTTCGGCTTGCTTTACCGTATCAATTCCCAATTCGCCTTCCAAATCTTGGTCTAACTCAATGAAATCTGCAGGATAACCAGTGTGTTTTACCACAACTTCAATCACCGCACTAGCAATATCTCCGCCTTCCTTGGAAGGTTGAGCAGATACAACCGTGGGCGTTGGAACTGGATCTGGTGCCGCAGTAGTGGTCGGAGGTAGAGTAGGAGCGAGAGGGGTGGCTGAGGCAGGGGTTGGTGCAGGGGTTGTGACCGCTGTTGAAGAACCGCTTGAACCAATTTTCCCTGCAATATAGGTCACGAAGTGATTCAAAGTAGAATGTTCTGCAAGGCTAAAGTTTTCATCTAACTCAATAGAAAAGCGCTCTCTAATATCGCCCATTATTTCGGATTGCTTTACCGTATCAATACCCAATTCACCTTCCAAATCTTGGTCTAACTCAATGAAATCTGCAGGATATCCGGTGTGTTTTACCACAACATCAATCACAATTGCAGGAATGTCAACTGCTTCCGAAATGCTTGCAGGTGATGCCTCAGTAGTATCACTAGGGGTTTCCTTTACCTCTGGCATTGGAGGTGCAGCGGGCGGAATTGGCGCAGTTGGAATTGCTTCAACCGCTTCAACTGTGTCTTTTTGCTGCTTGGAGTGTGGAATGTTTTCAGTGACTTCATAGACATCTCCTTGTAATCCTCCATGTAGGTTTTCATTACTATTTATGAAAGCAACCAACTTGTTTTGAAGAACACGGAGCACTAATTCATCAGTTCCTGCAAGGTTTTTATTCCATTGCAATAGTTTTCCCCCGTCAATTCTTTGACCAATAACATCACTTGCTTTCCACAAAGTTACTACCAATTGACTGCCAAAACCTGCGGCAAATCGTAGGCCATATTTCATACCTTCAAATTGCCCTCCTTTCGAAAGATTCAAATTTCCTAGTTCAGAATCAACTTCCTTATGATTTGCAATTGGTGGTGCTCTTCCGGTTGCTAATGCGTGAATTAGAACTACGTCCTCTATTCCAACCCCCATTGGGTGGCCAGTGAATCCTTTGGTGTTGGTAATTACCAGACTATCAGTGGAATCGCCAAAGGCACTGCGGAGTGATTTCACCTCTGCTTGGGCTGAGCCACCTCTTGCTGGCGTGTATGTCTCGTGAGACATAAAGAAAGTATGTGGTGCAATGTCTTTACGAGATAATTTCCATTTACTTTCCATTTCACCAATGAAATCATTCATCGTATTAGAAACATGATCTACATCAAGACGAGTTCCATGGAATGCTGAATTTGCCATTCTTGTTCCGAGAAGTTCGGCGTAGGGTTGTACGCCTCTTTCAGCAGCGCCGCTTTTCTTCTCTATAACGAACGATGCAGCGCCCATGCCAAGGACTAAGCCATTGCGGCGTGCATCAAATGGAAGGGCAACATCCTCAACGGAATTGCCGGTTGAAGCAGCACCAGATGCCGCGAAACCTGCTCCAATCCACTCCCATAATTCATCACCAGTAACATCATCACCAGAGATAATGACTACTCTGTCAACTTTGCCAACATCTAACCAATCTTCAGCAATACTAAATGCGGCAGCAGTTGAAGCACAGGCATTGTTGATTGTAGTATTTGGACCTCTAATTCCTGTTGTTTGAGCAAATTGGGAATGACCCATTGGAAGAACTTGGAAAAGGTAAGAACGATCAAACTTGCCTTCACCATCATCACCTTCTCTTCTTGCCAAGCCGGCCATACTTGCATTTCCAGGGAAGCAGCAGGCGAAAATGATACCTGTGCGATCACGATATACACTTGGCACTCGCCAATTTGTGATTAAGCGCAAGCCACCTTTGCCAATTTTTTCTTCTGGCGTTAGCGGGATACCGGCATCGCGTAATGCCAAAAGGCCGCTTGCAACTGCCAATCTAGTTGTCACATCCCATGCGCGGGCAACCTTTGCAGGGATGCCAAATTCTTCAACGAGGTCAAATTCAGCAGCCTGCCCAGCAAGTTGGGGGAGGTCTGAGAAATTCTCAGCAGGCTCCATTCGCGCTTGCCCATCCCTGCCCTTGATTAAACGAACAATGTTTTTGTCTAGAATTTGTTGCTTTTTCTGGTCACTTACTTCGGTAATGCAAGTCTCACCACGGATAAGTTTCTCGAAATTACCTTCATCAAATACCCTCTCTCCACCAGGAAGGCCAAGGCTAATTCCTGTAACCACATAGGGGTCAGCAGACCTTGAGGAAACCTGAGATGCAGATTGTGTTGAAGACGTTGAGGCAATTGTGTGAATTGTTGGATTGACAAATGATTCGGGGCTTTTGGATACCCATCCTTGCGGAGGTTTAGTTACCCAACGGGCCAAATCACCAGCGGTTTGAATATTCTTAACATCATAACCGGAATCAGTAAGAGTCATTGAACCAATATCAATGATTACTTGACTGATTTGCTCTTCGCTCAACCTTAAGCCTGCCATTAATCCGATTGAACCTTTGCAAAAACTAGTTGGATAACCGCTGAGGTTTGACAAGATTTCGCCGATCCATTCTTCAATTGCCACATGCTCTAAATCTTCAGCAATAAACAATTTCCGTGGACCTGGCGCGCGGTTATCTCCAATAGATGTTGCTTGAGAGGGAGGGGAAATCAGGGGTGCTGGAGTTGTTGGAGTAGGAGAATGTTCAGCATCAACTGTGCTTAATGAAGCGGCAGACGGGAGAGGGCGTGAACGAGTACGCAAATCTTCCCAATCTGCACTCGAAGTTGATGCAGAGAGGTTATTCACTTGGCCGGCACTACCTAATTCCTTTGCCATTTGATGGGCCTCAATTGGTCCTGCGCGGAATGCCTCGGTTAGAATAGAAGATTTGCCTGCAGGCCATTCTGTTTTCCTTCCGGCTAAAGATAGCATTGCAAGAGTTTGTAGGAAAGAGGCGATGCCGCCTTGTTTTGGATGATTGGACATTATTGCCAAATGTGTCTTTTTATCCAATATTTGTGATGCAAACATGGTTAATGCTCGCTTAGGTCCAACTTCAATGAAAATTCTTGCACCTGCATCATACATAGATTCTACTTGCTTTGTCCATTCAACTGCAGAAGCCATTTGCGGCGCCAGTTTTTCAAGAATTGCACTCTTTGAATCGGAGCCACCTGCTGCCATTGGATACCATCCACCATCTACATTTGATGAAATCGGAATAGTAGGCCAATTTATTTCTAAACCTTCAAGGAATTTGCGTAATGGTTTGTTTGCAGGTTCGACAATACGGGAATGGAATGCATGGCTGGTTTGTAATATTGCACTCTGCATTCCTGCCTCATCGAATTTGGCGATTGCTTGCTTTACCGGTTCGGTCTCTCCAGCAATAACAGTCATTTTGGGTGAGTTTTTATTTGCTGCAATGACATATCCGTCAACTTCAGTAATTATTCTGCTAATTTCATCAAATGGTCCAACAATACTTGCCATTAGTCCGGTATCCGCAATATCTACCGACCCCATTTCGGTGCCACGAGCAGCTGCAGCCCGAAGGGCTCCATCCATTGCAAGTATTCCTGATGACATTAATGCAGCATACTCTCCCAAAGAATGTCCTGCCACCATATCTGGTGAATGCCCATGTGCGTTGAGTAATTTTTCAATAGCCAAATCAGAGGTTAACATTGCAGGCTGAGTATACTCGGTTTGTTTGAGTTTATTCTCGGCCTCTTTCATCTCATCCGTTGATAATTCATGTCGCAAAACAAAACTGGAAAGTGTTTCGCCATCCAATACATCAACCATTGTCTCATCAGCCTGAGTCCACACATCAACTACTGGTGAATAACGCATAGAAAGGTCATAGGTCATTCCAACATATTGGCTACCTTGCCCGGGGTACATGTGTGCTACTTTGGCTTCATTTGGAAAAGCCGGGTTATTTGTGACAAAGATACCTTGTGCGGCTAAGAAACTCCACTTTGCAGGGTCGGCCAATGCTTTTTCTGCAAGGGCGAGACGCTTCTCAAAATCAGCCCATGAAGTAGCGATCAATGCAAGTCTCACTGACGAGATTTCAAATGATTTGCTTGCTTCTTCAAGCACAATTGATAGACGTTGCCCTCGTGGGTCATCATCAAAATTTGGGCCGGCTGAAAGAATTTCTTTTCCTGCAACTGAAAGTTTTGCTTGTAATTCTTCAATAGTTGCTGCGCTCAATAGAAGGATTCCCCCTTCTATTGCCTTCAATTCTTCATGCGTCATTGAAGGAGAAGCCGAGGAGTCAAGTATTGAAGGTACATTGGCAAGTGATTGATTATCTTTTCGAGACACCGAGGTGGCACCTGCAGAAGATAATATTGCATCAGCAGCATTCTTACTTTCATTCCAAATCTGTGCTAATTCGGCATGGAATTCAGGGTCATATGCCTCCATGGCAACATGGAAATTTGTTCCTCCGAACCCGAAGGCAGAAACTCCGGCTCTTCGCGGTGTACCGCTTGATGGAGATGGCCATTCACTAGCAACAATGGGAATGAAAAAAGGATTCTGATTCCAATCAACAGTATCATTTGGATTTGAAAAACCTGCACTCGGAGGAATTGTTCGGTGATGGAGTGCGAGGGTTGTCTTTAGCATTCCAGCCATTCCTGCTGCTGCTTTTAAGTGACCAATTTGACTCTTAATAGAGCCTACTGCAATATTTTCTCCACTTGGTACTTCGGCGAAAAATTTACTTAAAGTTCCAAGTTCTGTTGCATCTCCTACTTTGGTTGAAGTTCCATGTGCTTCGACTAACTCTACTGTTGTTGCTGAATAACCTGATTGTGAATAAGCGCGGGCTACGGCTTGCATTTGTCCACGCTGGCTTGGGGCAGTGATTCCTTTTCCACGCCCATCGCTACTTGCGCCTATACCTCGCACGACAGAATAAATTGTATCGCCATCGGTAATTGCATCACTCAAACGCTTCAATACCATTACACCTGAACCTTCGCCCATTACGAAACCATTTGCACCAGAATCAAAAGGAGTTGAATGTGTTGCCGATAGAGCGCCAATTGCACTGAATTTTACATATGATGCAGGATCCATTGTTCTATCGCTTGCGCCACAAAGAGCGACATCAACTTGTCTTGATTGTAATTGCCTGCATGAATCCAATAATGCCGCCATGCTTGTTGCACAAGCAGCATCTGTAGTATAATTTGGACCTTGTAAATCAAGTAGGTTTGCAACTCGTCCTGCAACCACATTTGCCAACTCACCAGGCATAGTATCCTCATTTACGACTGGACGATTGTCTCTCCACTTACGAATGAATTCAGCCTCATCGGTCATCCCGCTTTCTTTAGCGATGCGAATTGCTTCTTTTTCATGGATAAGCATGGTCGTATAACCGCGGTTCTCACCGCCTAAAGCATTAGCAAAAATCACACCAGTGCTTGCATTTGGAAGTTCTTTTCCGCCATCTCCATAGCCCGCATGCTCTAATGCTGATGCTGATGCTTCAACTGCCCATTGTTGAGAAATATCAATTTGCTTGAGAGTACCAGGAGGCTGACGCCACCTGCGCCAATCAAATTCAAAACCTTCAACAAAACCACCTATTTTGGAGTAGGTCATGTTTTCCTTTACAGAGCCGGGGCTTCCTTCTGAATCATAGAAATCAGCAATGTTACCCCATCTTTCAGTTTTGATTTCCGAAATTGAAACTTTGGCATTCAACACATTTTGCCAAAAGGTCTCAATATCTGGTGAATCGGGCAAAATGCACGATAAACCAATTATTGCAATTGGTTCAAAGGCCCCTTGAGAGGTCCCTTGTATTTCATTATTGATTTTTGATTTCGCCATAGAAACACCCACCATTCTCATTCAATGGCATACTCTGGAACCATCGTAATTGAATACCCTGCATCGACATAGATGCACTGCCCCGTTACACCGGAAGACAATGAACTCGCAAGCCATAATGTTGCACCTGCAACATCATCTTGATTGACATTTCGTCGCAGGGGCGCATTTGCTGCAACATGGTCTAAGATTTTCCCGATCCCCGGTATTCCAGAGGCAGCAAGGGTACGAATAGGTCCGCTTGAAATTGCATTTATTCGATGACCTTCAGGTCCTAAATGGCACGATAATTCTCTTGTCCAGCACTCAAGTGCCGCCTTTGCCATGCTCATTATTCCATATGAAGGCACAAATCTTGTGCTTGCAGCATATGTAAGAGTAATTGTTGATGAACCCTCATTGAGGAAAGGAAGAGCATGACGTAGACAACGTTGTAGTGAATTTGCTGAAATAGTCATTGCAGTATTTATGTCCTCATTTTCAACAAAAAGAATTGGGCGGTCAAAGCAACCTTTTGGAGCAAAACCAATAGCGTGAATCAATATATCTGCTTTCATACCAGGGTTTTCTGTTGCAAAGGCAGTGAAAAATTCTGCAGTTAATTCATCCTCGGCAACATCTAGGGGGTAAAAGCCAGCAATAGCCGGTAATTTTTCCTTTAATTGGAATATTCTGCTCATAAATCTTTTTTGATATCCGAGATATAAAATAACACCTGCGGCCGCCAGTTTTTCACAAATTGCCCAAGCAATACTATCCTCGCTTGCGACTCCAAAAACAAAGGCCACCTTACCGTTTAATTCCAGCATGACGCACACCACCCCCTAAAGGATAGGTGTTGCTGACAACACCCCCTCTTTGATGGTTGGGGTTGGGCTTGAACCCATATTGGCTTTTGATAGGGCATTAATCACACCCGATTGGTGAAATAATTACACCTCCGAACTATGCCTAATCTGCATGTAAAAAAGAGAGAAAACATTATTTCAATCTTCAAAACAATGATGAACGAATTTTCGCAATACATAGTTGGATGAAATACAAATAATTAGAGGTCATCAAAATCAAATTCATCATCTTCTTCCTCAAATATTTCATCATCCCAATCATCGTCATTGGAATGTCGACGCTTATTTGATTTAATTTTTAGTCCAACAATCAAGACTGCAAGTAAGGCTACAACACCAACACCGATACCACCTACCATCATCATCGTTGAATCATCAATGCCAAGAGAATTGCCTAATGATGACAACCCTCCGCCCTTTGCGGCTTCAACTTCAACTTTGAATTCTTCAGTTTGATAATAGTCATCTTCCCACATATGACACTGGACAATTATTTTAAAAACGGCAACGTCATCGGGAGAGGGTGATGTAAAATTGAATGAAAGTGCGTAGCCTGAATTGGGATCTACAAATTCATAATGAGAGTTAGAATCAAATATTAACTCATAAGTTTCTCCACCTACTGCAACTGGCTCGGCCGCATAAGTGCAACCCATTTTTGTTGCGTCATTGCCATCATTACTAATTTCTATGGTTGTATTTGCAGTTTCACCCGCTGCAAGATACCGAGTCATAGTACTCATTGTGATTGACAGTCTCCCATAGGCCTCGATATATACATCTCCACCATCAGTATCACTTGGAGCGATCGCATCAGGCATAGTAATTCCATTTGCCGTGGTTACTGTTCCTGTGACATTCCAAGAATAGGTAATTGGTGCATGAAGGCCTTGATTTGCTTTGAAAGTCAATGTGAAATCAACATCACCGCTTGCAGGAACTGTAATAGAAGACGGGGATGTAATTGAAATTACAGAAGGATTTTCTGAGACTGAAGTTTCTATTCTAACTTCTTCAGCAAATGCTGATGGGTTGTCAGCAGTGCAAATAATAGAATTTGTGCGGGATGACCCCGGCTGAATATCAATACTGACATCCTTTGGAACACAATCAATACTTATTTCCGGAACAGGATTTTGGGCGGAAACCGGAGTAATAACTAGGTTGGAACAAAGCAAAAGCAGAATGGTTAGAAAAACTCTGCGCATACCTTTCACAACCCCTCCGAGGGGGGGGATATTCAAGAGGTTATCCAATAATTATGCAATAATTATGCACAAAAAAATAGTTATCCGCAGAGGTTATCAAGGGAGAATCTCAGTCATCAAAGAGGTGGGCCGTACAATTCATTGGGCAAATCAAAATGTGTACGATAGAGAATTTCTTCATCTACACCCATTGAAAAGAGGGTTTGTGTACGTTTAGGTACAGTTTTTGGACCCATCACTGCACCTGGCCGGCGAAGGTCATCCATGTAATCTGTTTCAAGTAAGAATCCTCTGCTACATTCACTCATTGATGCAACTAAAGTTTCAATGCACCCCTTTTGCAAAATCACGCTGGGGACCATCCCTCCGGTCAATTCGTCTGATACATTTGCCGGAGCAAAATGTCGGACCATGTTTTTCTTGGACAATCCCGCTCTATCTGCCATTTTTCCAATCTGCGAATATGGTGCTTTTTCATCCCCTTCAACATGTAATTGCACCGTAATATTCTTTTTTGCTGCAATGTGCAAAGTCTCTTCTAATAAGCCATTACAATATTGCAAAATATCTTCATCAACTTCCCAATGAGGGCGGCCAATTTCACCTAACCCATGCGCCATTCCTTCTTCAATAAAGTCAATTGCAAGGTCAATACTTTGGCGATATAATTCCATTGCTTTCTGCACTCCCGCTTCGCCTTCACTTTCCTTCCACTCAATGCACTGATGAGCGAAAGCCGCAGGGTGAGGACCTAGAATGACTCGCATCCCAAGATTTACTTCATCACGTACTTTCTGTGCTTGTTCAATTGTCGATTCGTATGAGAGTTGGTATTCTTTTTTTGTTTTGGGCAAGTTTGAAAAATTTGGACAATGAACTAGGACTAAATCCGTCCCGCCAACTTTAGCAAAATCCTTTGCAGCCTCAATATTTCGCCCATTGGGATTTAAGTGAAAATGGTTGTCAAGAATTGGTCCACTCCATACTTCTTTTGACATGAAAGCCACCTAATCAATAGTCAGAAATCACCCGACTAATTTTCCTGCTGAAATAATCTTTTCTCGTAACACGACGGCGGACATAGCAACCAAATTTGGGTGCCGCGCCCCAAGAGCAACAGCCTTTCCATTGGGCCAAAGAAGTAGTTCAAGTTCATGCCGTGCATCGTTAATGCGCATACAACCAAGTTGTTCATCAGGTTCTACTTCCATCGGCGCAAGAGCATTTTCGAGTCCGGTAAAATCAATATCTTTTGAATAATCAAATGAGGCCATGATTGGGCCCAATTCTGTGCTTAGCCCTGAGTCATCACGATTTAACTGCAATAATACTTCCTTGGCGGCAGATCTTGCTAATTCGATTCTTTTTGTACCGTGAACAACGATTCGCCCGTCAGCATCAATCAATATCGTTGCCTTAGGAGCTTTCAATTGCATCAAAACAAAAGTTCCAGACTTTCTGCCTTTTAGTTTATTCACAACATCGTCTTGCGAGACAGGAGTTTGATGGGTAAAGCGAAACAACTGATTTTCAACACGAACATCTGGGGCATTTGAACTCATTCTTCTTCCTCCGTTAATTGGCTCTCAGCGGCCACACTTGAAGGGTTCTCCGGTAAAGTGAGTGAATCTTGGATTTTCTCAACTTTTTCACAATTATCAAGCGATTTGACAATATCGCTCCTTCGTGCAACATGGTGTGGAACAAGCATTGTGACATCAGATGTGCCATTTTTTTCACGCAAATCGGCCAGCGCACCTCTTAATCTACTTGCCAAGCGAGAATCCCGGCGTTGGTTTAACTCCTCTCCATTCCTCAACTCTTGTTCATACCACCATGCACCAGAGAGTGCACCGGCTATGAATAATTCAGCACCCATGCCAGGAGCAGGTTTACTAATTGAGGCTAATTTCAAGTGTAATTTGCGGTATCTTCCCCTTTTAAACAATACCTTGATTAGACGCAAAGGATGAGTGATTCTAGTCGCTTGGTCCTCCAACCAAACCACCCATTCATCATCTTCAGCAGTTGGTTCAATCCAATAAATAGGGCGCTCATTTTTCTCCGCAAGGCGATGAATTCTTCTTGGCTCGGGATCAGGGAAATTTGGCCCTTTAATGTCCTCTAGAAGGTCAAGTGAGTCCAGATATCTCCCCGTCAATCCCCCCGACATAAGAGCACTAGCGAGGTTAATTCCCGGACTATCTTTTTCAGCAATTTCTTCCTCTATCCAGATCTCAAGTTCTTCATTAGTTGCCAAGAATGCTGTGCCGTCCCAATTTATTCGGGGCCGCAAATGCAATGGATAAACAACACAAGGAAGTACTCCATGCAAGTAAATTGAGCCACCATCTGGGTCCTCCCAACGGTAATCAGACCACTCAAGAGGGTCCACATCAATCACCTTCAACTTTCATTTACCCAGTCACGAAGTGCATCAACAGACCAACCTTGGTCGAAATAACCTTGGATTTGTTCTTCAGTCCACTGCGGGAATTCTTGTAATGCTTGCTGCATTTCAGGAGAGGCTCCTGCGCTGGCCTGAGAAGCAGATTGAAGTGCAGGGAAATCCTTTACTTCTTCTTCGTCGAGGTATTCGTCATAGTATTCTTCGCCATCTTCGCCGCGGTTTCGCATTACAAGCACAACCACTACTACGCCCAATACAACTACAAGTACCCCTACAATAGCAAGGATTAGCATTAATGTTCCTTCATTCTCATCAGCAACAGATTCTGCAACACTGAATTGTTTTCCAGCATTTAATCCATGCCACAATATCTCACCTGTCTCATTATTTTCAATCTCATAATGTACAGATGTTGTCGCAGTAGTAAATGCTTCAAGTGAGATAGACTCAATATGCTTACCACCGACATCGATTATTGGAGTAGTGATGGTCATTTCCTTTTGCCGTGTACCACCGACATTAGAATAAATGTCAAGAGTAATGTTTCCTGCAGTATTTCCAGTATTTGTCAAAGTAATATCTAATTCCATTTCCTGACCAACTGCAGGAGGGTTGGGGTACATTCGCACATCGTTTTGGCTAATTGACCACTCTGCTTGCTCGTATACCACCTCATATTGGCTTGTCTGGGCTGCCTCAAGTCCGAGAATTGGTATTCCAAATGAACCGCCTCCACTTACTCCAAGTCCTGCTGAATCTTGTCCAGAGATCCAAAATTGAACCTTTACTCCGTCCAGTTGAGTTCTACCTGGGAGTTCATCGGCTGGCCATAGGTCAACACAGTTTGCCTTTGCAATAATCAAATCGCCGGTACCAGTCAATACAAGGTCTGATGAAAGGTTGTCTGCTCCAAATTCCATCACATAATATGACCATGTATTTCCTGCTTGGAAGAAATTCCAATTTACTTTTATTGCCCCTGCATCAAGTTGCTCACGCTCACTTACCATAACAGTAATATCTACACAATGAATAGTTGAAGAAGGAAGGACTCCAATATCTAAAGTATCTCCACTTGTATCTTTGACTGACCAAGTATTTGGAGAAACTGAAGGAGGATTACCATCAACCTTGATGCTGAAAGATTTTTGCTCGGTCAAAGTCGCATCTGTCGCACCCGGTGGTAGATTAATCAGCTGGAAGGTGTAGGTATATTCGTTAGTAGTTGAAGGCATAGTCAAAGTAATATTGAATTGCCCACCATAGAAATTGTGAACTGTGGTTTCACCCTGTTGTTGCCCATATCCCTTAACTGGGTCTGCAGTGGCAGTTTGGCGAGTTATTTCAAGGAATAATTCTGTTTCAGGATTTACTATGAGGTCCGGCCATCCATCAACAAATGCATATTGGCCAGCAAAAGAAACTTCGTCACCCAAGAAAACGAATCCCTGAGAAGTAGATAATTGGAAATCGTAGATATTTTCTGTTACTGGATCTACATTATCTGTAAGGGAAAGAGAGGTGGGGAAATCAAGTAATATTCCATCACTATATATCCACCGTTGCTTATTTCTTCCACCGGTTTCAGTTAGAACTGTAGAAGGATTACTTGGGTCAAGATCTTTCACTCTAACCTGCGGGGTCATCACACCACTTGCAGTAGGTACATTCCAATCAATTTGTAATGGTATATTTAACTTATAATCGGATTCAAATGGATCTACGAGACGACCACCATCCATTCTAAGCATCTGAACTCCTTCGCTTTCATTTGATTCTTCAAGCACATGAATCCAATCGCTATCAACAATCAATGTATCATTTCGCGGGAAGTAAGTAATTACCATATCATCAGCGACACCTGGATTCAAATCAATTTCAAAGTATTGAATATCTCTCCATCCATTTGCATCACGACCTTCAACCTCTAGGTTGTATGTATTTCCAGCGTACATTGTACGTTGTTGGTCTGTGAAACGAACCCCTTCATTGTCGTAAATATACAAGTTTTGTAATTCAGGTCCCTGAGAAGACATGCCGACATAAGTGATTAAATCATAATCAAATCCAGGAACTCCACCATCAATAGGATTACCAGCAAGGTCGGTTCCACTAACAAAAATACTGACTTTACCAGTAGGGTCACGGCCTAAGTTTGCATAATCATTTATTTCCGCCTCATAGTATTCAGTTGCAGTTGCAGTATCACATGGGCTTGGATGCTCTTCACAATACATGGTAATTTGTTGATATTCACTTTCTTGAGGAATACTATCTCCATTAGCGTCATGGTCATACTCGACCCAATAATTTAGCATTAACACTTCAGGAGGAATTGGCATATCTTGAGCCTCAACCCTGAATAATTGATTTTGATCCGGTTGAATCCATGTGTCGTCAAGTAATACACGCCAAAATATTTGGTTCTCAAAGACAGAGATATTTACCAAGTTTGGAGCAAATGTGTCAATTGTTAAGTGGAAAGGAATTGCACAATCAGCATCTGGATTGTACTCGGAACTTGGACAAATCAATCCTCCTTTGTCGTATCCAGTCATGCGGAAACGGTAATCTGCACTACCTGATGCTTCGGAACCAAGGTCAACTGCCCAATCAAAGTCACCACCAATAGGTCCGGACATATTTGCGAGTTCAACCCACTCATAAGTGATATTCTCGGGAATGGTATTATTCATTTCCTCAATTTCAACTACGAGGAAATATGCTGAAGGGTCCGGTGAAACATCCAAATTTTCAAGACGAACACTACCTACAAGATTAATCATTTGATTACTTCGGCCATCGGTAAATGATTGAGATTCGCCAGCACTATTTTGCACATCAAGCGAAAATATTCCGGCATCATTTTCAACAGCATTCCCTCCAAATGGAGCAAGGGTTAGTCCAGCAGGAAGTCCTTCAACTCCATTTACTGCAACTAAGCCAGCAAACATTCGTACTTCAGGAGTATCTTCCCAATTAGTATTAACAACAAATCTCCAAGTAACCTCCTTACCACCAGCAATATCAACTGCAGATGAAGATTGGAGGGTGATTAAGTCAAGTGGGTCATTTGTTTCGGCAAAGCCACCAAAGTCTGAATATGACAACTGTACTGAACCAGAAGATGATTCAAGGCGAAGTGTACTATCTTGAAGAGTACTTCCAGTGCCTCCATCGACAACATGAGTTGTTATGGCTTCGTAAATGGTTCCATCAGGATAAAGCCCTACTGGGTTGCCTTGAAGAGAAATTGTACTATCATATCCTGCAGAAGTTATTACATTCAAATTAGAAAGATTTAGGCCGCCGCCGCTTGCTGCAAGGACTTCAATTGGGACACTAACTGTTCCACCAGAACTAACTCCAAGGGCTACTCCTTGATTCAATTCTCGTACTAATCCGTGACCTGCAGCAAGGGTTTGCTCTAAGTCATACAGGACATTGAGGTCAACCATTCTAACTGATGAACCAGTTGAGGCATTCTCATTACTTACACCAAAATGAATTGAAACCCAATCATTCCCATAAACATCGGTATGGCTAACTGCGACCATTGGATTGTCAAGTAGACTTTGAATTGCTGCTGTGAAATCAACATATTGTGCCGATGCTTCGGGAAGCCAAATGGTGAAATTCTCAAAACTGCCAAGAGATGCTTCTTGTCCTGAACTCGTCAAAACTAAATCAAAACCTTCGCTGGCATTTGACAATGAAGATATTGTATTGCTATCCATAGCGAAACTACCTGCTATTACATCCGCACCTACTGGCATCATGAATGTCGCACCTTGCCCAGTACCCGTTGACCCAAGAGTCACTGTACTTGTTGGAGTTGCGTAATTAATCTCGTTTGTTTTGCCACCCCAAAATTCAGACTGACGCCCGAAACGGCCAAATGCTGGTTCGTCAAAGCCCCATTCAATGTCACCATCTCCTGCAATATCGATTTGTACCTGAGATGGGTTGAAGCCAAATTCAAGATCAAACCAAAGACCATCAGCTGCACAAGAACCACTGTATGAAAGAGTTGCTCTAAAAGAAAAAGAAGGCGTTGGTAAATCCGTCCAGACATTGTTACTGAGGTTGAGTTGTTCTCCATTTGGCAATACTGCTTGGACATTAGGTGTTTCAGTACAGGAATCTGTAACAATTGGTTTGATTGACGTTATTGGATATTCTAGTCGTTGTATTAAAGCGGGAGGATTATAATCATTTGACATAATCATTGGAGAATATAATAATGGAATATCCATACCTGGTGAATTCCACACCCCATCTTGAACATCCATCGCAATGATAGAAGTTGTGTCATTAAAACCACTTCCTAGGCGTGAACCCATGCTAAATCCGTGTAAGGTTGGAGTTGACAGGCGATTCACACCAGAATCAAAATTAAAACGGAGATTAATAGCGGGATAGACACTCGCATTAATATCCCACAATTCAATTATTGAACCAGATAGACCAGACATTTGGTTTCCAGCATTATCAAAGACAACATTTCCGGTGTTTGGCTCCATAATATCAATTGTCAAGGAATTTGTAGGGGTTGTTTCAGATTCAAGGAGTAATATTCCATATCCATCAGGGAATCCCGGATATGGTTGTATGCGGGGTGCAATATTTTTTACATCCATCCATCCACTTTGAGGCAATGGACTTCCAAGGCGGAAGTCATCAATAAACCATCCAGGCATACTGTCATTTACTGGGTTACCAGTATGGGTATTTCTTTCAAGAACGAAACGGAATTTGACAAAGCGGCCAATATGATGTTGTAAATTGACTGCGAGAGTGGCCCAGCCGGTTGGATTTAATGCAGTATCAACGCTCGTACCGCCAAGTGCATATTCATTTACTGCAACGCCATCACAACCAGATTGAATCTTCCCATTTCCAGTTCCTTTTTGATATAGCCCCGACCCAAAACCAATTCCAGAAGAATTAGACATATCAAATGGCATTACTACAGGAGGGCCCCAATTCTGACCATTTGAAGAATTTAATACTTCAATGTAGGCACAATCATAATACATGCTATTCGTAGTTGGACCACTAATAGTTGAATTATAAAACAAACTGTGGTATGATGCAAAGCGTGCAATAAATCCTGTGCTCTTCACTTCAATAGCAGGGGATTCCATGTCATAACTAAAAGTTTGTTGAGGTTGATCATCGGTATAGTTGTTATCAAAGGCATTGGTACCCCAACACTCTAAACCAGAGTTGCAGTTACTTGGAATAATATTTCCACCACTGAGAATACCGTGTTCCCAAGAGCCACCTGGCAAGGGCACACCTGCAATAAAACCAGCATCGGTTTGTTCAAAGTCAGTTGTAAAACCATTTGAAACTAAACTTACAGATTCGTCATTGTATGTGAAATCACCAAGGTTTGAATAATTTGTCATTTGGTTATTGTAATTTGGATCCCAAACATATTGAGTATTGGAGTCAATACGCGAGTGTTGGTCATGAACAACCATTTTAGTGGAAACCTTCATTGTTGCACTTGTCACTGTTTCATCATCAGGCAACACAATGATTCCATCAATATCATTACTATAGGTAGTTGAATCTCTTATCTCAATAACTACGCTATCGTTGCCAGTTGAAAAAGTTGTTACTGTTGCCGCACCTGCAAGGGTACTGAACATCATCACGGCAACAAGGGCTATAGCTGGAAAAAAGCGGTTTTCATTTCTCATTTGGCTCACCATCATAGGGTATCCTACGACATACCCAAACCGCCCCTCCATAAAACCCAATCGGCTTGACGGCTAATAAGCCCATTCCAAACAACAAATTTCTGTTGTTGCAATATGATAATAAATGATAATAATGAGCCGGAATTTAGCCAACTTTTACTATTCTTAACTCATCCCAAATTGTATTTACTATTTCCTCTAATCCACCAATATCCTTCTCGTTTTCTTCCAGTCGCCTCAAATCGGCAACTGTTGTCGGGTGATTCGGCCCAATAATATCACAATCTTCAGGACCCGTACTTATTTCGAAGGTGCCTAAAGCCTGTGCCATATGAATGATATCTACTTTATCCAAAGCCAATAATGGACGTAATATTGGTCGCTCACTAGACCTTTCCACTGCACCGAGATTACCAAGAGTTTGTGAAGACACTTGTCCAATATTTTCTCCAGTAATAATGTGAGTGGCCCCGACTTCTTCGGCCAATCGGTTCGCCATTACATTTAGTAATCGTTTCATGTGGACAAAATAATCTCTATGCATTTTTTTATCGGTAAATAGTGAAAGCGTGTCTCCAATAGGAATTACGAATAATTTCTCTACAAGATTACTATTTTTTTGAAATAATTTATTGTTGTTGCTTAGTTGGCGCAAACAAGAAATAGTTTTTCTCTCAGCTTCATCACCAGTTAAGGGCTCGAGTGAGCCATGCAGAGGATAGATAATCCACCCTTGAGCAAGCATTCTTGCAACAGCCACCGGCGAATCAATTCCCCCTGAAACAAGGGCAACTGCAACTTTAGTGCTAGAGGTGCTTGGACAGTGGACCTCGTCGCCTTTGATTTGCTGAGTTGGCTCAAGCCCCTCTTGCAGCACACCATTTACCTCTCGCATGATTCGGGGGTGAAGTGACTTAGACAAGAAACCCTCGGCTATTGAGGAGCAATCAATTTCAAAGAGGACCACCTCATCGGATAATTGATGGCGATAGACTACTTTAGCATAGAACCAGTAACTTTAGCAGAAGAAGTCTTTCCTGGAGACACAAATGCGTACGGTACTTTGTTTGGAGGGCGCTTGATGGGCCTAATGGATAAAGCCGCGGGATTCTCTGCATCAAAATACGCACATAGAGAGTTTGTGACGGCAAGTGTTGATACTCTCGAATTCATTAATCCTGCACGCCAAGGAGATATTATTGAAGTTGTAGGCCGAGTGGTTTTTACATCAACTCATTCTGCTGCGTGCAAAGTAAATGCCTACGCCCTTTCAAAGTCAGATTGGGAGCGAAAAGACATTTGTTCAGGTTATTTTTTCATGGTTGCAATAGATGCCAACGGCAGACCGGTCCCAATCCCTCAATTTGAGCCAACGACGGCTGAAGAAAAAAAGGAATGGGAATTAGTCGCAAGTATTCGTCAACATTTGCTCAAACATAGGCATTCAAAGAATGACTAACTCCCAAAGCCTTGAGGTATGAAGGACTCGCCGGCGGTTTGATGACCGTCCTTAATGTGGCCATGATTGGCACAGATGAACTAGCAAGAGAGATTGCTAAACCAAGTGACCAAAGGGATGTGCACACATATGTGTTCAAGGAGCAAAGTACATCTGGAGATGCACGAATTATTTCAATTATTAGACCTGCAAAATTTCCAGAGAGACTACCTCCTCTACTTGCAGCATTGAATGTTGGACGTGCAGGGATTCTTGAAGTAAACAAAGTCGATGGAGTATTTGGTGAAGCAGTAGTTGCATTTGCCAGCGCAGGAATTGACAGAGGAATAGTTGTGGTGAACCCCCCTGATGGTGAATGGGTGGATGAAGCGCAAGTGAAAATGATGGTAAAACAAGCGGGTTTAGATAATTGGATTTTCGTAGATAATGATGGAATAGGATTACGCAATAAATTGTATGAAATAATGGATGAGATTGCTGACAGGCTTCAATCTGATGCAGAATCAGCCCTTGTGGTACCAGTTGACCAACACTTCAATGTAAAGGGAATTGGATTAGTTGCAATCGGCTATGTGCAATCTGGTATTTTGAATGTTCATGATGAGTTATTCTTACTTCCCGCCGGTGGAAAGGGAGACGCTAAATCACTCCAAGTTATGGATGATGATGTGAAAATGGCAACTGCTGGTGATCGTGTAGGGATTGCACTCCGCAATGCAAAGGAAGAGCATCTTAGCAAAGGTTCATTGATTGTCCACCCACCAATAAATGATAAAAAAACCAACACTGTTGTTCCTTTGGCACTGATTACTCAGAAAAGAAGTTCCTTTGTGTTAAGTCCTTCTCCATTTCAAAAAAGGCAGTTAATTGTAGGTGATATTTGCCATATTGCAATGGATTTGCAATTTGCAGTGGGGCGAATAGAAGCAATTGTGCATAACCTAATTTCTGTTGAATGGGATTCACCCATCCATGTCCGAAGAGACAATTCTGCAAATGCACTCTTGTGCCAACTTGATACTAAACCACGTATTATGGGCGCTGTGCATAAAATTGAATCACTTGAATGAATATTACCAATCTACACCTTTGAGCATCCTGCAGTATTGGTAAGGCAATATTATTTTTTCCTCTCCTAATTAGTGGATTGGTTTTGGATTATTATTTAGAGATAAAATGAGTGAAATACCTGCAACTATTTTTGATGAAAATGCCTGTTTCGGCTATTCTTCAAGGGTCGCCATTTTGCCGCATTAAACCACTGATTAAGGGCAGAGTTCATATTGGGTAAGATTTCCTCCTACTTTTGGGATGCACGAAACTGAGCAGTTACTGACTCTCAGTGACGGAGGGGATGTTGAGATTTTCTCCGCTCTGAAGATGGCCGGCTTTGAGGGCCGCGTCAAGGGTATATTGTGCGAACGCGAGTTGCTATTAGAAAGACGCACAGGGCATACTTTGCATTTAGATTTAGCATCTATCGCCCGATTAAAGCACCATCATACTTCATTGTTGCCAAGATGGGTGCTAATTATTGGATTATCATCGATATATGGGGCTTGGAGAGTCTTTATTGGGCAACCAGCAATTGCACTTCTTTCATTTGGGATTGCGGTATCCATTATGTTCTTCCTTGGCCGCAGGCCAACAATTACAATTGATACTACTTCTGGTGATTGCCATATTATTTATGCAAATGATGCTTCATTAATGCGATTAACCTATCTAACCAAAAGATTGCGAAATGGTTCCACCTTGAAAGATGCTAGAATTGGCCTTGAATTGTTAAAGCGAGAAAATGACTATCCTTCTACTACACCAATCGAAAACAGTTTATTAGCGGCAGAAAAACCTAATATTGAAACTCCTTCTGTTTTGAGTCAATTTTTACAGAATAACACTGAAAATGAGATTCCCTCTGCGGAATTATTACCTGCATGGGCTGCTGGAGATTCAGGTGAGGGAATAATGTTGAATGAACCGACCTACACTGAAATCGCAACTCCTGCAATGAACCAACCTGAATCAACCCGACGAGCAATAGTGGCTCGCCAAGAAATGAATTTGCAGAGGCAACATCAAGATCAATTGTACGACCCGTGGGGTCAACAAAATAATCAGCCTTTAGCAATGCAACAACATGAAAGAGATAATCAACACATTAACAATATAGGCATGGGGATGAATGCGCAACTGACTCAGAATTACAGAAATGATTCTTATCAAACTCAGCAATCAAATAGAATGAATCCCTCGCCGCATGGCCTTTTAGCAGCAAGTAATCAAATGCAGCAATCTAATGAAGCAAATGATATGTTTGCTGAAGGAGGAATGTTCGGTGACGGAGGTATGTTCGGAGACGGGGGCATGTTTGAAGAACCAAGCCCTAGCGCCACCCCCGCTCCTTGGAATGAGCCTGTGCAACAAAATGCACTTCCAAATCATGCTTTGCCTCAAAATCACCTCGATAATAATTTTAACACGCCAATCGGCAATCCTGGCCAAGGAGGATTCCACAGTACACGTTGGCAGGAGGGAGACACACGACAACCCTCTGTATCTTCACTTGAGATGATTAGACGCGCCCAGGGTGGACTGCCGCCCGTTAACTCTGGAGCATTACACCCGCATGTAAATCGGCAGCCCCAGCAAAGTCACTCAAGCCAACCCACTTCTACTCCAGAAACACCAACCTTCCTCACTAGTTTCCCCCCCAAACTTGAACATGGGCAAAGACAACATGATTTGGTCGGATTCTCAACAGAAACCTCAAACACAATAATGATTAAGGAACCGGAAACTGCACCAACGCATAATATACATCAAACTGGGCTTGTTGCTGGAGCTAGATTAACTCAAGATGAAGGAGTTGTTGAAGCCGAACTTTTCAGCGAGGGAGACCCACTTAGTGCATTCCCAAGGATGAGGAAGTTGGCTGCAAGCCGAGCGCCAGGTAGTGGAAGATTGAAGTTTCGACCAAGTATTCTTCGACGCAAAAAAAGTAGTTCAGGCATTAGGAACATGACATTACCAACGATAAGTGGTGTTGTAACTAAGTTGTCATCTGCACGACGACGAATAATGAATCGGAATGCTGAGAGAGGAGACGGGTACGCACAAGTATATGGAGATCCAGATGGGTATGCTGGAGACCAATACGCACAAGAGAATTTTCAAACCGGTCAATCTTTGCGAACGATGAGTGACCAAGCATATCAGGCTCAAATAAAAAATGATATTCAACGCCTAAGTGAAAATAACGGGGGTAATTTAGATGATGAGACGCTTCTCCGAATGCTTAGACATATTAGCGATGGTGAAATTCCCCAGCAGCAATATTTCACTGCTGGGCCGGAAGTGATACCCACCTCATTTAGTGAACTGTCATCTACTACTGAAAAGGCAGAACGGATCAACGACATACCAGGTCTCACACGGATCGATGGATGAAATAAGTTCTCCTAGTCATTAGAATCAATGTTAGAATGTAATTCAACCCATTGAGCAATTCTAGAGATAGCCTTCTTTCCCTCGGGAATAAATGGAATGAAACCCATCCAAACATGAACCATTTCCGCCCATACATCAACTTCTAATTCCATTCCGGAATTACTTGAAAACTCTTTAATTCGTAGAGAATCGTCCAATAATAACTCTCTATCTCCAACCATAACCAAAGTAGGAGGTAAACCTGAATAATCGCCAAACAAAGGAGAAACTCGCCAATCATTCGTATCAATATCAACACAATACAGGCTAGAGTACATTTGCAATATTCTCTGTGTGAGGTATGGGTCGCGTTTTTTGTGAGTTTCAATTGATTCACCAGAAAGAGTTAGGTCTGTCCAAGGCGACAATAATACACACATTGCAGGCAATTGCCGACTACTTCTTTTCAACTCCATCATTAATGCCAAACTTAACCCCCCTCCTGCTGAATCTCCTGCCAATACAATCTCTTTATCTGGGTTTGCAGAGACAATTGCGTCCCAAGCAATCCCTGCATCATCAAAAGCAGCAGGATACGGGTATTCAGGAGTGAGGCGGTAATCTACCCCAAAGGACACAACAGACATTTTTTTAGCCAAATTTGCAATTAGGGCGCGATGCGTGGTTCGCGAACTTCCAAAAGAATACCCGCCACCATGCAGATAAACCATTATTCGCTTTTCGTTGTGATTCTTCTTTGGTGTAAACTTGGTCCCGGGTATGCCTCCAAAGTCACATCTCTCTCGTTTTACACCAAAGGGTGGGATTCGCCCCGGTAGTGAGGCGGTATCAATAAAGAAGCGAAGGAGTAAAGCGCCGGGATGAAATATGCGATAAACGGTTTTAGTTGGACGTAATATGAACCAACGCATTAGTACATTACGAACACTCATCATTGCCCCTTCCTAACTCATCTATCCCAGTAAATCTTCGTGCATATCAATATATTGAATGGTTATATTTCGTGAGAGGAAATCCTCCTCGTCCATTATTCTTCGATGCAATGGAATTAGGTGCTCAACCCCGACTAAACGAGTTTCTTCGAGAGCAGTACGCATCCTTGCAATCGCTTCCTCTCGAGTGGTTCCCCAAGTTAGAAGTTTAGCAAGCAAACTGTCAAAACAACCAGGCATTTCATATCCAACATGAGCATGTGTGTCACAACGAATGCCATAACCTGAAGGGAAGTGACAATCCCATAATTTCCCGGGGGAAGGGGTGAATTTAGCGGGATCTTCCGCATTAATGCGGCACTGAATGGCATGGCCCTTCCATGAAATATCTTTTTGACTTACCGGCAATGACTCACCTTGGGCAACTCGGATGCCGAGTTCAACTAGATTGTATGAAGTAATCAATTCGGTAACTGTGTGCTCAACTTGAACTCTTGGATTGACCTCAAGAAAGAAAAAATCACCATGCACATCGCGTAGGAATTCAAAAGTTGCTAAGCCTTTGTAGCCAACACTTTCTGCTCCGTTACAAACAAGAGCGCCAATTTCTGCTCTTACTTTATCATCTAACCAAGGCCCTTCTTCGACCAATTTTTGATGGCGCCTTTGAATTGAGCAAAATCTCTCTCCAAAATGAATTGCTTTTTTGCCATCACCCAGCACTTGAAATTCAACGTGTTGTGCCCCTTCAATGAATTTCTCAACGAATACACGATCATCCCCAAATGCACTCCTTGCTCTACTCTGACAGAGTTTCAAAGCACCCTCAAATTCACTTGACTCAGAAACTACTTGCATCCCTATGCCACCGCCACCTGCTGCTGCTTTTATTATCACAGGATAACCGATAACATTGGCTAAATCACTTGCTACCTGAGCCGAAGTGATAGGCTCCGATGACCCTTTTGCAGTAGGCAATCCAACCGCTTCCATCGCCTTCCTAGCTTCAATTTTATCTCCGAGGAGAGTGATAACGTTACTGCTTGGACCAATAAATGTAATTCCCTCTTCCTCTAAGCGTTTGACAAAAGAGGCATTTTCGGCAAGGAAACCATATCCTGGGTGAACCGCGTCGGCGCCAACTGCTTTGGCTGCTTCAACAACTGCTTCAATATCTAAATATGATTCCAATGGATTATCACGATATATTGGATAGGCAATATCTGCAAGCCTTACTGGTAGCGACAATCGGTCCTCACGGCCATGGATTATGGCGACATCAATCCCCATGTCTCGCAAAGCTCGCAATATCCGTAAAGCGATTTCTCCGCGGTTGGCAATTAAGACTCTTTTGAATCCCATATTTTGCCTCACGCAAAGCCCCTCTATGATAGGTGCGGTTGGAGATTTACACTAAAGGCGCTTTTGGGCAGATTAGAGATTGGCGACAAAATTCTGTTTTTCGGCAGAATATTGCCGGAAAAAAGAGAAAACTTCAATAGTGGCGGAACTTATTGCCCTTTATGAGCAGTACAAGTGAAAGAGGAGAGGAATTAGTTTCCGCTTTAGGCGGTAAGGATTGGACTGGCGATGGAAAGATCATTAATTTGGCAATCGTGGGTTCAAGTTGTTATTATGATTTTTCACTCATCGAAGAACATCTTGATAAATGGGTAGAAAGGATTGGTTTTCCAGATTTGGTGATAGTTGGAGGCGCTAGTGGAGTTGATTATTTAGCCGAAAGGTGGGCAGATAATAACAATGTGAAAATTGCGGTTTTTCATGAGGCTTGGCAAAACCCTCGCCTAGGATTGCAAGATTTAGGGAGGGGGGAAGCAGGAAATGAACTTACTCGAAAAATTATTTCATCGGCAACTCACATAATCGCCTTCCCTTCAGCAACAAGTAAATGGACGAGAATAACTATTCAATTAGCAGAACGAGAAGGAATGAATGTTACAATAATTGAATTAAATGAGCAAGAGGAAGAATTTGAGGGAGAAACTCTCCGCCCCCCTGGTGCATAATCGCATCAATTCACTCCATAACTATCAATTGGAAAATTGATTTCTCAATTGAAAATTACATCTCCGAAATTTCTCAAGGTTGAGAATCAGTACACATCGCGAAGATATCTCTTTTCAACCCTCATGAGTGTTTTCTCAATGAATTCTGTTGCATCAATTTCGCTCAATCCACCATGATCTTGAGCAATCTGAATAAGTGTCTTATGAACATCTTTGGCCATGCGACTCTTATCGCCACAAATATAGAAATAAGCACCATTGTCTAGCCATTGCCACAATTCTTCGCCATTTTCAGCCATTCGGTTTTGAACATATATTTTTTCAGCCTGATCTCTTGACCACGCGGTTGTAAACTTGTATAAAGTCCCATTATCTAGCCAAGCCTCAATTTGCTCCTTGTAGTAAAACTCTGTTTTTTCCGATTGATCGCCAAAGAAGAACCAGTTTCTACCCTCCCCTCCATCAAACTCACGCTGCTCAAGGAAGGCACGGAAGGGTGCAATACCTGTGCCTGGACCAACCATAATGATGTCCTTACTAGCATCACCTGGTAAAATAAATGATTTTGTGGGAGACATGAAAACCTTGATTGGTGTTTTATTCAGTTCAACTGCATCAGTCATGTGAACGGTACAGAGGCCACCGCGCGAACGCCCATGGTAATCATATCGCACAATACCAACTGTCAATTGAACTTCGCCTGGATGAACATCCATACTGGAAGCAATCGAATATAATCTTGGTTTTAGCTTATCACAAAGACTCAAAAATTCTTCAGGCTCATGATTCAAACCAAACTCACCGATGACGTCAATATAATCCCTTGACCAAATGTAGTTTTCCATTGCCTCAGCATCATTAACTAAATTTGTAATAATAGATGAAGGGTCCTCACTTAAACTCCCGGGCGCATATCCTTCAGGCCAATTTCCTGAATCACCATTCCATTGCCATTCGGCTTCATTACTTTCACCAACTACAATTCGAACCCGCTTTGAAATTCGTGCTTTGACCATTCCGGCAAGAGGGGTGATTTTATCTGCAAGTGATTGAATAAATTTCTTATTGACTCTATGGATTTCAACCTGAGTTAGCAAAACGTCACGCAAAGATGCTTCGCCACTTGGCCCAGTTATCAAATCATTTCCATCCCACCCAGTAACCTGCAATAGTTGCTCAACAGTGTGAGGTGGGTTTTCAGCAATAACTCCTAACGCATCACCAACTTTGTATTCCATTCCACTTTTAGGTAGGTTAAAGACAAAATGGCGTGTTTCCTTTGATGTACCAGGGCCATTTAGAAGAGTGTTTTCAGTAATATTTGACAAATATGGTTCCTTTGCTGAATATTGTCCGGCCATTTACATCACCACCAAGGCTAATGCCTCGTTATCTTCTCCCACTTTGCCGTGGTTTATCAACGCGATGGGAGGGGATAATGCTATGTGATTTGACTTTGGATATCGAAAATTTATGGCTGATTCATTCTAATGAAAAGTAATAATTACGGCTTTCTCAAGAGTAGTGTTCAAACCGCATGACCTCATGGATAGTGCATGAGCCGAGTCGGTTTTCAACTCCTCGGAACTGGAAATGCATTTTTGCCTCAAGGAAGACTTCATTCATTACTGTTAATTGACGGCAAAATACTCGTTGATTGCCCCCCTACTGTAATTGCTAGCCTTAGACAAGCAGATATTCCTTTAAGCAATATTTCCACTATACTTTTTACCCATTGGCATGGAGACCACTGTTTTGGATTCCCTTTTTTCCTACTTGAGCGCAAGTATATTTCAGACCGCGCAGGAGAATCAAAATTATGGATCCACAATCCAAAAGGAGGGAAGAAAAAGTTGTCGCATTTATGTGATTTGGCTTACCCTGGTTCCTTAATTGACAGTATTGAAGATCGTTGTTCGTTTTTGGAGAGTGATTCCGGCGCCATATTAGGAGTAAATGGATGGACATATGAGCGCTTTAAAGTTCTCCACGATGAATGTGTCGATCCGCATGGATATGTGCTATGCCATGAAAGCGGTTTTACAATAATGCATACCGGTGATAGCGGACCATGTGAGTCTATCGAGAGTCGCGTGGAAAATTGTGATGTCGTTGTTATTGAGATGGGTGTCCCAGATTGGGTTGAAACAGAAAATCACTTTTCACCTAAGCGATTAACCGCACTTGCGACGAAATTTCCGAATACAATCTTTATTGTCACCCACACCTACATCGATGACCCTGATTCGGGAAAATCACCTATAATGACTGCGGAATTACCACATCTCCCGAGTAACTGTACCCATGGCAGTGATAATATGAAATGGGAATGGGAAGATGGGAAACTCGAAATGGTGTAAATGGAATTTGCACAATTTACGATTCTCCATAACCGAGGTAATTGTTAGAAAAACATAGATTATTATATCGCCGCCAGGGAGAGTGTGCGCCGAAAAACTGTCAATCGAAGTTTTCCGCGCATTAATGGTTTTGATGTAAAAATGAAACCCCAATATGGATTTTTTTCTTGCCTCGTTATTATTGGAAAAATGTGAATTCATTGTTTCAATGCTCAGATGCTTTGGCGTCATTTTCCAAGAGCAAAAGTTATTGGACTGCCAAAAACGATTTCCGGCGAAAATCTTTGGCCGCAGGGCTTTTTCTTACATTTTTACCGCTTGGTTCATATACTCCCAATTGAAACCTATTGCTATTCTATTACTTAACGAAAGTGAGGGGTTTGCTTTCCTTCTGCATAGTCCTTATTACCATCATACTTTCTCGTCCTCTTTACCGCGCCACCATGATGGGTTGGCGAGGGTTCAAATCACAGAACAGGGCATATTTCAAGCGGAGTGTAATAAAATGAAGGATAATATTTTCAATGATATTATTGACACCAAGGGTCTCTTCATTGACAAGGAAGTTCTTCGCCACACTTACAAACCATCCAACCTCCCTCACCGTGACGAAGAAGTAAAAATAATGCGCTACAACCTCGTTGAAGCACTGAAAGGCCATATTCCTTCTAACATGATTCTCTATGGGGTAAGTGGAGCTGGTAAAACCGCAGTTACTCAGTTCATTTGTTCTCAACTTGAAGAAATGGGGCAAAATATTGACCGATTTGTCAACCCTGTATTCATCAATTGCAGGAAGATAGATACTCAATATAGAGTGCTAGCCCATCTTGGAAATTCATTACTTGAGGAATATGAAAATGACGACATACCCTTCACTGGTTGGCCTACTGACAAAGTGTTTTCAGAACTAATTCGAAGAATGGATCGTTTGGGTGGAGTGCACATTATTGTTCTTGATGAAATTGACCATCTCGTAAAAAAGAGTGGAGATGACCTTCTATACAACCTTACTAATTTGAATGCTGAACTGAAGAAAGCAAGATGCAGCGTCATCGGCATCTCAAACGACCTGAAATTTACCGAGTATCTTGACTCAAGAGTACAATCACGACTCGGTCAAGAGGACATTATTTTTAATCCTTATAATGCAGCTCAACTTCAAGATATTTTGCGAATGCGGTCTAAAAGAGGCATTTCAAAAGGCGCTCTAGGAAAGGGCGTTATTGAATTGTGTGCAGGCATGGCTGCTCAAGAGCACGGAGATGCAAGAAGAGCTTTGAATCTTCTTCGAGTTTCAACAGAGAAGGCTGAACAGTCAGGCGATACTGAAGTTATTGAACGACATGTTCGAATGGCTCAAAACCAGATTGAATGTGACCAGATTACACCGGTTATTCGTTCCCTACCCTCTCAGCAAAAATTGGTGTTATTTGCAGTTCTTAGAAACGAAAAGCATGGACTAAAAAATATTGCAACCGGAGAAGTTTTTGAATTGTATAAACAGGCATGCAAATATTTCGGCAGCAATATTTTGACCTCACGACGAATAACAACTCTCCTAAGTGAACTTGATACACTTGGCCTAATTACTGCAAAAACCGTAAGCAATGGCAGATACGGCCGCACAAAAATGATTAATTCCTGTATTCCAAACTCAATCAAACCAATGGAGATAATGATTGAAGCCGAAGAGATGATGGTTGCCGTTGACAACGGAAAATATCGCTTCCAGGCCAAAATTTAGATGCAAGAGGCTGAGCAATTATTGCTTTCTTTTTCCAATTATTGACCCTAGTCCAATATATGTTCGGGCTAAGGTCAATGGTCAGTATCCTCATAGCCGAGATATGCAGACCTTCAAGGACCTACCGCAAGAAACTGCGATTGAGCATTGTATTGAGATGAAAAACATTGCCTTAATTGGCATTAGCCCTTTACCAGAATCAGCAAGTTACCAAGACTTGAAGGGAATGCTCGAAAGAGGGTATACCATTCATTTGGTCAATCCAAAGTTGAGTAATAGGGGAATAAAAATACTTGGCTTAAATGTGTATTCATCGATGGTAGAAATTGAAGATGTTGTTGAAGTAGTTAATTTGCACATTGCAACTGAGGATGTTGGCAAATGGATTTCTGATCTTAGTGAACGCATGGAACGCCATGGAGACATTGGAGCAATATGGTTTGAGCCAAATATTGATCCTGCGCAATATCTTGAAGATGCCTATGATTTCGGATGGATGGTAATAACCGAAGTATGCATATTGAGCGAAATAAAGAAGGCTGATGCCGGACATAATAATGTTGAAATTAGGCCATAAAATATAGCATATTTTTCCACATTATTTCGCAGAATTTCTCCAAAGATTTTTTTTGATTACTATCATTGTGAACATTCAATAACTATTTACGCACATCTCCTGTGCCAGTACACGAACATGTTCGGGGCATCAAATGTAGGTAGCCTAACTATCCCAAGTATGAATGGGGCGATATGATGGTCATTGATAACCAAAAACACGAATATTTATCTGCGCAACGGTTGTTAATCCAAATACGCTTGCCAGAAGGGCATTGGGCAGGCGACCTCACTCGCCAATTACCTCATGCAGTACTGCGAGTTGAGGAACATATGCCTCTATCCAAGGGAATGGGTACGGCAAAAACCCTCATCAATGGACCGAACATGGACCAATGCCTTGATTTACTTGATAATCATAAGGGAATTGATGAAGTTTCAATATATTCTGCAAATGACACAATGCTTGACCTAAACCTAACGATAAAGCGAGGAGGAGGGGGGTTTTTGCGAGCACTTTCCAAGGCTACTGTAGTGCCAAAAACACCTTTTGAAGTAAGAGACGGCTGGGTTGAGTGGGAGTTTTCCACTGATCAGGAACATGCAAGAACCCTCATTGGCGCATTGAAGGTCGGAGACATCCCGCATCGTATCCTCTCTTTTGGCCATGAACAACCAACACGCTTACTCACACCACGCCAGCGAGAAGTTTTTGATTTGGCAGTGCTAGAAGGCTATTATGATTCACCAAGAAGAATTACTCTAACTTCTTTGGCTGAAAAACTATCTGTTTCCAAATCTACCGTTTGTGAACTGATTCATATTATTGAACACCGGATTGTTAACGAGTTCAGTGATTCAATTCGACGCCGAAGTCCGAGTGAGTGAACAAAATCAACAATTCCATACTCGTATTCCCGAGAGGAGTTATCTTACTTGTTCGAAAATCATGGCTAGAATCTGCTGTGATTTGGTTAAAACCGCTCATGTCGGAAGACGAGAAAGAAGAATCGGTCAAATGGGTGCACAGATTGACATTACTAGTTTTAACTATTTTCCTACTTCGCGAAGGCCAGGTAATTCCTGAATCAGAAAACGGGTTAGTGAAGACTTAGTTGAGAATTTCGTCCATTTTATGGACATTGAAAGAGATTTTTGAAAAGCCCAAAATTTTAGGGCAGCCAAAAAAACCGCGCATGTTCGGTTATTCTTCAAAAGGGGGGCGCCTTTGGAAGTATTATGACGAAATTACCTGTGACCTTTGATGACTGGGTTGAGAACTTCGGTGAATGGCAAAAGAAGATTGGTTATAACCCCGCTTGGGCAGGTGATTTTGACTTTTGCATTAAATTTGATTGGGACCGTGCCGGGAATGAAATTGAGTTTGGAGATTATTTAGGACAGAAGAAGTGGGAACGCTCTCTTCAAATCCCTCACCAAAATATTCGGGATTCACTTCTCACTCTAATCACCGTACAAGGCGATACCGAATTTGCCAGTGTTGAACAACAAAGACACCTACTTGATAGCGCACCAACAGAATACGACCGATATGCCGCTGCCCGCGTTATGGCGGAAGAGCAGCGACACGGGTGGCAAATGTGCTACCTGCTAATGACTTATTTCGGCAAGCAAGGCGCCAGAGAAGCACAGAAATTACTTGAGCGTAATTCTCAAGATGGAAGTCGCCTACTCGGCTCATTTAACCAACTTATCCCACATTGGTTGGACTTCTTTTGCTTCACAATGTTTGTTGATAGAGATGGTAAATATCAATTAGGTATGCTATCCACTTCAAGTTTCAAACCGCTCGCAGCAAGTATGGGCCCAATGCTCAAAGAAGAATCATTCCACCTTGGAACTGGAGCAAACGGACTACGCCGAATAGTAAAAGCTGGCATAATTCCCCTAGACTTGCTTCAAAGGTACATTAACAAATGGAGTGCAACGGCCTACGATCTCTTTGGAACTGATAACTCAACATCTGCTGAATGGGCTTATGTTTGGGGAATCAAAGGGCGATGGGATGAACGCAAAAAGCAGGAAGAAGGTACACTTGTAGTTAAGGAGCATCTCAATGAAGAATCACGTCAACATTATCATGATGAAATTGCCGAGGAAGTTGAAAAATTAAACGCTCATCTTCCAGAAGGCGCTACACCATTATTTGTACCAAATATGAAATTCAGCAGAGGCATTGGTGACTTTGCAGGAATGCGATATTCTGTTAAAGGAATTGTATTTGAGGGCAATGATGATGAATGGAATGAATATTTGGCTTCAGTCACACCATCCGATCAAGATGAAGAAGACCTCAAGGGTTACTTTGAGCAAAAATGGATTGAGCACCGAGAACCAACACGAATGATGCGTGAATCAGGTATCGGTCAAATTCAACTGTCAAATTAGTAATGACGATGATTTTGAGGGTTTTCAAGTGATTCCAGTCGCACTATTCGGCATTGATGCCGAACAGTGTGAAGAATTTTATCGCCAACTCCCAACCCTATTAATTGAAGGTGGAGTATTTGACGAAAATTATGAAGCAATGCTTTATCGAGTCGAGGGGAATTTATGCCTAGATCATCTTCACAAAATAGATGAGTGGGCGGGTTTCCCACCAAGTGCATGGCCTGAAGAAATAGCATGGGAAATATTGGCAGCCCTAACAACTATTTCCTATCCAGATGTTTCACTTGTTGAAAGCCTCCTTACTTTAGATGGACTTGATGCTTCAAGACTCTCTCATTGGTTGCATATTTTGACAAACGTATATCCAATATATGACAAAGATGCTTGTGCAGGACTACGTAAATTGGGATTAGTATGCCCTTATGAAGTAACTGATATGGCATCCTATGGACTCTATGTTTCACTAATTGAAGGAATAAAAGAATACGCTCCCGCGACCGCACTTCCTGAATATTCCCTGCCAAGGCAACGATTAATCCAATTGGGATTAGCCGCATGGGCAAAAAGGAACTGAAATAGTTTTGTCATGGGTAAACGAAGTGGCAAATTAGGGGTTAAGTCATTTATTCAGCAATAACACCTCATACCATTGATTATTGATATC
>Ga0233449_1000430_pt1 | contig 51198 bp, 35 predicted proteins | sample SI_124_October20_FD_183012 | JGI IMG/M metagenome (GOLD analysis project Ga0233449, IMG submission 183012) | Seawater microbial communities from Saanich Inlet, British Columbia, Canada - SI_124_October2016_200_MG | ecosystem: Environmental > Aquatic > Marine > Inlet | place: Canada: British...
ACCCGTAATGATACAAAGTATTATGCTTGAATATACTTCATTCTTCACAGGCAACACTGGGCTCATAAGGGTCGTCATTGCCTCGGTTTTCATTCTCATCCCAATAGAGGTGAATCCCCTCGGTATCAACAGAATATGAACCACCAAATATTGTATTGTGTGTGACTGTAACTGTCAAGGAATAACATCCATCATCAACAAAGAAGTTGTCTCTTTCAACATATGTACCTTCAGCCACATCTGGGACTGATTTTGTACCACCCATCCCCATCCATGCATTCTCTACCATTGTCCCACCTTCATTTACCTCACCACTACTTGACCATGAGGACTTAGCACCATCAACGGCTATTGGGGGGAAAGTGAGTACAGGATTACCGTTATATTTTACTACTGCGTCAATTGTATAGTCGCTATCAATGTGCCAAAGCAGCCCATCATTAATTGGGTCATCAATGCCAACTCCGACGCGGAACCAAAGCCCTATGTGACATAGATCCACAGTATCAGTATCTCCGTCACATTCTCCATTTTCCTTCATCTCAATATACTCGCTATCTGCTGCGGATAAAGTACGGTCCATTTGTTGAGGTGGACTAATTCTTAACTCATCAGAAGAAGAACCTTGAGTTGCAGTTATTGTGTAATAAATATGATTGTTGAAACCAGTAGAGTCTCTAGAATTGCCTTGATAAAAATCTGCGAATGGAACTTCTATCCAATTGATACTGCGGTCAATAGTAGTTACTCCAGTCCATACTTCATCTTCCCCATATGATATTGAGAGATTTACTTCGGTTCCATCCACACTTCCAAACATTGGAGTGCCGACTGCAATCTGAAAGCGAAGAGCATTATCATTTTCATCAATCTCAATTTCAGTTAGCGTAATTGAATAACCACCCATGTTGAACCCTAACATCAATTGATAAGCGATGAAGCCAATGAGCAGCAATACGCCTACTACTGAACCATATTTTAGCCATGCAGGAGTATCGTCGTCACCAGGATAACGGTCAACACGAATACTTACTCCAGAGGAAGGATTATCCCATTCACCCTCAGCACCACTTTTTGCAAGAAGGCCACCAGTTGCCTCCGGTTCTATTTTAGCCTCACCTTCAGCATCTGTAGCCTGTTCATCATCATTATTATCGGCAAGATTAGCCTTATCTAGTAGTCCGCCCATTGATTCACATCCTAGTAATTCATCTAACGGTTAATGTGCTCAGTTATCAACCTCTCCCCTATTTGGTAGCAACAAACAGTGGATGGCTAAGTAGTTGCAACAACGCCAAAGCGCTGAAAATTACTATTATTCAGCACTTAACTGCTTTTTTCTACCGTCGCCATCTTCATCATCATCTTCATCATTGATGCGCCTAAAGGCCACTGATGCTGCGAAAGCAAGCATTGAGAGAGTTGGGATAATTTCAAAGCCAGGTAGATAAATACCACGGACATAAATCGTGATTTGTTGTGACTCGGTGTTACATGCATTTTCGGTTCGGCAACTGAAATCACTTGTTGCTTGGAATTCAAGTTGGTAGTATTGGTCTGTCCATCCTTGATTCTTTGGTGTACGAACGAGAACACGAATCTTCTGAGGTGGAGATTGGGATTCGATTTCAGTAGAAACTAATGGAAGTTGTACTTGGAAACCGGCATCCTCAAGACGAGCCATGGAGTTTTCAGTTACTTCTACCTTGAACTTGTCCATGGCATTTCCTTGGTTGTGAACATTGAATACGAAGGTGTAATCAACATAGGGGCGGAGTTGAGTGAAAGGTTCCTCTGCTTCTACTTGGAGGCGGGAGAATTGAACCAATACGACCATGATTGCTACAGTCTTTGTTACTGGTTGAGGGTTTGCCACACCATTTGCATTGGTGACAACTGCGGAAACTTTTAGTTCACGAGTTCCTTCAGGTGCTCGAAGTTCCCCACGGACCGTGATATCGAAATCAATTTGGCCCAACGGAGGAACAGTTAGTGAACCAGGGGCAGCATATCCAAGGCCATCTGATTGAACGGTGATGCTGACATCTTCAGCATAGTTTGTAGGGTTTGTAGCAGTACAAGTGGTAGAGCCCAAACGAGATGAACCTGGATAAACATCTATTTCAATATTTGAGGGAGAACATTGAATGTCAATGTTTGGAGTTGGCGAGCCTTGAGCAACTGCTGGAGCAGCGGCTGCTAACATACTTACAACGTATATGGTCAAAAGGAATATACTTGTTCTGGCTGCCTTCATGCTATCACCTAAGTAAAATGGGATAGACCTAATGGTATAACCCTTATGGGTCATAGTATTGACATAAGCCCATAAGTCCATGCAATCAAATCGCCCAACTGCTCCGAAGTAAACCCTATTTTCGGCACCCAAACGCTCATTTTGCCCATTTGCTTTTTTTCCGGCGCCAAAACAGGCTAAATCTGCCAATAATGTTTGACTATGATAAGCCCACCACCTAATAGCACCCAAAATAATGTACTTTTTTCATATCCGTTGAAGCGAATCATTCATTTCATTGATGCTCTCGCCCATCTTGTAGGGCCTGTAGCTTAGTTGGTTAGAGTCCCCGGCTCATAACCGGGTGGTCGTCGGTTCAAATCCGGCCAGGCCCACTAAAACAATACTTAGCATGGCTCGCCCATAGAGTCCTTAAAAAAATAGTACGACGCGCATGCTAGAGTTTTCAGAACTCCCCTAAACTCGCCTGTTTAGGTTTAATGATAGACCTGGCCAATACATCACATTCGTCGCGAACAGACTCTGGGACAAAAACCATCACAAGTTCAGTAGGAATTGTTAGTGAACGAATCAAATCAGAAACTTCTGAAACATCCTTCCCTTCCTGCAAATAAATCCCCTCTTCGTAGGGCATATAACCGGTTTTGGCTATCCGCGCTACAATTACATCAACTTTGGGATCAAATCCATTCGCTTCAACAACTTTTCCAACTTGCTCTCTAAAGACATCTACCATTTCTAAGGTTAAATTGGGAATCCTAAGGGATTTGTGGAAATCTCGCCTGGCAATTAACCGGCTCGCATTGCTAGACAATATTTCATCTTCATGTTCTGCCCATTCGGGAAGTGCGACGATAATGTGCGAATCGCATAGTTCAATGTACTCTTTTTCCGTTAACTTGTCATTACAGAGCATATTCTTCAATGGCCTCGACAACTCTATTTTACCATCCAAATGCAAAATACGTGCACGATTCAACATGCGAACTAAATATGCTTGAGTTAGCAAATTCACTTTGTGAAAATAAACTTGAGAATACATATGGAATCGAGTAACTAAATATGCCTCAATTGCCGGCAGCCCCCAATTCATTACGAAAAATTTTCCCTCGTCATTTAATCGAAGAGCCCGGAAAACCCGTTCAACATCAAAACCACCAATTTGGGCGCCGGTATTGGCTTCATCTCGCATCAAGTAATCCATACGGTCAACATCTAACTGGCTGGAAACAATTTCTTTCAAAAATGGCGCTATTGCCTTCCCTGCATATTCATTATCACCATTCATAATTGCAAACAGGCGACCCAGCCTATCTTCACCAAGAATTTCATGAATGGCCGCACCAATTTCGGTGTCCTTGCTATTCAACAATAACCCCCCCCAATGCTCATGAGAATGATATGTCGCAAATACCTCGGGGGTTTCAAGTAGGTGTGAAAAGGGAGGGTGCCCGATGTCATGAAGAAGTGCGGCAATTCTCACCAGTTCGCTATCTTCTTCACTCAATTTATTAGGATGATTTGCCATTAGCTGTTCAGTAAGCACACAGGCCAAATGATACGCCCCCAAACTATGTACGAAGCGATTGTGATTGGCACTTGGAAAAACGTAGTAACAGGTAGAAAGTTGCTTTACCCAACGAAGTCTTTGGAATTCCCTGGTGTCAATTAATTTGCCAATGTTGGCCGTAATTAGAATATCCTTATGGACTTCATCACGAATTACTCGCTCGCGCATTTGACAACCCCATTCATTATTGGCGGTTGCTCATGCACCTTCAATCAAACCCTTATTTATTCAAGTTTTTTGCAGAAAAAGGCCATCTATTCACCAGCCAAACATGGGGTAAGACATATCCCTTGATTACACCTCGGCTGTACATGGGCAAAATATGGTCAATGTTTTTCCTCTCCGTTTTGCTTGTCGCCGCACTTAACTGGTATGCTATTGAACGAGAACCAGATGTAATAGAGATTGGCGATGTGCACGAGCATGTAAACGAAGTTGTGAAAATAGAGGGGCGGATTATTTCATGGGTTGAGGACCCCTATGGGCAGGGTGAGCAGAGATTAGACATTATCCTTGAAGATGATACTGGGGTAATGGAAATCCGCTGGTATAAATTTGGCAAGTTGCCAACAATTGGTTCAACTATTCAAGCATCTGGAGATGTAATTGAATGGAATGGAAGATTTTGGATCCAAGCAACTGGAAGTGGATCAATTCAATGGTCAGAAGATGATGTTGCAGAGCCTACTGACCAGTCACTGACTGAAATAAGTGCCGACCCTGCGATTTTTGATGGTAAAACGGTTCGTATTGAAGGCTACCTTACAAAGACAATCCTTCCAGATTCAACTTGGTCTAGCATCTACATTGCAGACCATCCAAATTATGCAAATACCAAGCATCAATTGAAACTCTATGTAAGTAGTGCAACCGGAACTTGGATTGAAGCAGGTTCAAAAATCACAGTTGTAGGTGAAATCCATTACGATGAAAAAGAAATGCGCTATGTAATGTATGCACAGGGGCCTGAAATCCTAGTTGATTACACTGTATTGCCAATTATCGTTGAATTGGAATGGGATGACATTTCAAAATGGTCTTATAACGATAATAAATTAGTGGTTATTGAAGGGGTGCCGATGGTTGATGACGACGGACTTTGGTGGTTAGAAGGTCCAACTGAAGGCCAAATTGCATGTATTATACCTGCGGAAGATGATTTGGACACATTCATTCAAAATGCAAATATGTCTCATAAAAGTACTTGGTCAGGACGCTTTGTTTGGTCCGGCTTGCGCCATATGTGGTGTATTGATGACGGTGGAGATGAAGTGACAATAAATCCAGATGATATTCAAGATTTACTTGGCGACATTGCTGCTAGACCGGTATATTATCTTGAAAATCCAGAACAAATGTACACAATTTCTGCTTACATGGCTTATAGCCTTGAGCCAGGGTCAGCAGAAGCGACCGGATATATCGGAGATGGCCCTAATTATCAAAGCAGAAATGTTTTGATAAAAACAGAATTCCAAAGTGCCCGGGATGCATGGTTAGAAGCAGGGCAAGAATTAGTTGTCAATGTAAGTGTTGGATGGAGTGAAAGTGATGGGAAAATTGTGCTTACTGCAAATTACTGGGATGAGGCTGGACCAATCCCCTCTCCCTCAAGCCTCTCATGGAATAATGGGCCTCTAATATGGAGATATTCAGCCAATACAATGGTAACAATTGATGGAATACTCAACTCAACAACTGAAACTTCCGATACAGGAATAGAAACAACTTCTTGGTGGTTGGAAAGACCGGGGACAAATGAAAAACTTTGCATTAACCCTGCTGACATTAATGTAATTGTCGCATTACACGATAGCAGCGAGATTTGGACTGGAAGGTTAATTGAGATTGAGGATAGGGATTCACGTTCAATGCAACTATGTCTTTCCGCAGGAATCGTTGATGATGCCGATGAAGATGGATTATCTGATTCAAAGGAAATTGCCCTTGGGACTGATATTAATGAATCTGATTCTGATGGAGATGGACATTCCGATGCGGAAGAGTATTTGGCGGAATCAGACCCGCTTGATGAAAATAGTGTACCAGAATGAGTGGAGGTGAAAATATGGAAATGTGGGTAGTTGACCTTATGTGGCTCTATGGAGCCTTATTTGGCGGCATCTTACTTGGTAGCCTGACGGGATTAATTCCCGGTTTTCACGTCAATAATGTTGCATTGATATTGCTTTCCCTATCGCCTGCAATGCTTGCAATAGGAATCCCTCTTTCAGCAGTTGCTGCAATTATTGTATCTTGTGGCGTAGTTCACACATTCCTAAATTATATTCCCTCTGCTCTAATTGGCGCACCTGACGGAGATACTGCACTCTCCTTATTGCCGGGTCACCGAATGCTCTTGGCCGGTAATGCACCTAAGGGTGTTGGCTATTCTGCACGAGGTTCACAACTAGGGTTACTTCTTTCTTTACCACTGATTTTCGGTGCCCGGATTCTTTTCGGACCCGAACTTGGTTTCTATGAAGAAATGAGGGGGCAGCTCCCATGGATTCTTCTCAGCATTTCCGCACTATTGCTCGTTACCGAGACAACTAAACTCGATTGGCCGAAGTGGCTTCAATTGCTTTCTGGAGGGAGGCTTGGAGGAGATTCCCGTGTTGCAGGAATGATTGCTGCAACTGCCTTTTTCTTACTGGCTGGATTTTACGGGTGGGCGGTTTTTAGCCTACCTGCTCGTTCACCTGTTGGAATGCCAAATGCAAGTTTACTTCTACCTAGCCTTGCTGGCTTATTCGGCATAGCCAACTTGATTGATATTTACATGACAACAAGTGAGTTACCTCCTCAAAAGCAAGAATGGGATTTGCCTGAGGCAAAGCCTCTGATGATACCTTGTTTCTTATCCTCAGTCGCCGGAGCATGGATGGCAATTTTGCCCGGAATGACCGCTGCACAAGCAACTGTGCTGGTAATGGGTGGAAGAAATGTAGTCGCTAAAGTTAGAGGAGAGGAAGGTTGGGACATGGATTTTGACAACAAAATGCTACCGGTAATCTCCCACGAAGAGATACTTGAACGCGCACGCAGGGAAGCAGCAGGAGAAATCATTGATGACCCTCACTCCGAACAAGATTTGGAAATTATTGCAATCTTATCCGCAGTAAACACTGCAGTTACAGTAATGGTTCTTGGTTTCTTATACATCGTTGGCAGAAGTAGAAGTGGAGCAACCCTCGCCCTAAAAATGATGTATCCAATAGACACATGGTCGGGCATTTCGCCAACATCCGATTTTATTCGCCTTATTGCAGTAACAATTGCCGCCGGATTAATCGCAGTACCAATGATGGTTATTGTCGGCAAGGGCGTCCTCAAATTACATGAGATGATCCCACTGCAAATGATGGTATTATCAGTGATTATTTTCGTCACCATTCTTGTATATCTCTCAACAGGATGGGTTGGCATGGGAGTGCTAATTGTTGGTACTGTAATGGGGTTGATGCCTCCAAGAATCGGCATTAGAAGGTCACATGGAATGGGAATAATACTTGTTCCAATTATGATGTATACCTTTGCGCAAAAACTCGACGCCTTTGGCTTCCTTTGAGGATGTGAAAAAATGAATAATAGCACAATAATACGCACAACAACACTGATTTTGTTAATGATAGGGATGTCCTTTGCCCCCTTAGCAAGTATGCAAGAGGTATCGGCTACCGGAGCTCGCTCCTATGCTTGTACTGGCACTATTTGCCTAAATGAAGCGATGCCGAACCCAAGCTCCACACCCGATGACGCGGCGTGGCCTGGCGGAGAATGGGCAGAAATTATCAACACAGGTTCTTCACCCGTTGATGTTTCAAGTTGGACATTGGAAAATAGAGTCGGAAAAATATTGAACTTTGATAGTTCAAGTATTGTTGGATATGAAGCAGGTAATAGTAGCACATGGACAATTCAACCAGGTGATTGGATGGTACTTGCAAGAAATGCCTCAACAAATTTTTGGCTCACTAATAGTCAAGAAGATCTCACTCTCAAAGATGCATCTGGAATTGCAGTTGACCAAGCCAGTTGGACCAATGCTGTTTCCGGCGCATCATATGTGGAAAACACTGCAAATGCGGCAGCAGATTGGATCACCTCAAATGGCCCAACCCCCGGTTCATCAAATTCGGGAGCAACACCGCCAACAATCTACCCTTCTGATCTCGTGATTTCTGAAATCATGGCTAATCCTTGGCCTTCATCTGACAATGCAGTTTGGCCTGGTGGTGAATGGTTTGAAGTGATGAATAATGGCTCAACTAACTTTGATTTATCGGGATGGTCGGCAAAGGATTCTGCTGGAAATGAGATAGAATTTAATGAAACTCACCTAGTTGGATATGATGCTGCAAATAATACCTCATGGATACTTGGCCCAGGTGAAAGTGCAGTAATTGCAATAAATGCTACGGCAAATTATGGAGTTCTAAATAATGGTCAAGAAAGTCTTGATTTGATATGGCCAAATGGCAGCAAAGCCCAAACAGTGCAATGGTCAAATACTCAACCAGGAGTCTCTATTTCAGCAAATCAAGGTGGTGTTTGGTCGTATTCAATATTCCCTTCGCCAGGTGAAACTAATGTGCCTTTCATCCCTGCAACAATTAATGGCACCGATATGATTAGATTTACAGAGGTAATGCCTAACAGCAGTACTGATGGCTCTGCATTCCCCGATGGAGAATGGATTGAAATAATGAATATTGACATTAACCCCTTAGACTTAATGGGTTGGAAAATAATGGATAGCATTGGTAACATTACTTACTTGGACTCATCAAGTATGGTTGTTAACTCAACTCAGACAGGAACTCTAATTGATGCAGGAGGTATACGCTTACTTCAGTTAACTTCTGAAACGCGACTTTGGGATGATTATAATAGTCTTTGTTTGATTAACCAAATGGGGGAAATTGTTGATGCGATTCATTGGATAAACGACTACGGAGAAAATGTCTCTTTAACAAATACTTCCGACCTTTCCCAGCCTTGGACTCCAACTCCCTATCCTACACCCGGACTGCCAACACCAGGCACTACCGTTGCTGAGAACACAAGTGTATTCATCAATGAAGTAATGTCCGACCCCCTAGGTGCAGATGTTTCAATTTGGCCAGATGGAGAATGGGTAGAGTTACTTAATTCAGGAAATGAAACTGTTAACTTGACCAATTGGGCATTAGTCGCTGGTGGAAATAAGGTGTTTGAATTAAATGTAGATCGTCTTGTAAACATGGACAATTTGAGCCTTGAATCAGGTGCTTTTGCATTGATTGCGATGAATGGAAGTAGCAGTTTTTACATCCGTAATTCCAATGGTGATAGCCTAAGTTTGCGCAATGAATTGGGCGAAATCGTACACTCAATTGTTTGGACAATACAACCTACTGAAGGCGAAAGTTTGTATGCACCTCCTCCTCAATCCACTAATGGAAATTGGTTACAAGCACTTTGGCCTACACCAGGGGCAGCAAATCCAGTATTTGGTCCATATACCGGAGGTACAACTATTGGCATGACTGAAATTTTGCCTCATTGTTATGATGGCTCGGTTACGCCCGATCATGATTGGATTGAAATATACAATAATGGCACAGGAATCATAAATATGTCGCGTTGGACTTTCTCATCTTCTGATGGAGAAACTATGGTGGTACGTCACGATTCCATCTGGAATCGCTCATCAGTTGCGGCAAATGTTACCGAAATTGCCCCAAGCGAATATTTAGTAGTCCAAGCACCAAATTGGTTCGCCAAGGGATATGGGGATACAATTGAAATGCGGGACCCCGGTGTGCATGGCTACGGAAACCTCATACAAACTATTGAGTGGACAGTAACTACTGATTGTAGAACACTTGGCCCCACTGACGAGGGAGGTGACTGGGAACCAACTCTTTGGCCTACACCCGGAGAGGAGAACCCAAATCCTGATGATTATAATTTTGATACTGAAGTATTGTTTAGCCGCCTAATGCCTTTCCAAACCGATTTCAGTGAACGCAATAATGAATTCTTTGAGTTGACTAATTTCGGCGACGCAGCAGCCAACCTAAATGGCTGGAAAATAACTAAGACTTCTTCAACCGGAACTGCATATGATTCTGAATTCACCAATATGGTTATTCCAGCAGGTGGGGCGATTGCACTCACACCTGATGCTGAGCACCTCACGAGTGATGGCGGTTTTAATGCTGTCAATGCAATTGATGTAATGACCTCTGCAGTATACCTACCCGATGCGGGGGGGACATTACAACTTGTTTCACCGGATGGGACTGTTATTGATGCAGTTGCATGGGGTGGTGCATTATTGCCGATAGAGGGGTGGGATGGGCCTTCAATGAGCCAGCCTAATGCTTCAGAGGAGGGTTTGATTCATCTTCGTGGAGATGGCTGTGGGAATGCTCCTGACACAAATACATCGGCTGATTGGGAGCAAAAGTGGAGCAGGTTGGGTGGTAGCCACCTTTGTCTTGTTTCTTCCTTCTCTACTACTGGCTCGGTCACACCTCTTATTGGCCCAGATATTGGACTTGGCGACTTGTTAGCATGGATTGACTCAGCAACGACCAGTATTCATGTTCACATGTATCATTTGCACAGTAATGAAATAGCGTTTGCCCTTCGACAAGCAGCAGGAAGGGGTGTTAATATTACCCTTGTTCTGAATGAAGCAGAGGGATGGTGGGGTAGTGATGATCGCACGCAAAATATGGGTCACGCAAGCGACCTTGCTGCAGCGGGAGTAAATGTGTTAATTCTTGGAGAATCACTTGATAGTAGCGAACCAGATAGCCCCTACGAATATATTCACACAAAGGTTGCAGTAAAGGATGATTCGAGTATTTGGATTGGTTCAGGAAACTGGAAACATTCCTCTTTACCTCTTAATGGATATATTGGAAATCGCGATTGGGGAGTCATAGTAGATAGTTCTAGCCTTGCTCAAATGTTCCTTGATCGTTTAGCATGGGATGAAAACCCAGAACGGTTACACATTCGTCATTTCATCCCCTCATCAGATACTCCTGGTGGCTGGGTTACACCTGCGCCTGATGGCACTGTACAAGCAATTGAAGGTACGGCAATAAGCGGTTCATTTAGTGGCAAAATACTCACATGTCCAGAAGATTGTGTAGAGGGTTTGAGAGATTCAATTGAAGGTGCAAACTCCGAGATACTTCTTTCTCTTCAGTACCTTGACATGGATTGGTATTGGGGTTGGGGTGAAAGTCCAATTATTGGCGCTCTTGAAGATGCGGCTGCGCGCGGAGTCAGTGTTAGAATGATAATCAATGGTTACTATTATGATGATGAAATACGTGAAGCAGTTGACATATTCAACCATCAGTGGAATCATACCAACGGTTGGGATACCGCAGCAATCATTATGTCGTCAGGTGATAACATTACCAAATTGCACAACAAAGGAATGATTATTGATGGGCAATCTGTTTTAATCTCTTCAATAAATTGGGGTGCGAACTCAATCATGCGAAATCGTGAAATGGGATTGATGATAGATAGCCCTGCAGTTGCAGATGTATATCGCCAAAGTTGGTTAGAAGATTGGGACCGAACAGATATTGAAAATCAAGCGAGAGATGAAGATAACAATCTAATTTGGCCAGAGGGAACCGATACTGATGGTGATGGATTGCCTGACTGGTGGGAAGTCTCTGTCGGGCTAAACAGAACCAATGCCCTAATACTTGATAGCACAATTGGCGAGGAAGGATTTGACACTGATGGTGATGGATTAATCAACTCTCAAGAATTCATTTATGATGGCAACCCGTTTACAAATGACACTGACGGAGACTGTATTTCAGATGACCTTGAATTAAGTTGGGCAACAAGCCTAACTGGTGTAAGTGAAGAAGTAAAAATACAGTTTGCGCGAAAGGCAATGAGGAGTGCTGATGCCGACGATGATGGAGTTAATGATGGAACGCAATACCAATGTGGTTCAGACTTTGACGAGGAGGTAGTATTCATACCTCCTGATGCCGATGATGATGGAGTTGCAGATGTTGATGACCAATGCCCAGGAACTAGTTCGGGCGTTGCAGTGGATGATTATGGCTGTGAGCAAACCGGCCCTCTTGACTCCGACCGCGATAATGTCCCAGATACGGATGATGACTGTCCTCAAACTCCACTTAACACATCTGTCACCGTAAAGGGATGTTCGGATGAACAACTAAGGCAGAATGCAGAGGATGAAACAAATGCTGATTCTGAAGAAAGCCTTTCAACTCCATTACTCATCATTATTGCTCTAGCAGCAATACTATTAATTGGTGCACTTGGAGGTATGTTCATGAATCAAAAGAATTCACTTGATGCAATGGACGACATTGGTGGAATGGCCGATACTGGGCAGGAACTTGCTGGAGTGGGCGATGATGTTTGGTCGATACCAACTCTCGACGCTTCAACAGGGCCAATTCTTGATGGCTCCAAAGAAGTACCATTTGTTGAAACAACTCAAAATGCAGTATTGTCTGAGCAAAACCAAATAGACATGACATTGTTCTCTGGGTGGACTGAAGATGTTGTTCAAGCATACTTGGACCAAGGGTGGACTGTTACTCAATTGAAGGAATGGTACGACAATAATAGTTGAGCAAGGTTGAAGAATGACCCCCCCGCTGGGCTTCATTAGGGATAGGTATGTTTCGCTCAAGTAATCCATTTTTGAAGAGTTCACAATTTGGTTCACAAGGCTTCCAAGAAGATCGCATGAGCATGGGGGGAGTTATCAACAACACAGCCATGTTACTTACCGTTGTTATTTTCTTCGCTGGCCTTTCTTGGATAGTTTCATGGAATGAAATCAAGGCCATGCAGGCTGGTGGTAATCCTGGAGGCATGATGTTTATTCTGATGCTTGTGGGAATAATTGGCGGCTTAGTTAGTGCAATGATTCTTTGGTTTAAACGCCCTGAAAATCCAAAAACTCTGATGTTCATTTATGCCGGTTTTGAAGGACTTGTAGTTGGAACTTTTTCTGCTATGGCAGAGATGTTTGTCCCTGGAGCAGCAATTCAAGCAATGGGTCTTACAATGGGAATCTTTGCGATGATGCTATTCCTTTACAAAAAGGAAATCATTCCTTACTCAAAAGGCTTGCACATGGGAATTGCTGCGGCAACTGGAGCAATTGTTCTCATCTACATGATTTCATTTATTCTATACCTAATACCTGGATTACCTCAAATACCATTTATCCATAGTTCGGGACTCATTGGAATTGGTTTCTCATTAGTCGTTATTGTAATCGCCTCGTTGAGTTTCATTATTGATTTCAATTTCATTGATGAGGGAATTAAGAATGGAGCACCAAAGAAAATGGAATGGTGGGGTGCATTTGGGTTACTTGTTACATTAATTTGGCTATACATAGAAATCCTACGCCTTTTGATAAAATTGTCAGGAAGAGATTGATGGTGCAATTCTTCCACTTATTCCTCATTCGGCTAATGAAATTTTATTGTTGATGGGTGAGAATAATGGACATCTCAAAATTGGTTGAACAAATCAAAGATAATAATCCAATGTCTGCAGAGGACATTGAGGAATTCATTGATTTAGTTGCGAAACACAAAATAGACCAAACTCAAATTGAGGCTTGGTTGAAGGCAGTACACGAATATGGAATAAGCAATGATGAAACCACAACCTTAACCAGTGCAATGATGAGATCGGGAATTGTTTTTGAATGGGGTGATTCACATCCACTTATCGTTGATAAGCATAGTACTGGTGGAGTCGGCGACAAAATGTCAATTCCCCTTGCACCTGCTCTTGCTGCCTGTGGATTGAAAGTGCCAATGCTTTCGGGGAGGGGGCTCGGTCATACAGGAGGTACTGTTGATAAACTGGAAGCAATCCCGGGGTTCAATACTTCACAAAGCCCAAAAAATATGCAAAAAATAATAGCAAATATTGGCTGTTGTATTGCTGCACAAAATGCTACTATCGCTCCTGCTGATGGAATCCTATATGCAATAAGAGATGTATCTGATACAGTAGATAGCATACCGTTAATCTGCGCTTCAATCATTTCAAAAAAAGCAGCAGAAAACCCGAAATCACTAGTCCTTGATGTTAAATGCGGACGTGCCGCATTCATGAAAACCGAAGAGGATGCACGACTATTAGCAGAAGCAATGGTCAACACGGCAATAGGGCTTGGAATAAGTACGAAAGCCCAACTAACTAGAATGGATCACCCAATCGGTAGAATGATTGGAAATAGCCTCGAAATTATTGAAAGTGTAGAATTAATGCAAGGAAAAGGACCTCTTGATTCGGAAGACATTATTGCCTTACAGGGAGGTAGCCTTTTGAAAATGGCCGGAGTATCAATAGATGACTCAGAAGGTGAAGAAATGATAAGAAATGCGCTAAAAAGCGGCGCTGCGTTGAATAAGTTTCGTCAAATGTGTGTAGCCCAAGGGGTTGATGAGGTGGTGGCGAAGCAGTTGTGTGAAAGACCAAGTGAGGTTCTTCCGCTGGCCAGTCAAGTTACCACACTCACTACCGATGTTGGAGGATGGGTTGCTGATTTAAATGCCCTTAATATGGCTGAAATTACTCGCCGTTTGGGTGCTGGCCGCTTTATGATATCAGATGATATTGACGCCGGCGTTGGCTTGGCCCTTCATTGTGAAATTGGCATGGAACTTCATCCTGGGCAGGCTTGGGTTAGTGTTTATCACAATGGAAATCTTAGCACGGAGGATTCTAAGCTTCTTGAAAATTCCATTTCATTGAGCAGTGAAAAGGTAGTGAAATTGGAACGCCACATAGATACCATTGGCTAATGCACTCACAGTTCTTCGCGAAGGAGCAACCTAATACGGTGAAATATTTTTGCAACTCTGACCTCTTTTTGTGTTTATTCTAGCAAAAAATGCTTCATGGTTTTCTTGCAATTTGGGCGATGAGGTGATAAGGGTGGGTCATTTCGGCGGCTTGTTGCCGCTTTAGCTTAGATGGTGGAGCGTGGGACTGTTAATCCCAAGGTCGCCGGTTCGAACCCGGCAAGCGGCGCTCAAATCAATAATCTTCCAAAGCATTTTCAATTCCACTAAAAATCATCCAAAAAGGCATCCAATTCATCATCTTCAACTTCTGCCTCAACAAATTCCACTTCTAGCGGATCAATAACGACTTCTGCCTCAACGACTTCTGCCTCAACGACCTCTGCCTCAAAGACTTCTTCTCCTAAATCCAATGATGGTTGAACCAAAGGTGCAACATTTTGAATGGGGTTGGGGAAAGATGGCAATGTAGGCATTTCATTCAAGACCACTGCTTCCAAAACCTCTCCCTCTAGGACATCCTCATAGAACTCATCTTCATCGCAGTCATCCTTACTGCGCCAATTATTTATCATCTCTCGGGAGTTCTCATTTAGTACAATTATCATCATTGCAAAAATCAATGCGATTATTGTCGGCACCCACCAATTCTCTTGCATCCACTTGAACATGCCAGCAAGTCCACTTCCTTCTTCTTCATTTGCTACCACATCATCATTTACATGTTTGTACCAAAGTCGGTCAAGATGAACTGATGGGCCTTCTATGCCCGAAACAATCCAATCTTCTGATTGATTTAAATCCAAAGAATACTCACCTGGCTTTAGCCAAGCAATCACATCAACTGCATAAGGTGACCGAGGGCCACTTGTGCTAGGATTAGGTGTTAAGCAAGTTCCAGCAGCATTTCCTTGAACATCAAAACCCCACCATGCACCCTCTTCAGTTCCGCCTGTAAAGGTAAGTTCAACACCAGCAATATCGTTTTCCTCGTAATTCCCATCTCCATCCTTATCGAGGGCGAGGCGTAAATTTGCACTCGTTGGGCACAAAATGCTAGTTGGAAGAGGCGAATAATCCATATCAGCGCGTACTCTAGTTGTTCCTGCAGGAATCCAAATTTCTTTTCGATGGGCACTCGCGGGGGGGAAGTCAGCACCAGTACTGAATACTGCAAACTCCCCATCCCATTCACTCTCAAGCATATCTCCGTTACGAACAATTTCCTCCTCAATCAACATATGTGTTGTACGGTTAACTGCATCCCAAACAGTAATGTCAGGGTAGTCAATTTCTCCATCACCATTGGGATCTCTTAATTGCTGAAGAGCAAGGGCAGTAGCAACTGCTTTGTCTGCATTTATCATTCCGTACCCTTGAGCATAATCAAAGGGCAACCCCATTAGTCCCGTTTGATTAAGTGCGGCCAAATTTTCCCCACTTACTATTCGGTCCGCAGTTAATTTGAGAATTAATTCCGCCTCATGTATTTGTCGCGAAGCGGTAGCAGGAGGTGCAGTCCCAGTCGGGTCGTATAGTGCTGGATCACCTTCTTCAGAAAGATCCTCGTCAACTTGACTCATATGCAAACTCGGTGCGGCTTGGAACATGATTGCAACCAAACCGGCAACGTGTGGAGTCGCCATACTCGTACCCGATATTGCAAGATAGTAGTAATCTAAATCTCCTGAAGCGGTATCGCCTGCACCTATTGCTCCACCGATCATTGTTACGCGGGCTGCGGCACTCCAAATATCCACGCCTGGTGCTGCAACATCTGGCCAAGTCGTAATATCAGAATCAATACCTCTACTGCTGAAATCTGACATACCGACGCCATTTCTATTTGCTGCAGCAATTCCGATTGCACTTGGAACTTTGGCGAAAATATTTGATTTGTCTTCAGAACCGTCACCGCCATCATTCCCATTGGCAAAAATTACTGCAACATTATTTTCCCATGATAACCTATCAATAATTTTCACAGTTAAATCGTTGCTATCTGCTGAATCAAAAGGAAAACCTGGACCCCATGAGTTGCTAACAACGCGAATATTCCAAGCATCTTGAGTCTCAGACCCTGGTTCTGATAATTCATAGACATATTCCAATCCTGAATATTCATCAATAGTGAAAGCGGCTTCGCCCATTGATAACCCAATTAGCCAAGCATTAGGTGCAACACCTAATTTGTCACCTGCACTTGCATCACCATTCCCTGCAACAGTCCCTGCAACATGAGTGCCGTGGCCACTCGTTGTATCGGTGTTCTGCAATGGCAACCAAGCAAAGTTTGGAGTTGATGAACCACTACCCTGGTCCAATTTAGCATTGTAAATAACCTTGTCAGAAGGATCAGGTACATCGGGGGAAGCAGGGCTCTGAGGGTTGTAATCTAAATCGGGATGGGTTGCATCAATACCGCTATCTAAAACTACTACTGTAACGCCATCGCCGCGCAAATTTGTGCTTTCAGCAGTTGTTGTTCCCGATTCGGAAAGAACCTCGCGATTCCACACATTTCGGGCGAGAATAGTTTCAACGGTTTGATTCATATATTGCTCAATTGGAGAATTCCATTCAACCCAAAGAACCTCGGGGCAAGTTGCTAATTCCTCTATCGCCCATGCAGGTCCAACCGCAAAAACCGAAGGCACGACCCGTGTATTGTGTAGTGGAGTAATTCCACGAAGACGTAGAAAATCCCACTTTTCTTCAGTAGCACCAGTTGTAAATTGAATCATTACTTGTAACGAAGTTTCGGGTGGAGATTGCTGCAAAATATGTTTAAGCGCTTGGTCAATTGGGTCTGAATGAGTTGCGAGAGTATTTGAGAGGGTTGCCTTTGCCGGTGTGGCTTCATCAGCAAAAGGAGTTTGGGGTGAATTATTTTCTAATTTTGGGCTTGCAAAAGGCGCACTGGCACTCATAGCCAGCAAAGTGGCAACGAGAAAAACCGCAAATAGCACCTTCCGCATTGAATTGACCTCAAGGCGGTCCTCTTTCAATGATGCCCCTCACGCGTGTGGATACACCCTCACTAGCACCCTAATTTTCAAATCCAATGGTTGAAGAAAATTATGAAATGTACCTATTTAATGAATATTATTGCACTGATTATTTTAGCACATATCAACGCATTACAATGCAATTGGAAGTTGCTTAAATTATTCCCATTCGATGGTACCTGGTGGCTTATTAGTAATATCATAAACAACTCGGTTTACTGCCCCTTTGACCTTATTCGTGATGCGATTGCTGATTTTCTGTAACACTTCATGAGGAATTGGGGAATACCTCGCACTCATTCCATCAAGGCTTGCAACTGCTCGCACAACGATTGTCTCGCCATATGCTCTCACATCACCATGAACTCCAACTGAACGAACTGGGAGAAGGGCTGCGAAATATTGCCATGGTAATTCCATTTTTCCTTCGGCCGCAGCGGCCTCTAATTCTTCCTCGACGATGTGACATGCTTCACGAACAATTTCAACTCGTTCAGGAGTTAAATCTCCAAGGCACCTCACTGCAAGGCCAGGACCGGGGAATGGCTGGCGTGAAGAGGATTCTATGTTTAGATAAGCACCGACTTCACGAACTTCATCTTTGTATAAATCACGGAGGGGCTCAATGATTTCAAGAGTCATGTCTTCTGGCAGGCCACCTACATTATGATGTGATTTTATTGTATCGCGGACGCCGCCACCGGACTCAATCCAATCGGGAGCGATTGTGCCTTGTAGCAAAAATTTCGCACCGACTTTTTCCTGCTCTTCCTCAAACACACGGATAAACATCTCGCCAATGATTTTGCGCTTTCTTTCGGGCTCAGTGACTCCGGCAAGAGCCTTAAAGAATCTCTCGGCAGCATAAACGGTCGTGAGATTCACACCTATTTCCTTTAGCATGGCTTCGATTTCTGCGGTTTCATTTTTGCGCATTAGACCTGTGTCAACATATACGCAGTGAAGTTTGTCACCAACGGCGATATTTGCGATTGCCGCAGCAACTGTGCTATCAACACCTCCACTGCAAGCGATGATTGCAGTTTGGTCTACTGTGGCTCGCAAAGATTCAACTGCATCATTCACAAATTCCTTGACATCGAACATCAGAGATCCACCTGAATATCTGCATCTTGCTTCATTACGCGTTCAACCTGTGCTATTTTGTCATCTAGTAACGCTTGAGCGAGAATTGGATCTTTTAGGGCAAGAATTTGAGCCGCCAGTTGGCCGCCATTGTCGCCGCGGTCAACACCTACTGTTGCTGCTGGGACTCCAGGCGGAAGTTGTGCGATTGAAAGCAAACTATCGAAAGGGACTCTGCCTCCTACTGGAACTCCAATGACTGGCTTTGTCGTCAATGCCGCAACCGCACCAGGGAGTGCGGCTGCAAGACCTGCAAAGGCGATGAATACTTGACATCCATCAGCCTCGGCCTGCTTAACAATATCTTCAACAAAAACCGGTGAGCGGTGAGCACTTGCAACTCTTGCTTGAAAGTCAATATTGAACTTTTTTAGAATGGCAGTACACTTGTTTACCACCGGCATATCCGACGCGCTGCCCATGAGTATGGTTACTCGCATGATAAATGCCCAGTGAGGTAGGTTCATCAAACTGCCGAGAGAATTCTATAGTCCGTAGAGGCTTCAAACTCTCCCGAACAATCAATAATACTAACCTTTTTTGGAGTGATTGATGATTCAGGAAAGGACCATTGCATTCGTTCAGGAAGAAGGCGATGCCCTCCACTAAGAACTTCAATATCGGATCTAACTTTAAGATTCCTAAAGTAGCGAACCATTGGAATTATCATCCAAGAAGGTTGGTCTTCCAAATGCAATACTCCGCGCGGCCATTCGCGCTGCCAATGCATTACATTGCGACAACGTTGGACCTCTACCTCAAGAATACGCCGCCCTCTTGCAGCAGTCCAAGCATCTGGTTCTAATGCTTCGATCCAACTTTCAAGAAGAGATGTTGCTAGTGTAATACGCCCCATTCTCGCACAAGCGCCAATGGCCCTTCCCATCCATGGCCCAGTTGGTGCACCATCTAGAGCGAAAAGGCGATGAATTCTCCTGCGCCCATGGAAACCAACTGATTGCAAATCTGAAACGCGTAATTTCCTGTGCGACATTACATATGGCGGCACCCATTCAACTTGTAAGCGCCATTGTTGACAAAATATCCACTTTTGGATAAGACCTTCGAGACTCATTGGTAGAACCATTTTCTTGACTTGCATATCCCATTTGGGGTATTAAGGACACCACAGTATTTACTATGGGGGGTAAGGTGAAAGTGAAAGTAAACAACTACTCTTCTTCGGTACTAATTATTGGCTCAGCCCATTTGGGCCACTCACAACAAATCGGTAAATAACTGTGCATAATTGCAGTAATATGTGACTTTACATTCTCTGAAGTATCAATATAAAACGGGTCTTTACGCGGTAAAAAAGATCTTGGTTGATATGAAAGTGAAATGAATTTTTGCCCATGGAAAAGTACTCCTTCTACTGTAACGACTGGCCCTCTTGATAATGAAGTCCGACGAATAACTTCATTTTTCCAAAGCAATTTATTCTTGCTACCTTCAATGGGTAATAACCAACGGGCCCCTTGAATCGGCCCTCCTTCAAGCACAATAACAAACAGCAAATAATATGTGAAAAGCAATATGGCAGATGCGGTTGGAGCAATGAAAAGAAGATTTGCCTCTGTAGATGCAAGGGCAATTATTACTGAGGTACACATTGATGCGACGAGTAAAATTGCAAACGGCAAGGTAAATGCATTCGGATGAACTCCTTCCATGCGTTTGTTAAGAACAAGAAGCCAGACAATTGATAGCAGTGCTACGGCAAAATAACACGAATAGACACCGTATTGGGGAGGAGTCGTACCAATAAAAGAAAATATTGTCAACATTCCACCTAAGGCTACGAAAAAAAGTGAATATGAAGTTGGTAAAAGCATGCTGATTGCTAGTGGACGAAGGCGTTGTCTCCTCCAATGCTGACATCCATCTGGCACCGCCATTTCTCTCGCGGCAATTGCATCTAAAATGCGCTTCTTGCGGCCAAGGTAATCATTCGGTTCTTCTTCTCTGCGCTCTTTTGAAAATGGTTTTCCTGCGGGAGGAACCCACCAATTCACTTCGCCATTAAGAAAATGACCGGGCGACCTACCTCCCACACTGGAACCACCGGCCATAATATGCCGTGGCGGACTAAAGCCTTGATAATCACCCATGATTCTAAACACTAATTTCAATTTTTTTGCAAAAAATGCGACAATAACTTAACTTGACACACAGAACCTTTGTGAGGAAATGTACAACAACCTTTACCATTTTTGGCTTTGAATTATTGTATTAAATGGATATTTACTCCATTGGGTGCCGCAGTGTAAGATTTCGTGCAGCATGAACCTCATCAACGCGTCCAACTGGGGTAGTAATGGGTGCGGCATGAAGTACCTCGGGGCTTTCTTGCAATACTTTTACAAAGTTCTCAGCAAATTTATCAAGTGTTTCTTTTGATTCTGTTTCGGTTGGTTCTACCATCATACATTCGGGCACAACTAGGGGAAAATATATTGTCGGAGCCATATATCCATAATCTAACAAACCCTTTGCAATATCCAATGCACTAATGCCTGTTGCCTCCTTAAGAGGAGAGAGGGAAAGAGTGAACTCATGTTTCACAAATTTTGCTGAAGAACCATCAACTATCATTGAACCAATTCCCGCTTCACTTGCAAGTTGATGGATGCGATGGCGTAGGTAATTGGAGTTGAGGACTGCATGCTCACTCATCTGCTTCAAAGTACGCCCATAACGTCGATAATAAGCCCAAGACCGAATAACTGCACCGGCATTACCATGCCATTGATGCACCTTGCCGATACTATTCTTAGGTTCATACCAACTGAACCACCACTCGTCTGATGCCTCAGTAATATCACCATCAACCAAAGGTCTTCGCTTTACAATCGGTCCAGGGAGGAACTCAGCGAGATGAGACTTGACGCCAATTGGGCCAGAACCCGGCCCTCCACCTCCATGAGGTTGGGCAAAAGTCTTGTGAAGGTTGTAATGAACTGCATCAAAGCCCATCAAACCTGGATTTGTTTTACCAAGAATTGCATTGAAATTTGCTCCATCATAGTACATTTGCCCTCCTGCGGCATGAACAATTTCTGATGCCTCCGCAATTTCAGGCTCAAAAATTCCAAGTGTATTTGGATTAGTAATCATCATTGCAGCCGTATCATCACCAACAACTGAACGAAGCACTTCCAAATCTAAAAAGCCACCTGGGCCGCTTGGTACTTCAATAATTTGATATCCAGCCATTACAGCACTTGCAGGATTTGTGCCGTGAGCAGAATCAGGGACAATGACTTTGTCTCGTATTTCATCTCCTCTTGCGCGATGGTATTCCTGAATACAACGTATTGCGGCAAATTCACCTTGGGCGCCAGCAACAGGTTGCAAAGTAACTTCGTCCATGCCGGCACATATTGAAAGCATTTTCTGCATTTCACTGAAAATTGCCAACAAGCCTTGGATGTGGTGCTCAGGTTGCATCGGATGGATTTCGGCAATTCCTGAAATATCGGCAATTGTTTCATTTACCCTTGGATTATGTTTCATAGTACAAGACCCGAGGGGATAAAAACCAGTATCTATGCCAAAATTTCTTGTACTCAGCCAAGTGAAGTGGCGAACAACTTCGGATTCTGATATACGAGGCCATTGAGGCATTTTGCGACGAATGAGATTTGCCGGCAAAGATATCCTTGACTCTGGAAGAAGTGGCTCCGGTTGACTCCAGCCTGAACCAACTGCTCCATGTGAATCAAATAAGTGGCTCATGCGCTCAACCCCTGTATTTTGGCACTTGACCACGCAGCTAAATGAGCAACTAATAACTCTACTTCAGCAGAAGTATTTTGATCGGTTGCAGTTACCAATAACCAATTTTTTCGCTCAGGATACCAACGAGATAAATCAAATCCGCCGATTATCCCTTTAGTATCTAGATAGGACAAGCAATCAGCAGCAGTCCCAGGTAGTTCAACTACAAACTCATTGTAATGATGGCCATGAATATGAGGAATTGCAACAGAGCTCAACTCAGCAATTTTCTGCTTTATCAACTGACAGGAAGCCATGTTTCTCAACGCCAAACGATTGAGTCCTTCTGGACCTAATAGCGACATGTGCATCGCACCCATTAGGGCAATTAGCGTCTCATTTGTACAAATATTGGATGTCGCCCGATGGCGGCGAATATGTTGTTCTCGAGTCGAGAGAGTCAAACAGAATGCCTCGGCTCCTTTGTTGTCAATTGTACGACCTACGATGCGCCCAGGCATTTGTCGCAAATACTTCTCAGTACATGTAAAAATCCCATACAGTGGCCCACCAGCAGTCATAGGAGTTCCAAAGACTTGCCCTTCGCCAACTACAATATCTGCACCATAGTTTCCAGGGGCCTCAACGACTCCTAAACTGGTCGGCTGAACTCCTACAATTAGGGCGGTATTTTCTCCAATTATTTGCTTGATTTGAGTAAGCCCACCATCCAATAATCCAAGTGGATTAGGTTGTTCTACATATACTCCACAAGCACCCTCGGCTATAATTAAGGAAGACAAATCAAGTAAACCATCACTGGTATGTTTGAGAGTTCTAACTTCTATCCCTCCCCCTTGAGTGTAGTTGAAAATAACACTTCTTTTTGCGGGAGATATTAATTCTGAAACATAGACTACATCTTTTTGAGTTGCCTTTCGATTGTGTACTCTAACTGCACAGGTTAGGGCTTCAGCAGCAGCAGTTGAACCGTCATACAGAGATATATTGGCAACTGGCATACCACATAATTCAGAAGATAATGTTTGGAATTCCCACATTGCCTGTAACATTCCCTGAGATACTTCGGGTTGGTATGGAGTATAAGCGGTAAGAAATTCACCTCGTCGAATCAATTGACCAACTAATGCAGGAACATAATTTCGATATAGCCCTGCACCAAGAAATGAAATGGATTCCGAGAGTGGTCGATTAGCGCCGAGCAATCGCTTCGCATCGCGCAATAATTCCTCTTCAGATTGTGGTTCAGGCAGAGGCAATTCTCCGTTGTATCTCACCTCGGGAGGGACATCTGCAAATAACTCATCTATGGAATTCAGGTTCATTTCGCTAAGCATTTCTGCTTCGCGACCAAGATTTGGTAATTGGTCAGTCATGGCCTCACCACCCGGTGCTCGCACCGAACAGGTGCAACCGGATGCTGACTGCTCATGAACATTTGTTATTCAAAAGCACAAATCTTGTGAAAGGATTGGGGTGCTAAGCCACTCACAGGCAATTATTGTGAAGTGGCAATGCTGGTTTCAAACGACTCACCTTGGTTTAAGAGACTCAAGGTAGTCATTGTGCTACACACAAGGCCATGATGCTGAAGTAATTGTTTTGAGTGAAATGTAGAATTCAACATCAATGAATAAATTGCGGACGAACTTAATTTTGTAATCCCGGCTGTTTGATGGAAGATTTGCTATTGATTGAGGGTTATTCGGAAATTGCAGTTAATTGGAATAGTGATAATTATCAGAAGAACGCCATTAATCGGCTTGCTGCGGCGGTGAATCCACTGAATTTGTGCTGCCTTGAGGAGAATTGTTATTCTGTAAATTCAGAATTTACTGACTCTTTGCCAACTACTTATTTAATACAATAATATATTTAGTTGAACTTACAGACCAATAATGGGGAAGGAGATGAGAGTCGGCATTTCGGGTGATGATGGATTCATCAGCACCTATCTTATTGATGCTCTTGGCAGTGATGCTGTAGTCATTGATGACGATGTTTTCGAAAATGAGAAAATGTTGGACGCAGCCTTGGCTGGTTGCGGTTGTCTCGTTCATCTTAATGGCCATGCACCCAAGGCCGAAATGGACCGGAATGACCCTGAAGTTGTCGCAATAATGCGCAGCCGAGCACTGAAGATTGCAAATGCAAAGAATCGCCATCAGGGACTACATTTGATATTGATAGGCTCTTTACGAGTTCACGCAGACAATTTATTTGATCCATTCACTGGAGATTCAACCCTTGCGCCAAGAGATGCTGCCGCAGAAGGACAATTATGGACAGAAGAGAGGTGCCTTGAGCATGCTAAGGATTCACATCCGGTCTCAGTTCTTCGAGTAAGTAACCTGCATGGCACACCTCCTGGAGGGGGGCAAGGAAGAGGGTTTTTGCATGAATTTGCTCGCCAAGCAATGACAGGTTGGATTGCAGTGCAAGGAAGCGGCGAAGACATCAAGGACTTGATTCATATTTCTGATTTGATAAGTGTCATTATTGAAGTTGCAAAAAATCCACCACCCACTCGTGAAGCCCATGCAATTGGAATAGGTTGTGGAGCAAATATTGCCCAACTTGCTCAGTCAATCGCACAACAAAATGGGGCTGATTTGCAATTATTCGCCAAAGAAGTTGATGAACTATGGGGTCCTGTTGATCCTCGAGAAATCATGTGCCGCTTAGAATGGAGTCCCCAAGTAGGCCTTGAAGAAATAATGACTGAAGCAGTTGCTTATGCAGTGGATAATCCATATTGACACCCGGCCCCAATTCTGCGAAAATAGTGGCCCTTTACCAAGGCGCAATCCGCTTAGTGAATCTTCAACCCGGATTTATCACTCATTGAAATATTGAGTCCAAGATTCATCTGCATTTTGGAACCAATGAACTCCCCCTGTATCAAGATACCAAATAGTGCCCGAGTCATCTGGGTCCAAATATTCGCCACCCGAAGGTAACTTTTCCCATGAATCAACTGTTTGGGGTTCCATTGCTGATTCAACCAAATCTGATTGCTCAGATAATATCTCCGTTCCTTCAATTTCTTCTGCATCTCCAGAAAAGGATTCATCGAGATAAGTATCATAGGATTTCGCTCCAATGTCTCCACCAGTAGCCGCCTTTGCAGGCCCACCAGTTGAATCAGGATTTGACTTTGTTGACCGACGTACTTCTTTTGCTTTTGGCTTAAGCAACATCATCACAACTACTCCAAGACCGACGACCAGTAGGCCACCTCCAATTGCTGCGTATACTAATACAGGAGTGCTACTATCCTTTTCATCTTCAACAGAAGAATTTTCACTATCCGAACCATCATCAATAACTGGAATACCACCTAAGGGGCAACCATCAGTATCTGCATAGGAATTTTCAAGAGTCGGACATAAATCTGGTTTTGTTGCACCCTCTATCCATTGTCCAATTCCACTTTCATTGCGAGTTTCATTCCAAGTTGGGTCTGCCCAATTATCTCCGTAGCCATCACCATCTGTGTCAGCCCACTGCGTTGGGTCAAAAACATATGAAGGGTGGTCTGCACCATCTTCATACACCCAGAAATTATCAGGGTCTGAATATCCATCTCCATCGCTATCCAAACAACCTTGACGATCAATTGTTGAGGTCCCAGTTACAAATTCACAAAAGTCAGCCATTTCTGCTAGATTACCAGCATTATTAAGATATTTATCACCAAATCCATCGCCATCGGCATCAACTTGTTGGTCGTAAACGAAAGGTAATGCATCAGCGCCGTCAAATACCCCCCAATTAACATCTGGGTCAGAGTAACTATCTCCATCACTATCGAGGCAACCATAGCGGTCTGCGGATGAGTTTCCCCCAATAAGTGGGCATGAATCGGGATATGAACCAAATGGATTGTCCCCATAACCATCTTCATCTCCATCATCCCATTGGGTTCCATCGAAGGGGAAAGCATCGGAGGTATCTCCCCATCCGTCTTCATCATCATCAGAACAACCCTTGGCTCCACCGAGATATGAACTTCCTGCTACATTGGGGCAGTCGTCCTCAACATCGGGAAAATTATCGTTATCATCATCCAAATCCTCAATATCATCATTACAGCCATCTCCATCTTGGTCAGTATTTGAATCTCGGGTCCAATTTGTGAAGCCCATATTGCAATCGTCTTCGGAATTAATCAAGCCATCATTATCGTTATCAATATCTTCACTATCATTTTGACATCCATCCCAATCTAAATCAGTTTCTTCAGAAACTAACCAGCCAATATTTCCACTTGGACAATCATCACCATCAAGATCTAACATACCATCATTATCATCATCCAAGTCTTCACTACTATCTTGACAACCATCGGCATCATTATCGGTTGCACCATTACTTGTCCAATTTGTTTCATTCATTGGACAATTGTCGTCAACATCATTAACTTGGTCATCATCATCATCAAGATCACAAATATCACCAAAAATATCGGAATCATAATTCTCCTGCAAGGGATTGTACACGATTGCACAATTATCAACTAGGTCTTCGATTCCATCTGCATCATCATCAAAGTCCTCACTATTATCCTGACAACCATCGCCATCTTGATCGGTAAGATTGCTTGAAATCCAATCCAATTCACCAGGTGTGCAAAGGTCATCAATATCTAATATGCCATCATTGTCATCATCTGTATCTTCACCGGCATCGCGGCAACCATCTTCATCGTGGTCCAATGTTAGGTTGGTGCTATCCCAACCAATATCACCATATTGGCAATCATCAAGAACATCGTGAAGTAAATCATTGTCATCATCAGTTTCACAAGCATCACCCATTGTATCATTATCAAAATCAGATTGATTTGCATTTTGTGTGAAATCACAATTATCAGTATAATCGTGAACTCCATCATCATCAGAATCCCATTGGAAACGCCAGACAAAAACGTCCTCATCTGTGGCGTAATGTTGTTGATTTCCAAAGGTATATGAGCCTGAGAAATAACCTCCTGCCAGCAAACTTCCATCGGAGAAAGCAAGGAGAGCCTCTGTTGAATCATTTGCTCCGCCGCCAAAGGAAGCAGCCCATGCCCAATTTCCATTCGAGTCCAAATTGGCGACGAAGGCTTCGTAATAGGTGCCACTGCCACTAGAAACATTCCACTTGTTTGGCGTAGATTTAATCCAACCAAGGTAATAACCACCAACGATTACTTCATCATTTGGATTTACGGTAAGCGCTTGAATTCTGTCATCATTAGCACCACCTGCTCGTGCAGACCAATCAAAAGTACCATCTGAAAGATATCGCACAATTAGGATATCCCAGTTGCCCGAGCCGTAATACATTTGACCATTTAGTTCTGCATGATAAAGGAAATTACCACCGAGTACCACACGGTTTTGTGAATCTACAACAATATTATTGAAATATACCCCACATGATTGAATTCCAAAGGGACATGAAGGAGAACCCACGCTTCTACCCCAAATCAAATTTCCATCTGTATCATATTTCAATAGTACACCAGCCCAAGTTCCTTGTGCAGTGGAAGTAAAATTGCCATTCCATGACTCAGACCCTGTATTGTAACCGACCACATAGATATCACCATTTTGGTCAAAAGCCATTTGGAATGATGACGCTAAACCGTTCCCTGTGGAAGTTTTTGCCCAATTCCACATCTCAACAGAAGTGTTATATTTTGCAACAAAAAGCCTTGGGTCTTCACTCGGCTGCGTACCACCACCAAGAACTGTTGAACCAAATTCTGTAGTGTTTTGGAAATAACCAGTGACATAAATATCCAAATTATCATCAACCAATAAATCCCAACCTACATCAACATCAAATCCGCCATAACGCATCGCCCATTCCCAAACACCAGTACTGCCGTTTAAACGTGCAACATATCCATCATAGGCCTGAGGCTCAAGGGTATAATTTGGGCCAAAAGCAACTGTTCCGAGGATATAACCACTGGCATATACATCATCATTTTTGTCAACATATAGACCTCGGCATTCGTCCCATGCAGTTGCAGTACCTGCAGTCGCCGCCCAAAGCCAGGTGCCATTTGAATCCATTTTTGCGACCAATATATCACCCAAACCTTCAGAATAAACTTGTATTGTTCCAAATAACGAATCAACAAATATTGAACCACATAATAGCACATTACCTTGACTGTCAAATGCCATTTCGTAAATTGTGTCATCTCCCTCAGAACCGCCAGACGCAGCCCAAGCAGTTATGCTACTCCTGCCAAGACCTGTTGCAGAAAATGCTGCTTCTTGAGCAGGATTAAGATTAAGGTCTGAGCGACCATTACGGTATTGAATATCTTCTGTGTCCGATTCACCCGAAATGGAGGGAGTTTGATCAACAAATTGCAAGCCCATCATTGAGGAAGTCGAGAGTACGAACAAAATAACCAATGATATGGCCAGCAGCCTTGGGCGGTCGGACATAATTTGCGGTGAGAGGGCTCATTCATCAATCCACCCCTAAGGGGTGAATCTAAACATTATACAAATGGTGGCGAAATGACAACTGCCTCAACTAATTTTCGCGGACTTGCAACAACCAATACTTTGTCACCTTCGGACACGTCTTCAAGATATGCCATGCCGATGCCAACTCTGCCTAAACTCGGAGAAGGGCCACCAGAAGTGACATAGCCAATTACTTGACAATTTGAAGCATCAACATCTTGACAATATCGTGCTACTGCCTTGCCTGGGCGAGGCAATGGACCTTTTGCAATATACTTTATCCCCCACCATCGTGATGAATTATTTTCCTTGCTCAAGAGTACTGCCGACTTACCCATGAAATCATGCTCCAAGTTGAGGCCAAAGGGAACATTTGTTTCCCAGGTATTTCTTGCTAAAAAATCACTTGGTAGGTCTCCTTCAGCAGAGCCGAGTTTGGGCCACAGAAAGTCTTGCCCTGAAAGTAAATATCCCTTTTCCAAACGTAGAGTATCTCTGGCTCCAAGACCAACAGGAACTAGTCCATGAGATGGATCACAGTTAATAATTGCCTGCCAAAGCACAGAGGCTTGATCATTTGGAATGAATATTTCTGCACCAGATTCACCAGTATATCCTGTCCCTTGAATCCACCCCGTAATTCCAAGATCATTCTCACGAATGGCTTGACCCCTAAAGCGGCCAATAACATTGTCCTGCCCGAGAATATCAGCCAATATTGCCGGAGCATTTGGTCCTTGCAGTGCGAGAATACTTGTTGAAGCAGACAAATTTTCCATTTTTACAGAGCCATCTGATGGCAAGTATTCATGAAAATGATCCCACATGACATCAACCATGCTTGCGTTTGGAACTCCTAATATGACTGGCTCCGAAGTTTCAGTCCACTCGTTAAACCCTGTTAGTTCTATTTCGGCATCATCGGTTACAGCAAAAATCATGTCATCAATAATATGCCCATTTGTATCAAGGAAATTTGTATATGCGCATCTCCCATTACTAATTGCGGTGACTTTCTGCGTGGCAAGAGATTCGAGCCAAGGCAATAACCCACTTCCTGAAAAACGAAAAAAACCCATGTGTGATACATCAAAAAGGCCTGCGCCGGTGCGGCAAGCAATGTGCTCTTCAGTAATACTACTATACCAAATTGGTAATTCAAAACCGTGAAAATCAACGATATTTGCTCCAAATGCAACATGATCTTCGAAGAGTGCCGTTCTTACTGCCTCGCCACTCATGTTTGAACCCGTCTTTGGCGTGTGTGTTCAGTCTTTCAAACCTCTTATTAGAATCTTGAAAAAATCTTCACTTCTAGGCTAGAGGTTTTATTTTGCGGCAATTGAACAATTGAGCAATCGCATTGAAACATTATCCAATGGTAATCATCAAGGAGTCCGAACCGCGCCCGTGTGCCATGAGCCACCCTGTGAATGAGCCCATCCTCGGATTTTTGCCAGGAAGTATTGAACGAAGGGAACTTCAAGATGAAATGGACCGCCAATCTGCAGAAGTAATAGAGATTCCCTGTTTTATCAATGGAGAGAAAATATTCACTGGAAATACTGTTGTTCAAGTAATGCCACATAATCATAGTCATGTATTAGCAAATGTACATTTGGCTGGAGAGGCCGAAGTTAAAGCTGCCTGCGCTAGTGCAGTTGCAGCACAAGAAGAGTGGATTAACATTGGATTAGAAGCAAGAGCAGCGATTTTTGAAAAGGCGGCCGATTTATTAGCAGGAGAATGGAGAAAAGTACTGAATGCAGCAACTATGCTCAACCAAAGTAAAACCGCATTTCAAGCAGAAATTGATGCGGCATGCGAGTTAATTGACTTTTGGCGTTTTAATGCATATTACTCTCGCAACTTCCATGATGAATATCAGCCATTAGTGAGTCCGACTGGCGTTGAGAATTCTACTGAGATTAGACCATTAGAGGGATTTGTTTTTGCAGTCACACCTTTCAATTTCACCAGTATTGCAGCCAATTTACCAACTGCTCCAGCATTGCTTGGTAATACCGCTATTTGGAAACCAAGCCGCAATAGTATTTTTTCTAATTGGAAGTTAATGGAATTATTAATTGAAGCCGGACTGCCTGCTGGAGTCATCAACTTCATTCCAGGCAAGGCATCTATGGTCTCAAGTATTGTTATGGCTGACCCAGACTTTGCCGGAATACACTTCACAGGCTCCACCAAAGTATTCCAAGGAATATGGTCTGATGTTGCCTCGGCATTGCCGAAGATAAGGTCATATCCTCGAATAGTTGGTGAAACTGGAGGTAAAGATTTCATCGTGGCCCACCCTGATTGTGACCGCCAAGGATTACTAGTGGCATTACTTAGAGGAGCATTTGAATATCAAGGACAAAAGTGTAGTGCGGCAAGTAGAGCATATATTCCAACAAGTGTTTGGAGCGCAATAAGGGGCGACTATGTAGCAGAAGTAGGGAAAATAACCATGGGTAACCCTCGCGACTTCACAAACTTCATGACTGCAGTAATTGATGAAAAATCATTTACCAATATTACTGGATACATAGACAGAGCACAAAAATCACCGAGTTGTGAAATCATTACTGGCGGAGGGTATGATGGTTCCAAGGGATGGTTTATTGAGCCTACAACAATTGTCACTACCGATGCGAAATATGAGAGTATGTGTGAGGAAATATTTGGCCCAGTATTGTCAATTTACATATACCAAGATGAAGACTTTGATGCGACATTGAAACTGTGTGATGAATCTTCACCGTATGCACTTACCGGATCAATATTCTCAAGTTCAGAGGAAAATATCCAAACTGCCTTTGATGCACTGCGCTTTGCTGCGGGTAATTTTTACATTAACGATAAACCAACAGGTGCAGTAGTTGCACAACAGCCTTTTGGAGGGGCAAGAGCCTCGGGTACAAATGATAAAGCAGGAAGCCCACTCAACCTCCTAAGGTGGATTTCACCACGTTCAGTCAAGAGGACTTTAGATACACCGCAGGATTGGAGATATGGATTCTTACAACCTGATGAGTGATGCTAGCAAACTATTTTGCCAATCACAATGTTGTATTACTGTAAAGTTCCCATTTTTCTTGCACAATTGAGAATAGTGCAAGTGTGAGCAACGGCAGATTCGGGATGAAACATTAGCAAATTCAAAAGCCGAAGAAGCGAGCAAGGAAGCCTTTCTTCTTACCACCGCCAAACTCTATCCTTAGAAATTCATGAAGGTCATCAAAGCCACCAATAAATTGTGGAGTTTCACCTCTTGTGTCAAATACCGCTGGAACCGTTCTTTGTCCAGTCATTTGAATTACCTCCATCTGGAGTTTCTGATTTTTTCGAACATCATGAGACTTCCAAGTATGATTTGACTGACTCAATAAATTCTTTGCCTTGTGGCAAAATGGACAGGTGCTTGTTGTAAAAAGAACAAAGTCAACCTTGTCCTTTTGCAGGAGAATATTCACTCGCCTACTCATCTCACTCAACCTCTTGCCGAAGGCTCTATCTTCTATCCCTTTCTACTGCCCTTAAAGAATTACCGGATAGAAAGTAAGCCGAATGAGATCAATCGGCGGCGATTAACTCGTTTCCAATTCGAACAATTTCAGAAACTAATTTGTCTAATACTTCTCTAGTGACTCCGGGATTAGCAATAACTGGGCGCAATACAACGTCCTCGGCAATATTTGAGCGGCTGATTAAAAACTGCTTTGTTGCACTCAATTCATCTCGCAACTTACTATTGAGGAGATTAAAATCAATCTCCGAATTTCCCTCGCTTGAACTAGGATTATAGCGGAAGCAAACATTTGTCCAAGTGCGGGTTGACATCAATTCAAGGCTTGGCTCATGTACTACTCGTTTCTCAAGATATGCTGCTAATTCCACATAACCATCTACTAATTTGGCCCAACCTGCATCACCCTTTTCCTTCCATGCCAACCACAATTTAAGCGCATCAATTCTTCTTCCACATTGCAATGACATGTGCCCAACATCTAAATCCTCATTATTGGGGTGAAATAAGTAATGAGCAGCCCTAGTGTGATTACAAGTTTGTCGCAGAATCCGTGGGTTCTTGATAATGAATGCGGAGCAGATAAGTGGCACACCCATCATTTTATGTGCATCCCAACAGATTGAGTCGGCCAATTCAACACCTCTCATCAATTCTGCATGAGTATTTGAAAAAAGGCAGGCACCCCCCCATGCAGCATCTACATGAAGCCAAATTCCATTCCGATTCGCTATTTCTGCGATTTTTGCAATAGGGTCAAATGCACCTCTAACTGTTGTTCCTGATGTCGCAATAATGCAAAGGGGAGTTTTTCCTTCAGCCAAGGTAATCTCGATTTCTTCCTCAAGACGGCTACAATTCATCCGCCCATCCTCATCTGTGGATACTTTGACCACATTATCATGGCCAATTCCAAGCACATTTGCAGCCATTAATACGGAATAGTGAGATTCAGCGGAAACATACATTACCAAATTTCTACCATCGACACCTGTTTTCATTCCAATAGGATAATGCGAATGGCGAGCACATAGCAACCCAAGCATATTACCATTTGATCCTCCTGTTGTCAAAACCCCATTTCCATCACTAAAGCCAATAATTTCAGACATTCTGGAAATTATTTCTTGCTCTATCAAAGTTGCAATAGGGGCGAGTTGAAAGGTGTACATTGACGATTGTGCCACGGCAGAAATTACTTCTCCTGCAAATGCCGATGCTGAGAAACCGCCCCATAGTGGATTCATGAAATTAGGGTGATGAGTCCTAACACTATGGCGAAGAAAATCATCAATACCTTCCAATGCGCCCTCTAATCCTTCACCTTCTAAAGGTAGGCTTAGGCGAACTTGACGGCGAATGTCAGAAGGAGTTTGGTCAAGATGAACCTCTGAGCCATCTGCCTCTTTGAGCCATGATTTGACGCGAGCAAAGACGGAATTGAGAAAAAACTCCACCTCGTCTTCATCAGTCATAGATGCGGGGAGAGGAGATGGTTCAACAAACTTCCCCATCAATAACGTGCTGATTGGTCAATTGAAGAACTTCGGTAATTACCGAATAGAGTTGGGTGTCGCACTACCCATGCATTTTGCATCAAAGGAGAGGCAAGTTGAATAACTACCGCTCACAGGGCCTTTCATGCTAGGAGATGGCGGTACAGACTGGATGACACGATTGCAAATGTTGGTTGCAAAAAAATTGCTTGCAACTGATTGGTCACAATCTGAAACTGCAAAAATATTGGGCACAACACAAAGTACAATCTCGCGTCTAGTATCAAGGCAATTGCCTTCACTTCCAGGAAGTGCCGACGAGGCAGTAATTGACGGGTGGGCTAATGAACTTGCGCAAGCATTGATTCAGTTGGGTCCAAAAACTAAAGTGGTTAGGCAACGGTTTGTCACAGAATTTCAACTGAGTGGAAACCAAATTATTCGCTTTGATTCAACATTAACTGGCACAGACCTTGATAAGGGGCAAATGAGAACTGCTCTATTAAGAAGATTGGACTGGGCGAGTAGCAGAATAATGGCCGAAACTATTCAGCCATATTTGCCAGAGGTGGGGATGAATATTGCCGCCTGCACAGAAAACCCAGATGGGAAAAACGATGTTTGCGCATTCCCAGGCCGGTTTGTTTTCATCGATGGCAAACTTAAGCCAATTGAGGCTGCTTCTTTTGGATCTAGTGATCATTTAGCAGGAGTATTACTTCGAGCGAGGGAAATTGACCGCGATAAGGGCTCAATCCTAAATTTACGCCCGCCCCTGACTAGCAAGGGAGAGGGAGTTGATACCAGTTCCATTCGCAGTGCTTGTTCGCAGTTAAACTGGACCTTTGTTGAAGCACCGCGGGGTGAGATATCTAGCACTCCCGAATTTTGTGACTTGCTTCTTGATACTGGCGGATATGGATGGGAACCAACAATGTACCTATTGGCCAATAATCCTCTTGAATTAGTGGATAATACTCACAAATTTATTTCTGCCTTAAAGGCGGTGGGTCTGTGAGGAAGATTTGTTCTGCAGTATTTCTAATTTTGTGCATGCTATCAACACCTCTCTCAGGTTGTATTGAGGGCCCGTGGAAATCCGAAATGCATCGAATTGAAAAAAACAGTGGAGACGATACACTTCGGATTCTCACATATGACATTATGGCACTCTCTGATGAAATGATTAGTGCTTTTACAAACCAAACTGGTATTTCTGTGGAGTTCATTAGAGCAAATGATGCAGGTGGTGTTTTGGAAACAGCAATTCTAAACAAGGATAGACCTCAATACGATTTAATTATCGGCATTGACAATTCTTTCTTAGGCGATGCTTTGGCCTTTTCTTTGTTTCAAGCAAATGATGTAAATGTTGAAAATATTTCGCTGAAGGCGCTTTCCTCACATGATGGTTCATACGCAGTTCCTTATGACATGGGGAGTATTTGCATTAATTATGACACCTCCTATGTAGATGGAGAAAATGTTACTGTCCCTATGAGTCTTTGGAATTTTACTGAAACTGAGTGGAAGGGAAAGGTTGCAGTTCAAAATCCACGCACTTCAAGCCCAGGCAGAAGTTTCCTAATTGCAACAACACAATACTTTGCAGAAGATACTGATGAGAATACAGACTATACTGATTGGTGGGCGGCAATGTCTGCAAATGACGTAATCGTAAGTAGTGGTTGGACTGAAGCATATGAAACTCATTATTCAGGCGGTTATGGCCCATGGATGGACGGCTATATCGGTGATGCTCAGGCCGTGGTTTCGTATTGCCATAGCCCCGGCGTTGAAGCATGGTATGGGGAAAATTGGACTCAATCTGCTGCATTGAACCTAGCTGGCGCTTCTTTTCTGCAAATTGAATACGCCGCTATACCCAATGGTGCAGAAGATATTAGTCAGGCAAAGTCATTTATTGAATATTTAATCTCCCCTGAGGTAAATTCACAAATGCCCACTCAAAATTTCATGTACAGTGTATTGGATGGGTATGATCTACCTGAAGAAAATGGATACCGTCATCATTCAGTGAGCCCTATTGATACACAAATTAGTTCTGAAAATATTGAAGCACATATCGATGAGTGGCTTAACAACTGGGATGCTGCAATTTGAAAGAGGTGGGATTTATGCGAAAAGGAGCCCTATTGCTCCATGTGGCACCCACATTACTATTTTCATTTCTAGTTTTTTTTCCACTTTATCTCGGCTTTACGAGATTAATTACCGTTGCAGAGTTGAGCCCTTTCGCCGCCATTTGGCAAATTGATTCTAGGCCCTCAGGTATAGGAGCAATTACCTTTACCTTTATTGAAGCCAGTATTTCTACAATTCTCACAATTCTACTTGGAATCCCGATTGCTTGGACGCTTGCACGAGATAATTGGCCGGGCCGCATTTACCTTAGGGCCATCTTCACGATGCCCTTCGTAATGCCTTCAATCATTGCAGCAGTTGGTTTTTTAGCATTGATTGGAACCGATGGGCCTTTGTATCCACTTGGCATTGATTTGCGACAACAAAGCGGAATTATTGGCAAAATTTCTGATGCAACCGGATGGGAAAACCCTGGGCATTTCATTGCATTAATTGCTGCGCACATTTGGTTCAATCTCGCCCTCACAATACGCTTCCTTGAACCGCCATTATCAAATCTCAACCCGAATATTGAGGAGAGTATTAAATTACTACCTGGAGGAAATAATATATTTTCACGGATGAAAAATCTTTGGCTGCCGTTATTATCACCAAATATTGCGGCAGCAAGTGTAATGACATTTATTTTTAGTTTCACAAGTTTCGCTTTGGTAAGATGGTTAACCCCTTCATCCTTCACACTAGAGCGGTTAATGGCCGAGCATGGAGGTGCAGCAGGTATTCCTGATTACGGCATGGGTGATGCTCAAATTGTTTTAGGTAGTGCCACTATTCAATTAATCACAATAATGATTTCATTGATCTTGCTAAATTGGTTGCAAAAAAGAAACGGCGCCGCAATGCCTTTTGCCTTATCAAAAGGGCAAAAAAGACAAATACCGTATAGAGAAATGAGTTTCGCTTCCATTCTCAAAACTTTTTACTTTATATCAATCTTGATTTTTGTTCTGGCGCCCCTGATTGCAGTATTCCGCTCTTCATTTCGTATGCGAGTTCGCACAGGGGATGTGGGATTCACCCAACAATGGACTCTTGAAGGTTGGAGTTCACTTAGTACTCTCTCTTGGAATCAAACAACTATCACTGAGGCCCTATTCAATTCACTCGGATATGCTGCATTAACTCTATTGATAGCAGTACCTTTGGGAATAATTTTTGCTAATAATATTCATTTGAGCGATGAAATCGCAAAAATTGCCAAGACGAGGAGGAAAAGGCTTTTTTGGAAATACTGGGCTAGAGGAAACGATTTTCTAGTGATGTTTCCATTAGCCATTTCTGCAGTGTTAATTGGCTTGGGAGTTAGTTTAGGTCTCCTCAACACATGGCCGAGTTTGTCACAGAGGTGGTGGTTCCCGGCAATAGGACACATTCTCATTGCAACTCCCTTTGTCGTTCGTTCTATTCTTCCCGCAATAAGAAGCCTAAATCCTGATTATTCAAAAGCGGCAGCATTACTTGGATTAGGTCCTATTGAAAGAATGTTCAAAATTACATTACCCTTACTCAGCGGCCCAATTGTTGTCGCTTCCAGCCTTGCACTTGCAATTTCCCTCGGTGAATTTGGAGCAACTTGGGTTGTATTGAGAAATGGTGCCTCATCAACATTACCAGTTCATATTGATTCGTTGTTTTCTAAACCAGGATTTGACCCCTTGGTTACCCCTACTGCCATGGCAGGCGCATCTGTACTAATGGCAATTACATTAATTCTCTATGTAATGGTTGAAAAATATCGCCCCGATGGGGCCGGAGGTGAATTCTGATGAGTAAAAAAGTGATTCTTGAAATTGAAAATATCCGAAAATCCTATTTAGATAATAATGTGCTAAATGACTATTGTTTGAAGGTGGATGAAGGCGAAATAATTGCTCTCCTTGGCCCCTCGGGGTGCGGGAAAACTACTCTTCTAAGGTGCCTTTGCGGATTTGAGGAAATTGATTCAGGCCACATAAAATTGACTGGTAAAGACTGCGCAAATATTCCTCCTGAGTCACGAAATATTGGAATGGTATTTCAGTCCAACACACTTTTCCCTCACAAAAATGTGCAAGGGAATTTGCTTTTAGGCATAAGTAAGAACAAAAATAATACTACAAATGAACGGATTGAATTGGCAAGCAACATTCTAGGTGAAATTGGTTTAGACGGATTTGAGAAACGCAATGTTGCTAGTCTTTCGGGAGGTGAAGCGAGGCGAGTTGAATTGGCACGAACACTTCTTTCTGAGCCTAAAATCATACTACTTGATGAGCCTTTTAGTGCGCTAAATAAAGATCTCAAGAATAAATTAATCCGCGATACTAGAGACCTTCTAAAGATAAAGAACATCACTGCAATATTGGTAACTCACGACCTCGAAGAAGCAGAATTATTTGCGGATAGAATTGTCCACATGAGCAAACAGTAGCGTCTGTACCGACCCACTGAAAGTCCTTCCAACACACTCGTTTTGAATTATTGATTCTCTGAGTGGCATAGGAAAGGAATCAACTTCGCAATGTTTTCAGCATCATCAAGAGCGCGATGGTGTTTCCCATCAAAGTCGTGGCCAAAATATTTGAGAGCATCTCTCAAGCCAGGTGATTTATTTAATTTGAGTGACTTTTTCGCCCTATTTTTCAGATTCAAGTGCGGTTGAAAATCCACCTCAATCCCATAACGATTGTTTTCTAGATTGACCATCTCAATATCGAAATCTCCCCAACTAGTGAATGTGAATCCTCTGTATTGGCCAAACCAAGTAGCGAATTTCATCATTGCTTCCTCAATAGATTGAGCACTATCGACTTGCCGTTGTTTTATACCAGTTAAGGACAGACAATAATCACTCAACTCCGGATGAATTATGGGACGCACGAAGTTTTGGAAAGAATCGATTACTCCATTTGCTTCTTGATCCCAAATCACTGCACCGATTTCAATGATCTCCTGTTCAAAGCGGGGAATCTTTCCACCTCGATCACAGGTTGTTTCCAAGTCGAAAACGATGAAACCTCCTCCCATCGTATCTCACGTTCCCTCGTATCCCATAATATCCGAAGGCAGTATGTAAATCTTATTCATCGGCACATGGACCCTTTTTGCTATGTAATCACTCAGTTGGTTGGGATGAACTAATTGGAGGGGTAGGGATTATTGCTAGCATTGGCGAAAGGGGCTACCTACAATTGCTTTCCACACATTGGGCATGCAGTCCAAGTATTTTGAAGAACTTGCCCACAATTACAAATTTGCACTGTTGCTTGAGAGGTTATTGTGCCGCTTTCTGTAGAAGAAGGGGTTGCAACTGGAGATTGGCCAGGTTGATCGGCGTGCTTCTGTGTACTTTGATTATCAAGGAAAGATTGCATTACTTCGGGCGTGAGTGCGCCTTTTTCAGCGGCTAGTTCCATCATTCGAGTTTGAACCTCATCAGTATGCTGTTGTCGTTGTAAGTTTGAGTCAGAATGCTGAGACATCCGTGCTCGCTTTGCTTCTTGAACTTGAGCAAACAAATCCATTGCTTGTTCTGTTTTGTGCTGACGATCATCCTTATTCATTTCATGCCGTTGACGTTCAACCTTTAACTCGGCTTCCCATCGTATTTCTTCAGCACGTAATTCTTTCAATTCGGCTTCAACTTCAACCGCAACTTGACCTCGCGCACGAGCTTGTGCCTGAGAATATTCAACTTCAATTCGCCGGAGCATTACCGACTCATGACGCTCAAGTGCTGCGATTTCAGTATCTGCCATGACCTGTCCCTGCTCGGTTTTTGCAGCCATTTTCGCGCGAAGTTTTTCGACTCGTTCAAGATCTGTTGGATCGGTTGAACAAAATGATTTCAGCAGTGTAACCCCCCATAATTGGCAGACATTTCGCATTTCAACCTCCGTGCGCATTTCAAAATTCTCTTGGAAAGAAGGAGAACGAAGTGCACTAACATCAGTGGTTGTCGAAAGAAGCGAATGAACAACTCTTGTGTCAAATTCTCGTTGTAATTGTGAAGATAACCAACTACGCGTGATCTCTCGCGGCCCATTTGTAAACAGATTGAGTAACTTTGGCAAATGGTCTCGTTGAAATTGGATGCGAAGTGAAGCAACTCCTTTGACTTCTTCACCATTTGCTAATTGCCCAATCATTGCGAGATTAAGTGTTACTGGACCAGTAATTGCAAACAACAATTTATTATCGATTTTCCCTAAACCCATTGAATTAGCCAGCCAACTGCCAAATCCACCAACTTGATTTTTCATAACGGTCTCGGTAAGAATGTCTCTAATTTTTCCATCTTGAACGATTGCACAAGCCTCATTAGGTTTTAGAACTATATCTTTGCTTTTCCACGAAATAATGCGGTCCTTATCAATCAATCTTGCCACTACATCGGGGCTATCTCTCCATCTGTGCTGAGCCATAATTTCACGTCCTTTTCATTCCTTTCAATATGCTTGACCTTGCATTGAAAAATCCTCTGCAACTTGTAATCATTTGCTGGCATTGCCTTGCAAATTTTATTACATCTACTTTCTCCGAACCAGCCGAATGGGCATGCTCACAACTATTTGCAATGTTAACGCTTTTTGTCACCATTTCAATCACATCATGGTCATGCTTTATTAATTTCTTCAAATCAGATTTTGATATACTTTTGTGAGTAGAAAAGAATGGATGGTCGTGCCCTGTTTCGGCTTTATCCAATTCATTACGAAATTGGTCTATTTCCTCCATAGCCTGCTTACAAGAGCGCGTAATATCCACGTTGCCATCGCGATAGGATTGATCATGAACATTTTCCAAATGAACTTGAGCACGACCTGCAGCGCGGATGATTTCATGCCTCACGGCCAAATCTGTTTCACGTCGTTTATCCTTGGTATAACCGCTATATCCAGAGATTACTAATTGAATCCCGCGCACATAAGGCAAAGCGTCTGTCGGCAGTCCAATCATAGTTATCCCATAACCTTCTGTGCCCTACTAAGTATTAGTGCTTTTGTTGTGATGATTAGAAAAGGGAAAACAAATCAATAACTATTGAAAATATGCAACTGTATTAAACCAATAGCATTTCCGATAAATATGGGCAATATACACAAATTGATGCTCACTTGGCAATCTTGGAAACCAATTTGGCGAAAAAGAGAAAAATGGAATGGTTGGTTTTTCCCCCTTGCTATAATCATTTTAGTTTCTATTTTTATTGGCATTCCTTATTGGACAATTAATCTGCTAATGAATAAGAGAGATTCCTCTTTTTTGGACTTGACAACTCCTTTAGACACTTCAATACCCTTTGTCGCTTGGATGATAATACCATATTTGTTCCTATATCTCTTCTATCCGGCTGGCTCTTTTCTCGCACCGAGAACTGACAGAGGTAGGAGGGAGGCAATAGCGCTCCTTCAGAGCCTACTATTGGCGAGTTGGGCTACTTTCATGATATTCATTATATTCCCAACCGAGATTACTTTACGCCAACAAATTCCTCTTGACATTAGAATGGGAGAAGGAGTATGGGGGTGGGTATACGGTAGTTCATTGCATAAGGTAGATTACCCTTGGAATGCATGGCCAAGCCTTCACATTACGCATAGTGTTCTGATAGGTTTGACAATAGAACATTGGTGGAAACAGAGGGGGCATCAAGTAGAACCAAAACAGCAAGACTCCTCTGCTAGATTAAGTGAAAAGGCCCTATTCATTAGAATAACTTTGCTGAGATTTATGTGGGTGATGCTGGCTCTATCAACTCTATTCACCAAGCAACACTATATCTTTGATTTTATCACTGGACTCGCAGTTGGCCTATTGGCTTGGAATTATATATTGAAGCCAAGTTTGCATTGGGCTGCAACAGTAGAGGCCATTGAATACACGGCGAAATGGGATGAATAATATTAGCATTTCCACATCAATATTTTGCTGATGATGATATTGAATTGAAGATAATCTTAGAAACTGAACAACTTTGGATTTGTTAGGAACAGAATAAGTCCAAAACCAGCAAACATCATCATCCAAGAGCCTATCATCTTGATTGTACCTGTAGAGCGGCGTAAGAAATCAACCATCATATTTCTTCCGAGTCCTACGAAAACGGTTACCAATACCATCAATATCATTAGGCCAAACATTAGAGAACCAAGGCCAATCATTACTGCATTTCCACCAAGAGTTGACCACCAAACAATTGATGGGAGTACGGCTGCAGCAGTGCAATCAATACTAGCTGCTGCGTATCCAAGTCCGTATAGATACATGTTTCTTCGCGGAGTAAATACCTCATCAGTTTCAGTTGTAGAGTATTTGTCAACAATTTTTTGCACCCAACCCATAAAATGAGCAGTTCCTCCTGTAAGCATGAAGAATCCTAGGACGAGTAATAATGCTGCGATCCCTAAAGCCAAATAATGTATCAAACCAGACTTGGCAAAAGCATCACCCATTATCAATGCAATAATTCCAATGAACAGGAAAAAAGTCCACATGCCTAACCCAGACATCAAACCTATTGTGACGGAATTAGGCATAGCCTTTTTTATTTTTCCAGATTCTAACAACTCATCTTCGCGTGCCCCGAGAGAAATATAATATGAAATAAAACCTGGAAGAACTGGAAATGCACAAGGTGAAAAATAAACTAATATTGACAACATGAGGCCGAAAAATAGCACCCCTGTCATGTTATTTTCAGTAGATTTTACCCCAATGCGAATGTCTTCACCCTCTCCGTCCATCGCAGTAGTAATAGCAGAATCAAAATCTCCCCAATCGCCCACACCTCCCAATTTGATATTCAAGGCATATCCTTCGTCATCAATTACCATTAATACAGGGATTGCAATAATTCCGTATGTCTCTCTCATATCCGCCCTTTCATCACTTGTAGCATTGACAATAACCGCTTCAGTACTTGCTAATCCCGTTGGATAGTGAGGTACATGATATTCATTATCGCTGGAATTAAGATATCCTAGAGTTTCAGCAGCATCACCCCGATACCATGAGCCAACTCCAATGATCAGCAATTCATGTTCTGCATCTCGAGATTGCCATTCATCCATATTAGCCTCAAGATGTTCTTGGGCAACATGACAAGCACTACAATCATGCGCCATGAAATCAAGAACAATTACTTTGCCGCGATGTTCAGATAATCTAAACCATCCAGTCTCATTAGTAACATTATCTTCAATACCAGTTCGATTAACTGTTTGTAATTCAAAATCAGCAACTGGTTTGATGTCATCTGATGTTTGGAAGGATGATGAAAGATTCGTTACGCCTAATGCAGAATAGGCAATAATACTGAATAGCACGACTGAAATAGCGAAAGCCTTCCAAGTTTGTTTTTCCTTGAAAATTGTGAAATCCATGCCGAATCTTTGCCCAAATGACATGTCAACCATCCTTGGCGGAGAGGGCAAAGGTATTGAATCTCACTCAAACTTGCCCAAGCCCCTCAATTAGAAATGGCCAATAAAGTAAAGTAGCAAGGCGCTTTCCCCCAACGATGTATCCTCAATTGAAACCCGTATTGACCCTTGCAATCCTTTCATTAATGGTGTTTTCTTCTTTCGCCGGACAAGTTGGTGAAGCACCATTTTTTGAGGAGGAAGAAGATATCCTAACTGAAGCTGAAAGGCCTATTATCACGCATCAAGATGCCGGTGCGCGCTCAATAAACCAACTCGGTTGGGAATGGGCGACTAAAGATCAAATTGCAGGATTTGCCTATTCAAGGGCTCTATCAGTTGATGCTGCCGGCAATAGTTTTGTTGCAGGAATCTTTTCAGGAGGTAGTTTGACTCTTGGCAATACCATGTTGTATAATCAAGGAGGATATGATATTTATTTTGGTGAACTGGATTATTTAGGTGAATGGAAATGGGGCATCAGTTTTGGAGGAACTGGTGATGACTTCATTGAGGACATGGTACTTGATTCAAATAATGTGATTACCCTTGTTGGCTCTACAAATTCCTCCTCAGTTTCAGCAGGAAGCACAACAATTGCAAATACTGGCGGCTTTGATGGTTTTATTGCAAATTATCAAAATTCAAGTGGTGGATGGCAATCTCTTGTAACTGTTACAGGAGATGGAAATGAAAACGTCACTGGAGTTGATGTGAATTCATCGGGAGGATTAGTAATATCAGGTTGGTTTGATGGCTCCTTTGCCCAAGTTGGATTACAAAACTTTACTTCAAATGGTGGTGAAGATATGTTCTTTGCCGGCATTTCAAATAGCGGAGTTTGGTCATGGTCTACTCATTATGGCAATAGTGGCGATGAAAGAGCAAACGATATTGTATGGGGTCCAAGTAACAAATTTGTAGCGGTTGGAGAATTTGATAGTGCTTCACTTCAATTTAACTCATCTACAGTATCTCATGGCGGAGGTACTGGTAAGGATAGCATAGTATTACGCTCTACTGATCAGGCAGTAGAATGGGTGAGAAAGCCAATTTACACTAAAGAGGACAAGGCAACTCACATTACTATTGACAGTATTGGAAATACTTTTGTTGGCGGAAAATACTCCACTGGTAATTCAATGACTTGGGGGGCAGTTACTGCAGGATGCTACGGAGGTTCATTCGGTTTTTATGTAACAAAAATTTCAACGGCTGGAACTGTTGGCTGGGCGCAATATTACTGCTCAACATACAATAATGGTTATTCTCAATACCATGCTGAATTAACAAGCCTAAATTTGTCCGGCTCTACTCTATTAGTCGGGAGTGAAAACACAAACTCTATTAGGTCATACGGTTCTAATTCTTGGAGCAGTTGTGGAAATTCAAACAGCAATTACATGAGTACAACAATTCTCAGACTTTCCGCTAGTACGGCAAATTATAATGATTGTTTTACGGCATATGATACATCTGTCAGAGGGGCAGTATACCAACAACAGTCCAACAAAATGATTACTATCCTTGACCGCCATGGAAAATCTTCATCCACAAATGCAAATGCGGACCTTATTACCGATTCACCAGCGGTAATGATAGTAAATTCATCCAGCATTGGAAATAATCTACAGTGGCAAACTAGTATTGGAGGTGCAGGAAAAGATGTGGTTTTTGGACTTGATGTTTCCGCAACATCAGGCATAACAACTGTAGGAGGTATGATGCAAAGCCATTCTTTAAGAATGGGCAATCATATATTACATGGTGGCGATAATCCAGAAGGAGAAGGAGGTGCTTATTTTATTTCGAGGACTGATTCTAATGGTAATTGGCTTAGTGGAGGGACTGCGCCATTTGCAAAAAAATGGACTAATTCAAATAATGTTGATTGGTATCAGGGAGATCTGGATGTGGCGCCAAATGGCACTGTATATATGGTTGGAATCTACGACCAATGGATTCAGTTTGGCTCAACTAAACTTACCGAGACATATTCATATCAAACTTTTTTGGCAATTTGGGATCCACTAATTGGATGGACTCATGCTGAAAATCTCCCTCTACAGCACGACTCTAAACCGCAAATAGCAGTAGATTCAAACGGCAGCGTTTTTGTCACAGGTTCTTGCTATTCCTATGGCACATTTGGGACTCATAATACCGGTTATGGGGTGCGTTCATGTATTGCTAAGCGAAGCACAAGCGGATGGGATTGGGTGCATAAAAGCGGAAATTCAAATTGTCAAATATTGGCATTAGAATCATATCCTAATCATGGTGCTATTTTTGGAGCAAAGAGTGGATGTAGTTTTTACGGCACGTCATCTTCATCTTCCGTATTTAGCTATGGAGGATTAATTCAAGTATTGGATAATGGAACATATGTCAACACATGGCCAATTGATAGTAGCGGTTATCAATATTTCAACCCCAAATCTATTGCAATTAATAGTCAAAGTGATGTATATGTTGGTGGCTATTTCACTAATGGAGTCACTTTTAACTCAAATATTGGCATCCAAAGTGGAGGAGCCGAGGATGGATTTTTAGCCAAGGCTAATTCAACCGGTTCTTGGAAATGGGCAATATCGCTAGGAGGAAATAGTAAAGATGAAATAATCGATATTGCCTTGTTGGCAAATAATACTATTGGAGTTAGCGGGATGAAGACTGGAACGATAAGTGTCGGGTTGAACACCTTGGCATCAAATGGCCGTGCTTTCGTTGCCGTTGCAACATCAGCCGGAGGATGGGCTTGGGCCTCGCATTTACACAATGTTGGACAAAATCCAGGTTATTCATACGCCCGTGCAATTGCATCTGCTGCAAATGGAACTCTTGTTGTGGCTGGAGAAATTAGTGAAACTACATCTGCCGGATTAAGTACGCTAACAACATCCCGTGGAGTCGATATTTTCGTCGCAAAAATGAGTGCAGACCAAGATGGTGATGAAATCACAGATAATTTGGATAATTGTCCGAGCATATACAATAACAATCAAGCAGACCTTAATGCAGATGGCATAGGAGATTTATGTGATCCAGATGATGATGGAGACTTAATATTGGATTCCAATGATTCTTGCCCTTATGGCGACATTGGATGGCAAAGTGGAGCACTGACCGACCACGATAGTGATGGATGCCAAGATAGTAGCGAGGATACTGATGATGACAATGATGGGTTGGAAGACAGTAACGATCAGTGCCCAATTGGCTCAACTGGCTGGATAAGTTCAGCCTCAACTGATCACGACGCTGATGGTTGTCAGGATTCGGGTGAAGACCTTGACGACGATGCAGATTCAGTCCTTGATTCTCTGGACGCGTGTCCTCTCGGCGAAATTGGATGGCAAAGTTCAGCCGCCACAGATAGAGATGGAGATGGCTGTCGTGACTCCGGAGAAGACAATGATGACGATGGAGATTCTATCCTTGATGTTGATGATGCTTGTGCCGCTGGCGCTCTTAATTGGACTTCAGGAAGTGCAAGTGATAACGATGGAGATGGATGTCAAGACATTAGCGAAGACGATAATGATGATGATGATGATTTCTTGGACCAAGATGATTATTGTGCTAGCGGAGTAATTCGTTGGCCCTCTGGTGCAGTTACCGACTATGATGGAGACGGTTGTAGAGATATTGATGAAGACTTGGACGATGATAACGATGGAGTATTAGATGTAAATGATAACTGTCCAAGGAGTCCACTCGGATGGAGGACAAACCCAAGCGTTGACTTTGACGAGGATGGTTGTCATGACTTCAATGAGGATTGGGACGATGATGGTGACGGAGTAAATGACTTAACTGACCTCTGTCAAATAACCCCTTTGAACTCTGCAGTTGATGAAACTGGATGCGCTGAGGGAGATATTCAAACCGTTGGCTCAGTTGGTGGAGATTCAGGCAACTCAACTACAGTAATTAACGAAAATCACTATCATAATAACACCACATGGGTAAACAATACCTTTGTTAATAATACCGACCAATTCAATAACCAATCTTACACCAATAATAGTTTCCTTAATGAGTCATGGGAGAATCAAACCTTTATTGATAACGATTTCCTCAACACAACAAATCTCAATACCTCAGTATTGAACCAAAATATTACTAATACAACTGTCAATCAAACCAGCCCTGACAACTCAACTGCTGACTTGGATGAGCAAATCGAAGGAGGGGGGGAGATGGATTGGGTATTGATGGGTGCCGGAATGTTCATTGTCATATTGATTTCAATTGTAATTTTGCAAATGCAACGGCAAGAGAAGGATATTGATTGGCAGAATGAAGATCAGTTTGCTCAAAGCGAATTTGAACAAAAAGACCCACCTGCTTCTGATTTCAAAGATGCTTCACCATCGGCCCCACCTCCAAAAACTCCACCATCGGTACCTCCAACTTTGCAAACGACTGAACAACAAGAGGGAGAGCCTGGAAAGGAAGAAGGTGTCACTGATGCTTCCAATCAAAGCGGAATAAGCAATGATTCAAATTCTATGGATGATGACTTAGTTCAAAGCCCCCCCTACGAATTACGAGGCACCAAAGATGACTCCGGTTATGAATGGGTGCAATGGCCAGAAAATTCTGGAAAAAATTATTTCCGTTCCGGAGATGAAGAGTGGAAAGTTTGGCAGCAATAGAATTTCATTTTGGCCGATGGTCATTGAGCCATGTTAATCCAACTTCCAAGCGCTCATGAGTAGGATGAACTTCAACCGCAGCAATTGCCACTGAAACAGTTTCTGCCATTTCCTCGGCTAAAAATAAAGGCAATTCAATTCGCAAATTCTTTGCATCCCAATGCAACCAAGATTTGTCAATCTCGTAATATTCTGCTATATCTGCAATATCGTCCTGTGCATGTTCAGGAGGACAGTATAATGCTCCAAACCACAAAGTATCATCCTCGGTTAGAACTTCATATGGTCGCATAGACATTTCTGCGCGTCGGCGAAAGCGTGACCTTAACTGACCAGCATCCTTGAATTTGGCAGTACAGAACTTTAAATGAAAACCAAAGGGCAAATGGATTGCATTATCAATGTCATCAGGCAAGCCCCGCAGGGCATTATTCACTCGCTTCTTTAGAGCAATGGCAAGTTCTGCACTTCCCGCAGCACCTGCAGTAATCTCCTTGGACAGATTGTACCCTCTAATTTCCATATTTTCATGATTACCAGTAGTGATTTCAAGTTCGTTGAGATTTAGAAATTGAATCGGGGCGCTACGTAAGTCCTCAATAAGGGCAAATAATTCAACCTCTTTGTCCGGCTCTGCTGGTATTTCCACTCCAACGAAAAGTCCGGCTTCAGTGCATGCTTCCATTGTTCCAATATATTTTTCCACCTTTAAATCAAGTAAGTGAAAACGAATTTCATCCAAACCTGCTTCAGCCAACCTTGAGGCATGGCGTGGATCAAAGGGCAAACTTGTATACATGTGGATGTGGTGGTCTGGGCCAAATTCTGACTTCAAAATACGGCAAGCATCAAGTGTCCTTTCAAGAGCCATCATCGGGTCTCCTCCAGTGATTCCAGTACCGGTTGCCCGCATTGCTCTTGCTTCCTCAACAATCTCGCTCATTTGAGTGCAAGGGCGCTCATTTGCATACATGTTATCAATTTCGCGACGGTTCTCTGAAAGCGGACAGTAATCACACTTCCAATGGCACTCACCCGTCACAAAAAGAACCAACTTGCTACCCTTTTGACACTGAACACAACCTTCGGCCTCACCTCTTTCAGCGGGGAATACACTTGACGCCATCGGCAGTACTGAGTCCATCTTGCTCAACCGGTGGGTTGGTGCAAGTGGCTTCAAGCATGCGGTGTAATCTGCAAAAAATCATCAATACACAAAAAAATGTTTTCCAAACAATGAAAGTTATGGAATAAATGTCCTAAAAAACCAAGAAATCATACTTTTCTATCTTTTACCCTTTGAATTAACGGCTCGAGAATGTATTTTTTCACAACAAATACGCCCTCTTTCCTATACTCAATTTGTTTGAACCGATTTACTGTTTCTATATCTTCTTCTTCATCAAGATACATCATACCCCAAATGCACTTGATACAATAATGCGTCCATTCATCAGTTTCTTGCAAAGAAACGTCTAATGTTGATGTTGCATAATTACCCGTATCCTTGATCAATCCACACCAAGAACTAGCAGAGGATGGTTCTAGCTTCCCTCCAGTGAGGTGGATTTTCGTTTTTTTGCCTTTACGAAAACACATTATCGGGTCCATAAAATTCCTAGGCAACTTTGCCTATTCAACTTTTCTCACTTATCCTTTGGCATTAGCAGTCATGCGCCCTTCAATAGTCTACCCGGTCATTGCTTTTTTGCAGAAGCCAGCGGTGAAAACGATAGTCAGAAGTCAATTCGGGATGAAATGTAAGAGCCATTTTATTCCCCTCTAATACTCCGACAATTTCGTCGCCATTTGTAGCAATTATACCGACATTTTCACCTATTTGGCCAAAGCGAGGTGCACGAATAAATATTCCTGGAAAAATATGTTCATCATTTGATTCAATCAAACTGCTAGATACATTTAATGGACGATGATTGGCAGAGGTCTCACCAATAATCTCCTTGAATGAATTATCCAATGACGGAGCAGTTGGCGCCATCTCGTTTGAGAATTCTTTTTTCATATCAAATGGTAAGCCACTAATTTGAACATCGGCTTGGAAGGATTCCTTTTGCCGACCATATGAGTTTCTACTTATTACTGCATCAATAATGCTATCTGTTTCTTCACCAAGTTGGCACATTAGAATTGCTCCCGCACAAGTGCCCAAAACAGGCGAATTTGGATTATCTTTCATCCACTCAAAGAGTGCAGTATAGAGTCGTTCAGATTTACTAGCAATTCGCATTGCCGTTGTTTCGCCACCTGGTAAAATAAGGCAATCAATACCATCTCTCAAATCACTTGCAGTTCTTAATGAAATGACTTTAATATTTAGATCAAGTTGCTTTGATGCAGCAATAATTGCCTGAGCATGTTCGTGTCGGGCGCCCTGTAGCATTGCCAGCCCGACCCGAATCGCCATAAATAGACCGGCGAAGGCATAGAACATCAATACCACCCATTAAGGAGTTGCTCCAAGCGCGGAATTGATGAACCGAGTTCAACCCCCCCTTACTCATGGAAAGATACCAAGGCGAATGTTTTCTCGTACCGGGTCCCGTAAGGCTTGCACAATCAACCCTTTCTGCAATGGCAACCCCTACGATGACTGCAAGGGGGACCGAGTATCGTGATGTCATGGCAGAATTGAATAGTTTACTTAGAATGACATTCAATTTGAGCCCAAGCCCAAGCCAAAGAGGAAAGGAGTCTTGGACTGGCGAGGATGGATACAAAATAATTGTAGTTTCTGGCTCAGGCACTGCTGCAATGGAGATGGTAATGGCTAACCGCTTCTCAAAAGATGAGAAGGTGCTTGTCCCAACAAATGGTAAATTTGGAGAAAGAGTTGCTCTTCTAGGAGATGTATTTGCCGAAGTTACTCACCTCAAGGGT